>Ga0114931_10008579_pt1 | contig 12353 bp, 10 predicted proteins | sample 2SBtaG_FD_89579 | JGI IMG/M metagenome (GOLD analysis project Ga0114931, IMG submission 89579) | Deep subsurface microbial communities from Kolumbo volcano to uncover new lineages of life (NeLLi) - 2SBTROV14_V59a metaG | ecosystem: Environmental > Aquatic > Marine > Volcanic | place: Kolumbo...
GCGCGATCCGAATAGGTGGAACCGCTCGGATCGCGCCAGCCCGCAAGCGCGGGCCGCCGCTCCCGCGGCGGGAGCCTGCGTGGCGCTTGAACGCAGGTCAGCTTTACCGCGTAAAGGTGACCGAAAATCGCTCTAGAAAGTCACGGGCTTTCCGGCGCGGACCACCGCCTGGCACGGGTTCCAGCCGATGCGGTAGGCGAGTTCGGCCGGGCGGGCGATATCCCAAATCGCCAGATCGGCCACCTTGCCGCTCTCCAGCGTGCCGTGGCTCGCGCCCAGTCCCAGCGCCCGGGCGGCGTCGCGGGTGACCCCGGCGAGCGCTTCCTCGGGCGTCAGGCGGAACAGTGTCGCCGCCATGTTGAGCATCAGCAGCAACGAGCCGACCGGGGCCGAGCCCGGGTTCGAATCGCTGGCGATGGCGATCGGCACGCCATGGCGGCGGAATAGCGCGACCGGCGGCAGCCTGGTTTCGCGCAGGCAATAGAACGCCCCCGGCAGCAGCACCGCGACCGTGCCCGCGCCGGCCATCGCCGCGACCCCGGCCTCGTCGACGTATTCGAGGTGGTCGGCGCTTAATCCCCTAAAGCGCGCCACCAGCGCCGCGCCGCCCTGGTTGGAAAGCTGCTCGGCGTGGAGCTTGACCGGCAGGCCAAGCGCGGCGGCGGCGGTGAACAGGCGCTCGGTCTGGGCGGCGTCGAAGCCGATCCGCTCGCAAAACCCGTCGACCGCGTCGGCGAGACCGAGGCGATGCACCTCGGGCAGCACTTGGTCGCGGACGAAATCGATATAGGCGTCGGCGCGGCCCTCGAACTCGGGCGGCAGGGCATGGGCGCCGAGAAAGCTGGTCCTGACCGTCACCGGCAACTCGCGGCCGAGGCGCCGGGCGACGCGCAGCATCTTTATCTCGGTATCGCGATCGAGGCCATAGCCCGATTTGATCTCGACCGTGGTCACGCCTTCGTCGATCAGCGCCTGGACGCGCCGCGCGGCCAAGGCGAACAGCACGTCCTCGTCGGCCGCCCGGGTCGCCGCCACGGTCGCGCGGATGCCGCCGCCGGCGCGGGCGATCTCCTCGTAGGACGCGCCCTCGAGCCGAAGCTCGAACTCGGCCGCCCGGTCGCCGCCGTAGACGATATGGGTGTGGCAGTCGATCAGTCCCGGGGTGATCCAGCGCTCGCCGGCGTCGTGGGTGGTGGCTGGCTTCGCTCCGGCCGGCAGATCGCGCCGCCGTCCGACCCAGGCGATGCGCCCTTGGGCGACGGCGATCGCGCCATCCTCGATCGCCCCATAGGCGGCGCCGCCCGGCGTCATGGTCGCCAGATCGGCGTTGACCCACAGCGCGTCCCATTTCGCCGGTTCAAACATGCCGCGCCTCGTCCTCCCGCGTCGCCCCCAGCCATAACGCCCCCACCGCCACCGCGCAATGCCGAGAGGTGGCTTGCAGGGTCGGCGGCCGGCTGCTAAACGCCGGGACCGGGAGGGTGCCGATGACCATACTGTTCGCCGACCGCGCGCTGTTGCCCGAGGGCTGGGCGCGCGATGTGTTATTCGAGGTTTCCGCCGCCGGCGATCTCGCGGCGGTCACCGTTGGCGCCTCGGCCGACGGCGCCGAGCGCCTGGCCGGGCCGGCGATCCCCGGCATGCCGAACCTCCATGGCCATGCATTTCAGCGCGCCATGGCCGGCTTGGCCGAGCGCGCCGGCCCGGGAGACCATGGTTCCCCCGGCGATGACAGCTTCTGGACCTGGCGCGAGGTGATGTACGACTTCGTCGCCCGGCTCGACCCGGCGGCGATCGAGGCGATCGCCACCCAGCTCTATATCGAGATGCTTAAATCCGGCTACACCGCCGTCGCCGAATTCCACTATCTCCATCACCGTCCCGACGGCCGTCCCTACGACGACCCGGCCGAGACCTCGCGGCGCATCCTCGCCGCCGCCGAGAGCGCCGGGATCGGCCTCACCCATTTGCCGGTGCTCTATGCCCACGGCGGCTTCGGCGGCCAGCCGCCGGGCGAGGGCCAGCGCCGTTTCCTGCACGATCTCGACGGCTTCGCGCGGCTGATCGAGCGCCTGAGCGGCGACTGCGCCGGCCATCCCGGGCGGCGGCTCGGCATCGCCCTGCATAGCCTGCGCGCGGTGACGCCCGAGCAGTTGCTGGGCGCGGTGGCGGCGCTCGACGGGCTCGACGCGACCGCGCCGATCCATATCCACGTCGCCGAGCAGATCAAGGAGGTCGAGGACTGCCTCGCCTGGAGCGGGGCGCGGCCGGTCGAATGGCTGCTCGCCAACGCTGGCCTCGGGCCGCGCTGGTGTGCGGTCCACGCCACCCACATGACCGCCGCCGAAACCCGCGGCCTGGCGACAAGCGGCGCCGTCGCCGGGCTCTGTCCGACCACCGAGGCCAACCTTGGCGACGGCCTGTTTCCACTGGCCGCCTTTCTCGGCCATGGCGGCGTCCTCGGCATCGGCTCCGACAGCCATATATCGGTCAGTCCGATCGAGGAACTGCGCTGGCTCGAATACGGCCAGCGGCTGGCGACCCGGCGGCGCAACGTCGTCGCCACCTGCGCGGCGCCAAATGTCGGCGCGGCGCTCTATCGGGCGGCGCTGACCGGCGGCGCGCGCGCCTGTGGGCGCCCGATCGGCGCCCTCGCCCCCGGCCGGCGCGCCGATCTGGTGGTGCTCGACGGCGGTCATCCGGCGCTTATCGGCCGCGACGGCGACGTCCTGCTCGACAGCCTGGTCTTCGCCGGCAACGTCTCGCCGGTGCGCGACGTCATGGTCGGCGGCCGTTGGGTGGTGCGCGAGGGCCGCCACCCCGGCGAGGCCAGGGCGCTGGCCGTCTACCGCGACGCCATCGGCGAGCGTTAACACGGGGCCGACCGGCACCGCGCCATTCGCGTATCGATCACGGCCCATCACAATCCTGCGAGCCGCGTTGCCGCGCGCTTTCCACGAACCCAAATTCGTCCTAGAGAGAACACAGAAGGCTATGCGATTCGCGTGTGACTACCGCCGGTTCGCACAGGCCGATTTCGGGAGCTTCCCAGAGGGAGAAATAATATGCTCGGTTCCGTTCTTACCCGCGTTTTGGCGGCGCTTGGCGTTGTCGGCGTCGCGGCCATGGCCGTTCCGGCCCAGGCCCAGTGCGCGGCGGCCAACCCTTGCGCGGCCAGTTCCTGCGCGGCCAATCCTTGCGCCGCCAACAACCCGTGCAATCCTTGCGCGGCGGCGTGCAATCCTTGTGCCGCCAAGAACCCGTGCAATCCTTGCGCCGCGGCTAACCCCTGCGCGGCCAAGAATCCGTGCAACCCCTGCGCCTCGGACTAAGGCTCACGCCCTAGCACGCGGCCAGGTGACGCCGCCTTCGCCCGTCCCCCCAAGCGAGGCGGCGTTTCAAATTCGCCGAGGTGTGGTCCCGCTCATGAGAGCGCCGCCCGCACCTCGGCGATCTGCTTTTCGACCGAAATTTTCTCGATCGACGTGATCTCGAGCTTGCGGTCTTCGTAGACGTCGCGCTTGGGGTGACGTTGGCGCCACTTGGCGATGGCCTCGTCGCGGCGGTCGACGAGGGCCGCGATCTGTGGCCTGAACAGTTGCAGCATGGCGCCGACCCAGCGGTTCACCGGCCAGGACGGCCGCGCGTGGTCGATCATGAAGCGGTCGAGCATCGACTTCACGTCGCGGCCCACGTACCAGGTCTCGCCGGTGACCCAGCGGTTGGTGGTGAACAGCGCCACCGGGAAGCCCCGGCGGTCCATGGCGATGGCGATCAGGTGGCTCAAGGCATCGTCGCCCTTGGGCCATTCGACCTCGCCGTCATAGGGCGCCGGCGAACAGTCCTTGGGCATGCCCTTGGCGCGCAGGAAGGTGTGGAAATGGCCATGCTCGCCACCACGTTCCGCCGGCGGATGGGCGTGGTAGAAGTATTGGGCGTGGGTGTCGTGGTCGTAGACGTCACCCTTTGGATAATGGTTCCATTCGAAGAACGTGCCCTCGCCCCGCAGCACCTCGCCGACGATGTTGTCACCGGTTTTTTGCAGCACGCGGTAGCATTCGAGCACATCCTCGCCCGCCGCCAGCATGGCTTCGGTCTCGTCGCGCGGAAGATCCCTGATCTTGGTCACGATGCCCTCGGTCGGTTGGAAATGCCTGTCCCGGTACCGTCCCCCAGCTTCGGAGATAGGCCGGACGCCAGCGAATTGCAATCTTCGTTGTGGGGTCTTTAGCCTAGGGCGACGGCGGTTCGTCGGAGACCAGGCGGAAGCCGATCAGGATATGCTTGAGGTTGCGTGGGCGCGAATGGCCGGCCGCCGGGCGGCAGACGCTGCAGCCCTTGTCATCCCACGAGCCGCCCTTGACGATGAAGCGCTTCTTGCCGACCGGGGTGGCGGTCCACTCGTAGACCTGGCCGGCGGCGTCGAGCACGCCGAAGGGGCTGGCGCCGGCGGGGTACGCACCCACCGGCGTGGTCGAGAACGGCCCCGCGTCGGCGCTATTCAAGCGCTTGGGGTCGAACTTGTCGCCCCAGGGGAAATGGCGTCCGTCGCGGCCGCGCGCCGCCTTTTCCCATTCGAGCGCGCTGGGCAGCCGCCAGCGTCGTCCGGTTTCGCGGCTGAGCCACGCGGCATAGGCCAGGGCATCGGCGTGGTTGACCAGGACCACCGGGTGGTTCGCCTTGCCGGCCGGCGGGCGGCCCTTGGTCCAGGCGTATTGACGGGTGCGCCGGTAGGGGTGGATCAGGCGATAGCCTTTCCAGGTCGCGCGATCGACGTTGGGCGCCGGATAGCCGGTGGCGGCCACGAAGGCGGCGTATTGGGCGTTGGTGATCGGCGTTCGGGTGATCAGGAAGGCGCCGGTCTTGGCCTTGCCCCGGGGCCGTTCGCGGTCGTACCAGCCCTGGCGGCGGGTGATGTCGTGGCCATAGGCGGCCTCGTCGAGGCGATAGGCGGCCTCGCGTTCGGCGGCGTCGGAGCCGACGATGAAGGACCCCGCCGGGATGGTCACGGTCTCGGGCGGGGGAACGGCGCCCGCCGCCGCCGCCGCCAATGGCGTCGCCAGCAAAGCCATGAGGAATAAGAATGGTTTGGTCATGCCGAACCTCACTTCGAGTATAGCCATGTGGTCGCCGCGCGGCGACCGCTCTCGCCATGGACAACTCTCCGTGTTCGCGCGCCCGACACCAGTCACAATGTGGTGAGGCGGCGCAAATCGACTTTTGCCGCGTATCGGCGGCCCGTATGCTCCGATCAGGTCCTTACTACCAACAATGAGACAGGCGAGGTATTTCAATATGTCGTTTCGCAACCGGCTCATGTCCTCCACGTTCGTTCCCATTATCATGGGCGTCGGCGTGGGGTTGACGGTCGCGGGATGTACGTCGACGCAGGGGGGCACCGATTCCCAATCTGACCAGATGGTCGCGGCCTGTGGGGCGAGCCCCTGCGGAGCCAAGACCCCGTGCGGCGCGTGCAATCCGTGCAATCCTTGCGCGGCCAAGAACCCGTGTAATCCGTGCATGGCCTCGGCGTGCAATCCCTGCGCGGCGAAGAACCCATGCAATCCCTGCGCTGCGGCGGCCAATCCCTGTAATCCTTGCGCGGCGGCCAATCCCTGTAATCCGTGCAATCCCAGCGCGGCGGCGTGCAATCCCTGCAATCCTTGCGCGGCGGCGAACCCGTGCAATCCCTGCGCGGCGGCGTGCAACCCCTGTAATCCCTGCGCGGCGGCGAACCCGTGCAATCCCTGCGCGGCGGCCTGCAACCCCTGTAATCCCTGCGCGGCCTCGGCCGTCGGCGCGACGAGTTGCACCGTACCTCGGCTGATGTCGGCGGCGTGCAATCCGTGCAATCCTTGCGCGGCGGCGAACCCGTGCAATCCTTGTGCGGCGGCGGCCAATCCCTGTAATCCTTGCGCGGCGGCGAACCCGTGCAACCCCTGCGCGGCGGCGGCCAATCCCTGTAATCCGTGCAATCCTTGCGCGGCGGCGGCGGCGGTCGAGTTGACCGACGCCGAGGCCACGACGGCCTACAACTGCGTCAAGGGCAAGATGCGGGCGGGTTACTCCAATTCGAAGTTGATGTCGGCCACCGGTCTTTCGATCGCCGCCGATTATCAGGATTGGGATCGCTACAGCACCCGCGCCTATGTCTCCGATACCCACGGTGGCCGGTTCGTCCAGAACTACGCCAACACCATCGCCAAGGCCTATGGCAAGTACGAGGCTTCGGGCCGGATGCCAACCGGATCGGTCCTGGCCAAGGACAGTTTCGTCGTGCGCGGCGGCAAGGTGGTGATCGGTCCCTTGTTCGTGATGGAGAAGATGCCGGCCGGCTTCGCCGCCGACGCCGGCAACTGGCGCTATACCCTGGTGATGCCCGACGGCAAGATGATCGGCACCACCAATGGCAAGGGCTCCAAGAACGTTGCTTTCTGCGCCGGTTGCCATTCGGCGGTGGCCGATACGCAGGACTCTCTTTGGTATCTGCCAGAGGAGTATCGGATCAAGTAACCGTCCCCGAGCGGCGGCGATAACAAGGCGGCGGCCGGGGTCCTGGCCGCCGCTCTTTTTTTACGAACCCGAGTTCGCACCCTGGAATATCGGAATTGACCCGGGGTTCGGTGGTGGGGTCAAGGAGCGGTTGCGCGCCGCGCGTGGCTCGGCGATAATGGTGCACCGCACAAATACGAACGTATGTGACAGCAATGAGGAGAGTCTCCATGACGAAGGGTCGCATCCTGAGTGTCGCCGTTGCCCTGGCGATCGCCCTGGTGGGCACCACGGCCTTGGCCGCCGGTGACGCCAAGAAGGGCGAGAAGATATTCAGGAAATGCAAGGCGTGCCATACCATCGAGGCCGGCGGCAAGAACCGGGTCGGCCCCAACCTCAACGGCGTCGTCGGCCGCACCTCCGGCACCCACGAGGGTTTCCGCTATTCGAAGGCGATGAAAAAGGCCGCCATCGTGTGGAGCGAGGAGACCCTCGACAAGTTCCTGACCAAGCCCAGGAAGTTCGTCCCCAAGACCAAGATGACCTTTCCCGGCCTCAAGAAGAAGACCGACCGCGAGAACGTGATCGCCTATCTCAAGAAGATGTCGATGTAGCGATCGCCGCCCGCGACCCGAGATACGGCAGGGGTGTCCTTGACGGGTCGCCCCCGCTATCGTTCACACCGCTCGGGTCGCGTGGAGACTACGCCCGCACCACCAGCACCGACCGCGCGTAATGGCGCACCACGCGGGCCGCGTTGGGGCCCAGGAGATATTCCTTGAGATCGGGCCGGTGGGCACCCATGACGATAAGATCTGCGTCGATGTTCCGCGCCGTCGCCAGGATCTGATCGTAAATCGTCCCGTGGGCGGTGATCGCGGTGACGTCGATGTTCTTGGGCACGTTATCGCGGACGAAGGTCTCCAATTGTCCTTCGGCGTCGGTCATCACTTGCGCCTCGAATCCGTCGGGGAAGAAGCTGCCGACGATCGGCATGCCGAAATCGGGCACCACGGTCATCACATGGAGCCGGCCGCCGAAGGCGCGGCATAGCGCCACCGCCACCGGCAGCGCCCTGGTCCACGAGCCGGCCTCGCCGAGATCGACCGGTATCAGGATGGTCTTGTACATTGGGGACTCCTTGACTTCACGCCGCCTCGGCCGCTGTTTGCGCCCGCAGACGCCCGCGCTGCGAGACGATGACGATACCGAGCAGGATCAACGCCGGAATGAACATGAGCTGCTTGGGCGGACGCTCGGCGGTGAGCTCGACGCCGGTGATTTCCCAGTCGAAGTCAAGCCCGGCGCTTTCGGCGGCGGTTCCGAAGACCAGATTGTCGATCAGCACCTTGCCATCCTCGACGCGGACCGCGATTCCGGCCTCCAACAGCCGCGCCGCGCCGTCGCCGGCCGGTCCCAGCGGCAGCACCGCGATCTTGCTGACCATGTCGCCGTCGAAGTTCTCGCCCCTAACCAGGATGCGCAAGCCGGTGTCGGGCGGCTGCGCGGCCGCGATCTCGACGATCCGGGTCGGGTCCTCGATCAGGTTGGGCGGATAGACCATGTCCCACCAGAAGCCGGGCCGGAACAGGGTGAAGGCGACCAGAAGCAGAATCAGCGATTCCCAGATCCGGCTCTTGGCCAGGAAGTACTGCTGGGTGGCGGCGGCGAAGACCAGCATGGCGACCAGCGCCGAGACGATCACGAACAGCAGATAGGCCATCGAGGTGATGTTGATCAGCAGAAGATCGGTGTTGAAGATGAACAGGAAGGGCAGGATCGCGGTGCGGATGTCGTAGGCGAAGCCTTGCAGGCCGGTCTTGATCGGATCGCCGCGCGAGATCGCCGCCGCGGCGAAGGCGGCGAGCCCCACGGGCGGCGTGTCGTCGGCCAGGATGCCGAAGTAGAAGACGAACATATGGACCGCGATCAGCGGCACGATCAGCCCGGCCTGCGCGCCCAAGGTGACGATCACGGGCGCCATCAGGGTCGAGACGACGATGTAGTTCGCGGTCGTCGGCAGGCCCATGCCCAGGAGCAGGCTGATACCGGCGGTGAACAACAGCATCACGATCAGGTTGCCGCCGGAGATGAACTCGACGAACTCGGTCATCACCAGACCGATGCCGGTAAGCGTCACGGTGCCGACGACGATGCCGGCCACCGCCGTGGCGATGCCGATGCCGATCATGTTGCGGGCGCCGGCGATCAGGCCCTCGATCAGGTCGCGCCAACCGTGCAGGAGCGCCGCCCGATAATCGCCGGCGCGCCGGAACATGATTTTCAGCGGCCGCTGGGTGACGACGATGAAGATCATCAGCACCGAGGCCCAGAACGCCGCCAGGCCGGGCGAGAAGCGTTCGACCGTCAGACACCAGATCAGCACCACCACCGGCAACAGATAATGCAGGCCCGAGCGGATCGTCGACCCCGCCTCGGGCAGCTCCCGTACCGCCTTGAGGGCGGCGTCGAGATCGAGATCGGGGATCGTCGAGGCGACCCGAAGCAGGCCCAGATAAGCGATCAGGATGATCACCGACGCGATCCAGATCGAGGCGTCGCCGAAGGCCGTCTTGACCCAACTGAAGCCGTAATAGATGACACCCGATAGGATGATCAGACCCAGCACTGTCGCGGCGATGGTGACGAGCTTGCGAACCAGGGTGGTGACATGGCGCCGGGGCAGGCCCTTGAGCCCCATCTTCAACGCTTCGAGATGAACGATGTAGACCAGCGCGATATAGGAAATCACCGCCGGCAGGAAGGCGTGCTTGATGACCTCGACATAAGTGATGCCGACGTATTCGATCATCAGGAAGGCGGCGGCGCCCATGATCGGCGGCATCAACTGCCCGTTGGTCGATGACGCGACCTCGACCGCGCCCGCCTTCTCGGCCGAAAAGCCGACCCGTTTCATCAGCGGGATGGTGAAGGTGCCGGTGGTCACCACGTTGGCGATCGACGAGCCCGAGATCATGCCGGTCAGGGCCGACGACACCACCGCCGCCTTGGCCGGCCCGCCGCGCTAATGGCCGAGCAGGGCGAAGGACACCTGGGTGAAGTAGTTGCCGGCCCCGGCTTTATCCAACAGGGCGCCGAACAGCACGAACAGGAAGACGAAGTTGGTCGAGACCCCGAGGCCGATCCCGAAGACCCCTTCCTGGGACAGCCACATATGCGACATCGCCTTGCTGAACGAAGCCCCCTTCCAGGCGATCACGTCGGGCGCGTACTCGCCGAAGAAGACATAGGACAGGAACAAGAGGGCGACGAACATCAGCGGCGGCCCCAATGCCCGCCGCGTGGCCTCGAGCAGGATAACCAGGCCGGCGCCGGCGATCACCAGGTCGGCGGTGATCGGCAGGCCCGGGCGGTAGGCCAGGCTCTCGGCGAAGATCGCGATATAGCCGGCCGAGAAGGCGCCGGCCAAGGCCCAGACCCAATCGAGCAGCGGCACGCGGTAGCGCGGCGAACGCTTGAGCGCGGGGTAGGAGGTATAGGCCAGGAAGATCGCGATCGCCAAGTGGATCGAACGCGTATGGGTGTCGTTCATCAGCGGGATCACCTTGGCGAAGGTGTAGGGCAACGGCGAGGCGATCCAAAGCTGGAACAGGGACCAGAACAGCGCCACCCCAGCCAGCAATCGCGCCACGCCACCGGTCGGCGTCCGTGCGCCGGTATCGGAACTGGCGACGAGTTGCTCGAGCTCCTCGCTCCTGACGGCCCTGTCGTCTCGATGATGTTCGCTCATCGCTATCCTCGTCTGCCCAACGCCCACGGTCTCTTATCGCGGCGGTATCCGGCGCGTCGCGCCGCCGCGGAAGGCCGCGCGGCACCCTGTTACATCAGCCCGTCGGTGCGGAAATAGGCTGCCGCGCCGTCATGGAGCGGTGCCGTCATGGCCCGACGGATCATGGTTTTCGCCTCGAGCGTGGCGAAGGTCGTATTCATGCGTTTGAAGGCGTCGAGATCGTCGAACACCGCCGCCACCACGGCGCGGACGATCGTCGGGTCTACGTCGGTCGAACTCACCAACACGACGCTGGTGCCGAAACCGCGCACCGCGTTGGGGGTGCCGGCATAGGTCCCGGCCGGCACCGTGATCGGGGCGTAATACGGCTTGTCGGCGATCAGCCCGTCGATCGCCGCTCCCGAGACGTCGACCAGGGTCGCGTCGCAGAGCCGGGTGATGCGTTTGATCGCCCGATCGGGGTGGGCGACGGCATAGACCACGGCCTGCACCCGATCGTGGCAGAGCGCCAGCGATTGCTCGGCCTCGGGCAGTTCCTCGCCGAGCAGGAAGTCGGCGCGGGTCCAGCCCTGGGCCGTCATCACCTCGTCCATCAAGGCGCGTTGTCGCGATCCGGCGTCGCCGATGTTGACCCGCTTGCCCGCGAGGTCGTCGAGCCGGTGGATGCTCGCGTCGCGACGGGCGACGATGGTAAAGGTCTCGCCCGGAACCGCGAACAGCGTTCGCAGGCGATCGAAGTTGGCATCGAGAAAAGCGACCGGCCCGCTGCCGTTGACCGCGTGATAAAGCCAGTCCGATCGAACCAGGCCTATCTCGATAGCGCCGTTCTCCACATGGATCAGATTGGCCATCGATTCACTGGTATCGCCGGCCTCGGCCGGGCGGGCGGTACATTTCAGTCCTTCGGTCTTGCGGTTGACCAGCCGGCAGACCGCGCGGCCGATACGATGGAACACCCCGCCCGGGGCGCCGGTGCCGATGACGATCTCGGTGATTTCGGCGGCCGCCGGACCCGAAGCCGGGACCCCGAAGAAACCGATCACCGCAATTCCAAAAAAGAGTTTCCTTAACCGCGTTGGCATGGCCAATTCCCTTGTCGGTGTGACCCGTAAAATCTGTCGCGCGATACCGATGCGACGAGGCGCTCCCGCAATCCGGGCTTCTCCCCGACCCGGGACACGCGCTCAACCACTGAAAAAAATGTTTTTCACCCAAAAAATGAGGGACGGGAAAGCCTGAACCTCCCCGTCCCTTGGCCTGGTTACATCCAGCCCTTTTCCTTGTAGTAGCGCAGCGCGCCCTCGTGCAGCGGGGCCGAGAGCGAATCGCGGATCATCTCTTCCGGCTTCAGGTTGGCGAAGGCCGGATGAAGTTTCTTGAAGGTGTCGAAGTTGTCGAATACCGCCTTGACGACCTCGTAGATGACGTCGGCCGGCACCCGGGTCGAGGTCACGAAGGTGGCGCCGACGCCGAAGGTGTGGATGTCATCGGGATTGCCCGAATACATGCCGCCGGGGATGGTGGCGTAGCGGTAGAACGAGTTCTCCTTGACCAGCTTGTCGACCGCCGGACCGGTGGCGTTGACCAGCACCGCGTCGCAAGAGGTCACGCTTTCCTTGGTCAGGCCCGAGGGATGGCCGACCAGCCAGAAATAGGCGTCGATCTTGTTGTCGCACAACGCTTGGCCGGTCTCCGCCGACTTGAGCGAGGCCGCGAGCTTGAGATCGCTCCGCTTCCAGCCCATTGCCTTCTCGATCACTTCCCAGGTCGCGCGGGTGCCCGAACCCGGATTGCCGATGTTGACGCGCTTGCCCTTGAGATCGGTGATGTTCTTGATCCCGGCATCGCGGCGGGCGACGATCGTCACCGGCTCGGGATGGACCGAGAAAATCGCCCGGAGCTCCTTGAACGGCCCGGCGTCCTTGAACTTGCTGGTGCCGTGATAGGCGTGATACTGCCAATCCGATTGGGCCACGCCCATGTCGAGCTCGCCGGCCCTAATCGTGTTGATGTTATAAACCGATCCGCCGGTCGATTCGACCGAGCAGCGTATGCCGTGGCGCTTGCGGTCCTTGTTGACCAGCCGGCAGATGGCGCCGCCGGTCGGGTA
>Ga0114931_10008580_pt1 | contig 12352 bp, 12 predicted proteins | sample 2SBtaG_FD_89579 | JGI IMG/M metagenome (GOLD analysis project Ga0114931, IMG submission 89579) | Deep subsurface microbial communities from Kolumbo volcano to uncover new lineages of life (NeLLi) - 2SBTROV14_V59a metaG | ecosystem: Environmental > Aquatic > Marine > Volcanic | place: Kolumbo...
CCAACCGAGCCCGAAGCGCAAGCGAGGGATCCGCGTTCGTCGGAAGGTTGCTCTCGATTCGTTGCGGAAACCCTCGCTTGCGCTTCGGGCTCGGATGCGCCAACCCGCGCCAATTCGTTGCGGAAACCATCGCTTGCGCGTCGGGCTCGGATGCGCCGCACAACGGCCTTGCAATCCCGTGACTCTACCTTCCGAACTGCCTCAGAATCACCACTGTCGCGAAGTCATTCGCCGGCCCGATGCAGGTTCGGCCCATCAATCGGACCTGTCCCGGTTTTTTCGTCGCCGCAACCGGGATTCCAACCGAGCCCGAAGCGCGAGCGAGGGATCCGCGTTCGTCGGACGGTTGCTCTCAATTCGTTGCGGAAACCCTCGCTTGCGCTTCGGGCTCGGATGCGCCGATCCGCGCGGGAATCGGAAGCGCGACGCGCGGCGGCGCGCCTACGCCGGGACCATGTGCATCGGGAGCGTGCCGTCGATCAGGCCGGTCGCGAGCTTGAATGCCCACCCGCCGACGAACAGCACCAGCAGCACCACCAGCATCCAGAACGGCGTGATATACGGCACGCGCCACGGCAGCGGCCGACCGGTGACGAGCACCCATGCCGAGACCAACGCAATCGCGATCGTCGCCAGCGCCAGCACGAATCCGCTCGGCTGCACCCAGAACGCTTGAAGCCACTGGCCGCGGACCGTGTGCGAGAAAGCCGTCGTCATCCCGCACGTCGGGCAGGGAAACCCCGTCAGCACCAGCATGCCGCACGCGCCGAACCCGAGTTGACGATGCGTGCCCAGCCCGTGCGCGTCCGGCGTCAGTGCGATCGCGATGCCGAGCAATCCGCCGCACGCCAGCAACCAACCCAGCGCCCACAATCGCCGGCGTCCGGTCGATTGGGACGGCGGTCTCGTATCGGCGGCAGGTTCGGTTTCCGGAGAGTCCACTGGATCATTTCTCGCGACGGTTCGCTACTTGCGACGCGCGCGGCCGTTGCCGCGGATCGAGGCCGTTTGCTTGCGTTTCGGCTTGCGCTCCGAAAGCGTCTGCATCGCCTTTGCGAGGCTCGACACCTTGAAGATTCCCAGCGTCCGCCCGCCGGCCGCCCCGGTCGTGCAGTAGGCGTAGTTCACGCTGATCCGGTTTCGCGAAAGTCGTTCGACGACATCGGCCAGAGCGCCCGGGCGATTGGGCAGCACCGCGGTGAGGACGTCGGTCTCGGTCGCGGGCAGATCGACTTCCTTGAGTGAGGCGCGTACGTGCGCAGGGTCTTCTGCGACGAGCCGCATCACGCCGTGCTCGGTCGAGTCCATCATGCTCATCGCGACGATGTTGATTTTCCCGTCGGCCAGGCGTTGGAGCACTTTGGCCAGCGCACCGGGTTTGTTGACGAGAAACAGCGAAAACTGTGTTTGCGTGGACAGACCATGATTCGCCGCCATGGGTCGCTCCCTTCTGTTGTGTCGATGGACGTCGATAGCAATCGACAAACCCGCCTCCCGAACCGATCGCACTCACCGCGCGCCGCCGGTGGCTGTGGCGCTCGCCGCCGCATATGATCCCGTCCGGTCGCGGGCAGGTCTACGTGACGATCTCCGCAGTGTCTTATCCGGACTCATAACGCGAAACGACATGCCAGGAAAGCCAACCAACCTTTCGCCTGATCGATGGCGTCGTGCCATCATTGAGTATATCGCGGGTCACGCGGACCGACCACTCAAGGCGCGCCCGCTCGGTCGTGAGCTCGGCGTGGCCAACGAGGACTATGCCGCGTTCCGCGAATTGTTGCGCGAGATGCTCGCCGCGGGAGAACTCACACACGGTCCGGCGCGGACGCTCGCGCTGCCGAAACGCGACGGACTGAGGGTCGGCGTGTTCCTGCAAACCCGCCGCGGGTTAGGATTCGTCCAAGTCGAAGAACAACCCGACCTGTTCATTCCGCCGAACAGCACCTGCGGCGCACTACACGGCGACAGCGTCGCGGCCCGCGTCGTTCGGCGAAACCGCCGGACCGGACAGACGCGCGGCGAGGTGGTGCGGATCGTGACGCGGGCCGAGACGCGCTGGGTAGGCGTGCTCGAGCGGGCCCGGCAGCGCTGGTTCGTTCGACCGCAGACGCGCTATCCCACGCCGCTGGTCATCATCGCAGACCCGACCGCCAAGTCGGCCCAGCCCGGCGATCTTGTCGTGGTCGAGCCGCTGAGCGATCCGGGCGAGTCGGACACCGTCGACGGCGTGATTATCGAAAAACTGGGAGCACCGAGCGATGCACAAGTCCTCATCCGCGCCGCGATTCGCAAGAGCGGGCTCGCCGAGGCCTTTCCGCCCAAGGTGCTCGCCGCCGCCCGCCGATCGTCGGCGCGGTTCGAGAAGCTGAGTCTTGACGATCGCACTGATCTGCGCGAGCTGTTGTGCGTGACGATCGATCCGAATGACTCGCGCGATTTCGACGACGCTATATCCATCACACGCCTGCCCGACGGCTCGCACGAACTCGGCGTGCATATCGCCGACGTGTCGGAGTTCGTGCGCCCCGGCGGCCTGCTCGACAGCGAAGCCCACAGCCGCGGAACCAGCACCTACTTCCCCGGCTACGTCGTGCCGATGCTGCCGGAGACGCTTTCGAACGGCGTGTGCAGCCTCCAGCCGAACAAGCCGCGGCTGGCCAAGAGCGTGTTCATCACATACGACAAGCAGGCCCGCGTCAGCGGAACGCGCTTCGCCAATTCCGTGATCCGATCAAACGCGCGGCTGACCTACGATCAGGTCACGCGCTCGCTTGCGGGAGAGTCGGACGGCATCGCACGCGACGTGGCCGCGCTTCTGTCGCGCGCCGAGCGGCTCGCCAGGCGAATCCTCAAACGCCGGCTCGAAGCGGGCATGATTGTGCTCAACCTGCCTGAGGCTGAAATCGAATTGAGCGCGGACGGACGCGTGGTCGACTCGCGCGCGGCGGACACCAGCTTCTCACATCGCATCATCGAGATGTTCATGGTCGAGGCGAACGAAGCGGTCTCGCGGCTCTTCTCCGGTCTGAACGTCCCCCACCTGCGCCGCATTCACCCGCCGCCGGACGCTGAATCCGCCGAGCCCCTGCTGCGCATGATTGTCTCGCTCGGCTACGCCGCGCCAAACGTGCAGGAGCCACGCAGTGTGCAGAAGCTGCTCGATCGCGTGCGCGGCAAGCCGGAGGAACCGGTGGTCAGCTTCTTGATGCTGCGCTGCTTTTCACAGGCATGTTACAGCCCCAGCCCGCAGGGGCACTTCGCACTAGCCGGGCAGGACTATTGTCATTTCACTTCGCCCATCCGCCGCTACCCCGACCTGCTCGTCCATCGCCTGCTCGATTTGCACCTGCGCGGCACGCTCAAGCGACTGGCGGAGCGCAAGGATCCGCGCGTGCCGTCGCTCGAGCAGCTCGAGCAACTCGGTCGCGAAACCAGCGCCGCCGAACGCCGCTCGCTCATCGCCGAGCGCGACGCGACCGAGCTGCTGCTGCTTCAACTGATGAAGACCAAGCTCGGCGAGGTGTTCGATGGGATGATCACGGGCGCGGCGTCGTACGGCGTGTTCGTCCGCATCGAGCCGTACCTCGCGGAGGGCATGATTCGCGTATCAGACTTCGGCGGCGATTCGTGGCGGTTCGACACGCGCTCGACGCGCTTCGTCAGCAAGCAGACCTCGGCGCGGATCACGCTCGGCCAGCGCGTCCGCGTCCGCGTTGCGGCGGTGGATGAGTTTCGTCAGGAATTGGTGCTGGTTCCCGCGGACGGCGTGCTGGGCCAGGGTGCTCGCAAGCGCGGCGTACGAACACCAGCCCGCGGCCTGGGAAAGCAGCGTCGCCGTCGATCCCGCTGACTCACGCGAGCACGCATCTGACCAGAATAAAAAAAGAGGGCACCAGGGGCCCTAGGGCGTCCCGGTGCTCTCCGGAGGGGAAAGAAGCCGATGTAACTGTTCCTGCCCTGGGCAGGTATGAACTTTATCAGACCAACCCTATTATTACTCACGCTCTCGTGCGGGTCAAGAACGCGGCCGAAATTTCTCTTCCGACCATCATTACATTTTATCGGATACCTGGGGCGCGTGCATTGATAATTCTCGAAGTTTTCTGGAACTCTCCAGCGATGATCGTTGCAAACTATTCACAGAGCGACAGTTACAAGTATCTTGAAATCAAAGAAAAACGTTCGCACCCGCGTCGCGGATTCGGAGGTGTCGCGCCCGAAGAATGTTCCAATAATTAACACTTTCTGAGGCGATGGGCTATTTTCCGACGCAAAAGTGACTGTAAATCCGCCCGAGAACCGCCTCGATCGGAGTCGTTCCACCCGCCAATTCTCCACGCGCGTCACGCAACTCAAGCGCGAGCAATTCGAGCTCCTGCGGTTCGCAGGACCCGAGCAGCGCCAGCGTTCGATCGAGGGCCGCCCGCGCACGGCTCAAATGCGCGGCACGGCTCGGGGTGCGCCCGCCGGTATCCAGCTGCCCGAGCTCATCCGCGAGCGCCGTTTCAAACCTGAGCATCGACTCAGGATCAAACGCCGAAACTTCGACCGTCGACCGAAACGCAAGCCCCGCGACGCAGTCCGGCGCGGCGAGGTCACGCTTGCTCTGCACAAGAATGCGGCGCGCGTCAGGGGCGCGTCGGCAGGCGCGGATCTCCGACTTGGCCCAATGCTTCGACGAGTCATGCACCCAAACGATCAGGTCCGCGAGTTCCTCGGCGCGCTCGGCCGCACGGTGGGCCATCAGGGCGATCTCGTCGTTGGATGCCCCGAGCCCCGCACAGTCTTGCAGAATCGCGGAGACGCCTTGCAAAGTGATCTCCGTCGAGAGTACGTCGCGCGTCGTTCCGATGACCGGGGAGACGATGGCGCGATCGGTCCCCACCAGAGCGTTGAAGAGCGTGCTCTTGCCCGCATTGGGCAGGCCCGCCAGCGCGATGTGCGGCAGAGCGCGGCGTGATTCTTCGGTGTCCGCGGCATCCAGCGCGGCGAGTGTTTCGATCAGCGTCTCGACGGCCTCTCGCAGCTCGGCGGCGGTGATGAAGCGCACGTCGTCTTCGTCCGCGAAGTCGATACCGGCTTCGAGGCGGGCAATCAGGTCGATGAGCGTGTCGCCGGCCGAGCGCAATGGGTCGTCGAACGCATTACTCTGCAGCCGCGCCGCGGCACGCGCCGCCGACCGATCCCGCGCGTGGATCAGATCAAACACGCCGTCGACCTGCCGGGCGTCGAGCCTGGCGTTCAGGAACGCGCGTGCGGTAAACTCACCGGGCAGGGCCCGCCTCGCGCCCAGCTCGATCGCGTGCGCGCAGAGCGCTCGCAGCACGGGCAGACACCCGACCGTGTGCCATTCGACCAAATCCTGACCGGTATAGCTGTGCGGCGCGCGAAAGCGTAACACGGTCGCGGGAACGGCCGGCGATCCACCCACGGCCAGCTTCGCGGGGAACATCGCGCACGAATCCGCGACGTGTTCGTTCGCTTGCGCAAGTTGGTCGCTGAGAGCCAGCGCCGCCGAACCGCTCAGGCGGATGATGCCGATCGCCGATTCCTGCCAGGCGCTTGAAACGGCGATGATCGTGTCGTCCAGCGCGGGCATCCGCATCGTTCGAGCCTCCGCGCTGTGTTACGGTCCCGCGGGAGTCGCGGCAGCGGACGCCGCGGGGCCTGGCTCGATGCGTTCGATGCGCCAATCGCCGGCGGCGGTTTGCCCGCAGACGATTTTGATCGTCGCCGTATCGTCGACGCCGCGCGCCGCCACGGAAACGCTGGCGCGCTTGCCGTTGACGGCGGTGCGGCGCAGCGTGGCATAATCAACGCCGCGGACATAGTAGGCCACGGACGCCTCCCACAAATCCGCCATCCCGGCGACGGGGTCGTCGCCCAACAACGCCTCATAGCGCGGGTCCGCCGCTACGAATTGTCGAATCGCAACGGTATCGGCGAGGCTCAGCAGGGCGGCGTGGAGCTTTTCCGCGGCGACGGTATCGCCGCGAGCGATCGCGTCGAGTTCCGCCGCAATGCAGTGCAACGCGCTCGCCGCGATAGTTTCGGGGGTTGAGCGGTCGACCGCCGGCATTGCGACGGGCTTGCTGCTCGCGTGTTGCGGGCCATGTTTCCGGCAGGCGCTGAGCGCGGCGAGTGCGATCAACAGCGCCGCGAACGCGGGAATACGGATTTGGATTCGATTCGGTCTAGTCGAGCGCATCGTTCTCCAGCTTCTCAAACAGGATGTGCGGCGTACCGAGCGGGTGTCCCGCAGGCAGCGCCGCGGGAGACTCCCACTTCCACTGGCCGGGTGTCACGCCCAACATGCCCAGGATTTTTTCCGCCGTCCCGGGCATGAAAGGCCACGCCATGATTGCGAGATAGTGCGTCGCATGGATGCAGGTGGCGATGGTCGCTGCGCAGTCGGCGAGATCGGTCTTGCGCGTGCTCCACGGCTGACGATTGCTGAAATGCTGGTTGCACGCGCGGGCGTACGCCATCATCGACTCGAGTCCCGCCTTGAAACGAAACGCATCGAGGTGCGCCCCGACTTCGGCAAGCGCGGCGTCCGCGGCGGCGAGCTGGGCACGGTCGGCGTCGGTCTGCGCGTCGCGGGCGGGCACAACGCCGTCATGATATTTTTGCGCGAATTGAAGCGTGCGGTTTACGAAATTACCCAGCGCCGCGACGAGCTCGGTATTCACCCGACTCACAAAATCCTGCGCGTCGAACGCCGTCCGCGAGTTCTCCGGAGCGATCGCCGTCAAGTAATAGCGCAGCGCATCCGCCTCATTCTCCTTCAGATACTCCTCGATCCAGATCGCTTTGCCGCGGCTCTTACTGATCTTCTGCTCGTCCTCGCCCGGAAACTTGATGTTCAGGAACGCGTTCACGACGACCTGCCACGGCACTTGATAGGTGCCCTCGGCCATCAACATCGCCGGCCAGATCAACGCGTGAAAAATCGTGTTGTCCTCGCCGACGAAATGCACGATGCGGCAGTCTTCAGATTTCCACCAGCGCTCGTAGTCGCGCCAGTTCCCGCTCGTCCGCTGATCGAGCTGCGCGGTGAACGAGACATACCCGATCGGGGCGTCGAACCAGACGTAGAGCGCCTTGCCGCGCGCGTCCGGATCGTCGAGCGGGACGGGCACGCCCCATTCCAGGTCGCGCGTCATCGCCCGCTCCGGAAGTCCCTGCTTGATCTGACCGAGCGAGAAATTCAAGACGTGTTCGCGCCAGCGCGGCGACCCATCGGTCGGGTTGCGGCGACTCTCGAGCCACTCGCGCAGTCGCTGTTGAAACTGATCCAGCCGCAGATACCAGTGCGTCGTTTCGCGCGGCTCGGGCCGGGTTCCGCTGATCGTGCTGACCGGATCGATCAGCAGAAGCGGATCGATCGCGTTGCCGCAGCGCTCGCATTGGTCGCCGTACGCCTCCGGCGAGTCGCACATCGATCCGTCCTGGCACTTGTGATAGCAGCGGCCCTTGACGTAGCGATCGGGGAGGAACTGGCGGGCCTGCGTGTCGTAGAGCTGCTTTGCGCTGCGCTTGGTGAAGAACCCTTTTTCGTGGATGTGCGTGAAGAACTCCTGGCTGATGCGATTGTGCATCTCGACGAATTCCGGCTGATGCGTCCCGCCGAAGATGTCGAACTCGATCCGCAATCCCTCGAAGTCCGCGGCTTGGCGGGCATTGTAGCGCGCCGTGAGTTGCTCCACGGGAACGCCTTCCTTCTTCGCCGCGATCAGCGCCGCCACGCCGTTGTCATCGCTGCCGCAAATGTAGCGCACCTCGTCGCCGCAAGCTCGGCGGTAGCGGACGTAGATGTCGGCTGGGAGGTACGCGCCGGCGATGTGTCCGACGTGCAGCCGCCCGTTGGAGTACGGAAGTCCAGCGGTTACGAGATATCGTTTTCCCATGGGGGAGCATGCTCCGTCGCGCGTGAATGGATGAGATGGTAGGGTTTCGCGCTGCGCGTGGCAATGCGGGTCGCGCGGCGCGCGGCGCAACGAAAAAACGCCGCTTCACCACGCAATCGCGAGTCGAGCGGCGCTTTCCGTTTTTGTTCCGCGGCGTTCGCTTAGACGAACGGGATTAAGCCGCCGAACAGGCTGAAGAAAATCGAAGCGGCGGCAATCAGAATCACGATGCCGTTGAAGCCAAGGTTCGATAGATTCATCGATCGATCTCCCAAGAGAACAGAGTCAGTCTGGTTTTGATTTTCAGAGCGCGGCCCAGACGGGGTCGCGTTAGCGTTCGAGCGACAAACGCACTTCACTCAGGTGCGGGTCGCGCCTTCGTGAAGTGCGTTCATTTCGATGCTCAAACTCATCCGCTTCCGAACTAGTTGCGGAAAAAGCGGAAGAGAAAGATGAGCGCGAAAAGCCCAACCAAGGTGCCAACCAGCCCACCGCTGAGCAGACCGGAAAGTCCGCCGGTCGTGGTGGTGGTCTGCGCCATGGCGACGCTCGTCGCACCCAAGGCTGCTACCGAAGCAAGAATCGTACTGAACTTACGCATCGAGTTCTCCCACATATTGACCGCGTTTCGCCCCGCCGCGCCGACGGAGAACACCCGAAACGCCCTACATAAGCGCGCCACTATTGGCACAACGGGGGCACTCGTCAAGCGCTCGCGGGCATTTTTTCGGACTTTTCTTGAATGTCCCAACCGCCGCCAGAATCCCCGCTACGATACCCCTATGCGTGATCCGCTCGCCGACGTCCGTCCCCCGCGCAAGATCGTTCTTTCGATTGTCGTCCCCGTCTTTAATGAAGCGCCCAACGTCGCGGCCATGGTCGAGCGCTGCGTCGCCGCGGTCCGCAGCGCCGCTCTCCCGTTCGAAATCGTATTCGTCGACGACGGATCGACCGATGACTCGTTCGACCGCATCCGCAAAGTCTCCCGCGTTCATCCACAGGTCCGCGCCGTGCGGCTGGCGCGCAATTTCGGCCATCAAGCCGCCATCTTCGCCGGTCTCGAGCACGCCGTCGGCGACGCGGTGATCACGCTCGACGGCGACTTGCAGCATCCGCCCGAGTTGATCCCCGCGCTGATCGAGCGCTGGCAGGCGGGCTTCGACGTCGTGCAGGCCGTCCGCACGCAGCCCGCCGATGAGAGCGCCGTCAAACGCGCCGCGTCGCGCGGGTTCTATCGTCTGCTCTCGGCCGTCTCGCGCATCTCCGTCACGCCGGGCGCGGCCGACTTCCGCCTGATGTCGCGCAGCGCGGTCGGTGCGTTTCTCGCGTGTCGCGAACGCTGCCGCTTCAACCGCGGGCTTGTGCAATGGATCGGATTCCGAACCTGCGAGATTCCCTACGACGCGCAGCCGCGAAACGCCGGCCGGACCAAATACTCCTATCGCGCCATGTTCCACCTCGCCGGCGATGCGATCTTCTCCTTCTCGACCTGGCCGCTGAGGTTCGCCGGGTTCGCCGGACTCACCGTCTCGATCGCGGCCGCCGGCTACCTCGCGTTCGTGCTGTGGGCGTACTGGTTCACCGACCGGACCGAGCCGGGCTGGAGCTCGCTGCTGGCGGCGGTCTTGATCCTCGGCGGCATGCAGCTCCTCGTGCTCTGGATCCTCGGTGAATACGTCGGCCGGCTCTACGAAGAGGCCAAGCAACGACCGCTCTACATCATTCGCTCCGATGATCCCGCGGCCCGGGCCGACTCCACTCAGTCCACCGCCGATATCGTTTCAGCCAAATCGGACGAGTACTGAACGCGAGTAGTTCGCATCGCCGCCGAAGTCCAGCGGCAACGCGGGCGTTTCGAGCAGCTCACAGCCGCGCCGTCCGGCGGCGCTGCGAGCGGCGGAAATCAACCGTTGTAACTCTATGCCGCGGTGATTGACCGAGATCAGCATCAGCCCGCCATCGTCGAGCAATTCCGCCGCACCCGACACGAGTTGCTCGAGATCCTCGTCGAGCACAAACGGCCGCCGCGCGTCGCGCGCCCGGCCGAACGACGGCGGATCGACTATGGCGAGATCGAAGCGGTGTCCCTGCCGCCGCGCCCGACGGAAATACGCACTCACGTCCGATCGGAAGAAGCGATGCTTGTCGAGCGACAGACCGTTGCGTTCGAAATTGCGTTTGCCCCATTCCAGTACCTTGCGCGAGGCGTCGACATTCACGGTTTCCCGCGCGCCGCCGAGCGCCGCGGCGACCGCGAATCCGCAGGTATATGCGAACAGATTGAGGACGCGCGCCCCGCGCCCCGCCGCGCGAAGCCGCGCGCGATTCTCGCGTTGGTCGAGAAACAACCCGACCGAGAATCCGTCGTACGGGCGAACGAGGTAGCGCACGCCCGCTTCTGTGACTGTGATTTCTTCGTCGACACGTTGGCCGATCCACGGCGTCGGATCGCAATGTGCGTTACTGAGTTCTATTGAACCCGTGCTTCGGTCCGCCGGAAACGTCTTGCGGTACACCGCGCGGGCGTCGAGCCGTTCGCACGCCGCGTAACACAGCGACCGCGCCGCCGCCGCAGCGATTCGCAATCGATTCTCGTGCAACTGCGCGACCAGCACGTCGCGGAAGCGTTCGATGACGAGCCCGGGAACGCCGTCGGTCTCGCCATGAAACAATCGTAGCGCGGTCGTCTGGGGATCGCGCAGCAGCGCAGCGCGGCGATCCAGTGCCTGGTCGATCAACTCCGTTGGCGCGTCCATCTGCGCGAATCTACCAGAGACCCGGTATCAGTCGATAGCGCACCCGCTCAGCATACTCCCGGTAGCCCTCGAGATGCTCGTGCAGGTAGCGGTCCTCGAGCCGCGTGCGGCGAAGAATCAGCAGCACAAATGCGGCGTTTGGCGCGATCGACCACCACGAGCCGAGCGCCACGCCGCTGCTGAGTATCAGGATGGAAATCACGACATAGCCGGGATGTCGAACGAGCGTGTACGGCCCGCCGCTGACAAGCTGGTGCCCGCGGTCGCTCTGAATCCGCACGATCGCCGAGAAGAAGCGATTGACGCACATGATCCAGACGGTCGCCGCACCGAAGATCGCGAAGACCGCGAGTCCGACGATCTTCAGCGCGTCCGGCGCGCCATCGGAGAAGTGAAAGCGGCCGATGTCGATACCCGCGATGACGAGGTGGGCTGTGAACAACACTTTCGCGATCGGGATCAATTCGCCGTCCTTGCCCTTTCCCCCGGGCCGAATCCGCTCGCGAATCAATCCCTCATCCAGAAACAGCAACCCGCTCAGGCACATCAACGCGAAGACGGCCAGATAGGCCCACACGAACGGAAGATCCCAGCGTCCCGCGCAAATCCAAAGTGTGCCCCCGATCACGCCGGTGGACACGACTGTCCCCGCAAGCGCGATCAAGACACGTTTTGCACTCATGCGCGATCCCATCGGCACATCATCCATGCAGATTCCCAGACCGATTCTACGACGGATCGCGCCGTGCTTCACGCGCGTCGCGGCGTGCGCGCGTAGGGCGGGTTCCACCCGCCGTCCGCCGGAGCGCGTCGTCCACGAATCACTCGCCAAGCGCGTAGGGCGGGTTCCACCCGCCGCCCGCCGGAGCGCGTCGTCCACGAATCACTCGCCAAGCCGCGCCGCGTCGGCTAGCCTGCGCCCTGCGCGCGGCAACGCGTCGCGCGGGCAGCGGGTTGCGAAACACCATCCCACCGAAACCAAACGGAGTCATCGAATGAGTCAGCCGCGCGTCGCGCTGGAAATCGGACAAGGCGAGGAAACCTGGGGCACGATCGTGCTCGAACTCGACGACGCTGCGACGCCGGCGACCGCGGCGAACTTTCTCCAGTACGTCGACGACGGCTTCTTCGACGGAACCATCTTTCACCGCGTCATTTCCAACTTCATGATCCAGGGTGGCGGCTACACAGCGCCCAACACCGACAAACGCGGCGGTCGCGATCCGATCCAGAACGAAGCCCAGGCCGGTCTCAAAAACGAACGCGGCACGATCGCGATGGCCCGCACCGACGAGCCGCATTCGGCCACCAACCAGTTCTTCATCAACACCGCGAACAACGCGATGCTCGACCACCCCGCACACGACGGCTGGGGCTATTGCGCGTTTGGAAAAGTCGCCGACGGAATGTCAATCGTCGAGCGCATCGAATCAGTAAAGACGCGGCCCAGCGCGGCGATGGGTGGCGAAGACTCCGAGCCGGTCGATCCGCCAAGAATCGTCCGCGCAAGCCGCGTGCGGGGATAGGGGAACGGGGATCGGGGATCGGGGATCCGGGATCGGGGATCGGGGATCGGACATCCCCGGGAGGGCGAAGCTCCTGCTGAGCCTTGTCCGGGGATCGGGGATCGGGGATCCGGGATCGGGGATCGGGGATCGGACATCCCCGGGAGGGCGAAGCTCC
>Ga0114931_10008581_pt1 | contig 12351 bp, 8 predicted proteins | sample 2SBtaG_FD_89579 | JGI IMG/M metagenome (GOLD analysis project Ga0114931, IMG submission 89579) | Deep subsurface microbial communities from Kolumbo volcano to uncover new lineages of life (NeLLi) - 2SBTROV14_V59a metaG | ecosystem: Environmental > Aquatic > Marine > Volcanic | place: Kolumbo...
ACCGTGCTCGATGCCACCGGCTATGTGGTGGCGCGCCTGCGGGCCACGGTGTCGTCGAAGATCACCGGCAAGCTGGTCGATGTGCGCATCGAGGAAGGCACGGCCGTGGCGTCCGGACAGGTGCTGGCGACCCTCGACGACAGCACCCAGCGGCGCCAACTGGCACTTGCCGAGGCCCAGGTTCGTGCCGCGCGTGAGCGCCTGCGCGAAACCGAGGTGCGGATCACCAAGGCCGAGCTTGACCTCGAACGCACGCGGTCCCTGGTTCACAGCGCGGTGGTCGGTCAGGCCGAGCTGGATCGCGACCAGGCCGAGTACGACAGCCAGCGGGCACGGCTCGAAGTCGGGCGCGAGGAGGTGGCGGTGGCCGAGCGGCAGGTGGCGGTCGCCCGCCAAAGCCTCGATGACACGGTGATCCGCGCACCGTTCTCCGGCGTGGCGGTGACCAAGGACGCGCAACCTGGCGAGATGATCTCGCCGGTGTCGGCCGGAGGGGGCTTCACCCGCACCGGCATTTGCACCCTGGTAGACATGGGTTCACTCGAGATCGAGGTCGATGTCAACGAGGCGTATATCAACCGTGTGCGGAAGGATCAGCCGGTCGAGGCCGTGCTCGACGCCTACCCAGATTGGCGCATTCCCGCCCGTGTGATCACCACCATCCCCACCGCGGATCGCCAACGCGCCACGGTGCGGGTGCGGGTCGGTTTTCTTGCGCTCGATCCGCGTATCCTGCCGGAGATGGGGGTCAAGGTGGCCTTTCTCGAGGCCGAGCCCGTGGCCGCGGACGCAGGCGCCGGCCCGCCCGCCGAGCGCCTGGTGGTCGATGCCCGCGCCGTGCGCACCGAGGGTGATGAGACCTTCGTCTTTCTGGTGCGCGAAGGGAAGGCCGTACGTCGGTTGGTGAAGGTCGGTCCCGTGCAACAGGGCCAACGCGAGGTGCGCGAGGGCTTGGCCGACGGTGATCGGGTGATCGTGAATGGAGGCGACGCACTGCGCGAGGGCGACAGTGTGCACATGCGTGACGAGCTGCGGCGGGACAAGGAGACGAAGCCATGACGGTTCAAGCGGTCGATGTCCGAAACGTTCATAAGGTCTACCGGCGCGGCCCCGAGAGGATCGACGTGCTGCAGGATCTTTCCTTCGAGGTGCCAGAAGGCGACTTCGTGGCGCTCATGGGTCCCTCGGGATCGGGTAAGACGACGCTGCTCAACCTGATCGGTGGACTGGATCGACCGAGCGCAGGGTCCGTCACCGTGGCCGGGACCAGAATCGACCGAGCCTCCCGTGGCGATTTGGCAGCCTGGCGTGCGCGCCACATCGGCTTTGTCTTCCAGTTTTACAATCTGCTTCCGGTGCTCACTGCCGAGAAGAATGTCGAGCTACCGCTGCTGCTCACCAACCTCAGCCGCGCCGAGCGCCGCCAACGCGTGGGGGTGGCGCTCGACGTCGTCGGCCTCGCCGACCGCGGCAAGCACTACCCTCGGCAGCTCTCCGGCGGTCAGGAGCAGCGCGTGGGCATCGCCCGCGCCATCGTCACCGATCCGACGTTGATCCTGGCCGATGAGCCCACCGGCGATCTCGATCGCGCCTCGGGCGACGAGATCCTCGATCTGCTGGTGGCACTGAATCGCGAACACCAAAAGACCATCATCATGGTCACCCATGATCCGCTCGCTGCCGAGCGCGCCAAGCGCACCGTGCACCTCGACAAGGGCACCCTGGTGCAGGAGGTTGCGGCATGAGTCCTGCGTATCTCGTCTGGCGCAATCTCACGCGGCGCAAAGTGCGCACGGGCTTGACCCTGCTTTCGATCTTTGTTGCCTTCGTGCTCTTCGGTGCGCTGGCCGCGATCAAGGCAGGCTTTGGTTCGGGTATCGAGCTGGCGGGCGTCGACCGCCTGGTGCTGCTCAACAAGGTCTCCCTCATCCTGCCCTTGCCGCTCGCCTACGAGCAGCGCATTGCGAGCGATCCAGACGTCGAGCTGGTGACGCATGCCAACTGGTTTGGGGGCGTTTACCAAGACGAGAAAAACTTCTTCGCACAGTTTGCCGTCGAGCCCGAAAGTTTTCTCGACATGTACCCCGAGTATGTTCTCAAGCCTGAAGAGCGCCAGGCATTCCTCCAAGATCGAACCGGCGCGGTAGCCGGTCGTTCGCTCGCCGATCGCTTCGGATGGAAGATCGGCGATCGCATTCCGATCAAGGGCACCATTTACAATCCGCCCGACGGTGGCGCCTGGGAATTCGTTCTCCGCGGCATCTACGACGGCGCCGAGCCCTCGACCGACGACACCACCTTCTTGTTTCACTATGACTACCTGTCCGAGACCATGGGCCGCCGCTTTGGAACGGTCGGCTGGTACGTGATTCGCATCCGCGATCCCGAGCACGCGGCCACCATCGCCGAGCGCATCGACGCGCGCTTCGCCAACTCCTCGGCCGAGACCAAGACCTCCACCGAGAAAGCGTTCATTCAAAACTTCGCCGACCAGACCGGCAACATCGGCGACATGGGTCTCGGCATTGGCGCGGTGGCTTTCGTGATCCTTCTGCTCATCGCCGGCAACACGCTCGCGCATTCGGTGCGAGAGCGCATTCCCGAGCTCGGGGTGCTCAAGACGCTCGGCTTTCGCGACACCCAAGTGATGGGCATGGTGCTCGCGGAGTCGTTTCTGATGGCGAGCCTGGGTGGCGTTTCGGGTCTGCTCTTGACCTACTTCGTCACCCGCTACAAGCGGCTGGGCGGCAGCATCCTGCCGACGCTCTATGTGCCGACCAGCGCTCTTTTTGTCGGCTTCGCGTTGGTGCTGGCACTGGGACTGATCGCCGGTTTGATACCGGCGCTTACCGCCAGGCGTCTCAACATCGTCGACGCGCTCCGGAGGTCTTGACCATGCGCTGGTTGTCACAGGTTGTCGCCATCACGTCTTTTAACCTGAAGAATCTTCGCGAACGCCTTGGCTCGTCCACGGTCACGGTGGTCGGTGTCACCGGCGTGGTGCTGGTGTTCGTGGCGCTGATGTCGATCGCTGTCGGCTTTCGCGACACCCTGTCCGCCACCGGCGATCCCGAATCGGTGTTGGTGATGCGCGCAGGCGCCACCTCGGAGATGCTCAGTGGTCTGGGCGGCGACACCGTGCGAATGATCGCCGACGCGCCGGGCATCGCCACCGTCGATGGTGTGAAGCAGGCGTCGTCAGAGCTCTTTGTCATCGTAGATTTGCCGCGCACGGGCTCGGACGCGGCGTCCAATGTGCCCTTGCGCGGGGTCGAGCCGGCAGCCTTTTCCCTGCGTTCGGGCTTTCGCATCACCTCGGGGCGGAACTTCACCTTTGGCAAGGGTGAGTTGATCATCGGCCGGGGTGCAGCCGCGGCCTTCTCGGGCCTGACCCTCGGCAATCGGCTGACGTTGGGCGAGGCCGAGTGGACAGTGGTCGGCATTTTCGAGACCGGCGGAACCGTGGAGGAGTCGGAGATCTGGTGCGACGCGCGCGTGCTGCAGCCCGCCTACAACCGCGGCAACAGCTTTCAGAGCGTGCACGCCCGCCTCAGCTCGCCCGAGGCTTTCGACGGCTTTGTCGAGGCGCTCGACAAGGACCCACGGGTCAACGTCAAGGCCGTGCGTGAGGCCGAGTACTACGCCGACCAAAGCCGGGTCATGACCCAAGTCATCTCCACCCTGGGTGTCGCCATCGGACTGCTCATGGGTTTCGGCGCCACCTTCGGCGCGCTCAACACCATGTACATGGCGGTCGCGGCGCGCACCCGCGAGATCGGCACCCTGCGCGCACTCGGCTTCAGCGCCGGCCCCGTCATCGTCTCCGTGCTTGTCGAGTCCGTGCTCCTGGCGTTTTTCGGCGGCGCCCTGGGTGCCGGCCTGGCCTTCGTGCTTTTCAACGGATTCCAGGCCGCAACGCTGAATTTTCAAACCTTTAGCCAGGTTGCATTCGCCTTTGCAGTCAGTCCGCTGCTGATGCTTCTCGGCATCGGCTACGCCCTCATCATGGGCATGGCCGGCGGCATCCTGCCCGCCATCCGCGCCGCTCGCCTGCCAGTCACCACGGCGCTGCGATCGCTGTGATGCGCCCGGGCACACGGCCCAAAGATGTCTGGCCCTAAGATGTCCGGCCCAAAGATGTCTGGCACCTGGTTCCGGCACCTGGTTTGGGGCCTTGGTAGAGTCGAAGCATGGACGAGGTCGAGGCAAGAATGCGCGCTACCTTCGCGCTGCGGGCGTTTGTCGTCGCCATGCAGCGGGAGGTGTTGCGCCGCCAGCATCCGCGAGACTCCCCGGAGAAGATCGAGATTCGGCTGCGCGCGTGGGTGTTGCGGCCCGGGCCGGTGTCGTGAATTCGATCGAGGTCTCGCTGCGCACGATCGCGGCGGATCTCGACGCGTGTGGCCGGTCATGGGCCTTGGTTGGCGCGCTGGCGGTCGCTGCGCACGCCGAGGCACGCTCGACACTGGATGTCGATGTCGCCGTAGCGGTGACCGGACCTGACGAGGCAAAGGCGACCGTTTCCTGGTTGCTGGCTCGAAACTACCGCCTGTGTGGGAGCTTCGACTCGGCGATGACCAGCCTCGAAGTCCCCGCCGCTCCGCTGGCCGGGCTGCGCTTGGACCTGTTGTTTGCGCTCGCCGGAATCGAGGTCGAGGTCGCGACCGGGGCCGAGCGTACGATCGTGGTGCCTGGGCTCGAGCTTCCTGTGGCACGGCTGGGCGATCTGATCGCCCTCAAGCTCCTCGCGGCGCGCGAGCCCGAGCGCGAGCACGACCGAAGGGATCTTCGCGCGCTGGTCAACCGCGCGAGTTCAAAAGACTTGAGCCGAGCGAGATGGTCGATCGATCTGTTGATCGCGCGCAGCATGGTGCCGACAGGTGAGCTCGAGCGAGCGCTGGAACAGCTCATGAACCGCCGGCCCGACGCCGAGTACCGAGAATAGATGGATATTGACGGATCTTCACAGTCTTCGACACGGGCTTGCTCACCCATGCCGAAAGGATCAAGGAAACGATGAGGGCACGGGCCGTCAGCGGTGGTCGCCGATTCGTGATCCGCATTGCGGAGAGTGAAACGGGGGCATCATCGAATCGGGTGGCTGCTGCCTGTCGGCCGAAGACCTGGGCGGGGGCATGGGCTCGGTCGACACGAGGGTGGCACCTGTTGGTAGCTCGGTCGACACGAGGGTGGCACCTGTTGGTAGCTGCACCTGTTGGTAGCTCGGTTGGCGGTGCTTGTTGAGGTGCGAAGCCGACGGCGAGCAGCTCGAGCCCCTGTTGACATTCGGGTGGTACTTGTTCGCGGGCGGCTCACCCCGCCACAGTGACGATCGAGCCCGGAGTGTCCTGCCTGGGGTTGCGGGCTTCTGGACGCAGCGGCTCGCACGCGGCAAGATGGAACACCGCAACGCCACAGACCCAGGAGGTTGACTCGGATGATCGATCGCGGAAGGTTGCTTTCTTCGCCGGCCCCAAGACCCTCGGCCGGCGCGCCGTGGGTCGCTCGGCAAACGCGATTCATGCGCCGGCTGGTGCTGGTGTTCGGGGCCTTGCTGAGCGCCGGACTGGCGCTTGCCGCGGGTGCCCAGCAGCCGATCGATACGGTGCAGGAGACGACCACCGTGCTCGCTGTCGAGGTGCCGGTGACGGTGGTGCGCAAGGGTCGTCCCGTGCTCGGACTCGGCGCGGGCGAATTCGAGGTGCAGGTCGATGGCGTGGCGACGCCGGTGACTGGCTTCGAGTCGGTGGAGTTGCGCACCGGGGGGGCAGGTAAGAGCCCAGGCGCGGCGCCGGTGGCATCGGCCGAGCCGAGTGAGGCTGGGCGGCGGCTCTTGCTCTTGGTCTTCGACCTCGCCTTCACCACGCCGCGCGATGCCCAAAAGGGTGTGGCGGCGGCGCGCACCCTGCTGGCCTCGAGTCTCGATCCTTCCGACCGGGTGGCCGTGGGGGTGTATGCCGAGACCGTGGGCGCGCGCCTGCTCTCGGGCTTTACGCTCGACCGCCTGCGCACGCAAGTGGCGCTCGAAGCCCTCGACCTGGTGATCGGCGGCGGCGGCGCCAAGACGGTCGCGGCGGTGCGCACCCTGGTGCAAGATGCTGGTGAGCGCGCGGGCGATGGTCTGCGCCAGTTCGCCGCGGACGCGCCCGCCTACTTGCGGCTGCAAGGCGCCGGCCAGGTCGTCGCCCGAAGCCTGGCGGGCGAAGCGCTGGACATCATCGGCGATGGCGGTGGCGGTGGCGGTGGAAGGGTGCCGGATCTGCTGGCCGAAACCCTCGGCGACATGGAGAGCGGCTTTCAGCGAGAGACGCGACCGCTGATGGTGCGCAACCAATCGATGCGCTTTCTCGACACCCTGGGCGAGCTGGGCGATGCCCTGCGTGAGATCCGTGGGCAACGTTATTTCGTGCTCTTTTCCGCTGGCCTCGAGGAGTCGCTGATCGCGGGCCTTGGCCAGCAGGTGAGCGGCGCTGGCGAGTTGGAGCGGGTACTCGACCGATTCGCGCGTACGGGTTGGGAGGTGCATGCGGTGGCGGTGGGCGCACCGCAGAGTGCTGCCGGACTTGGCATGGGCTTTCTGGCCAAGGCCACCGGTGGTCACTTCTACCGCAACATGCAGCCGCAGCGCGCTCTCTCGCGCATGATCGAGCAGACCAGCGTGGCCTATGTGCTCACCGTCCAGCCCGAGGCGCTCGGCGCGCCCGGGACCTACCACCCGATCGAGGTACATTTGCGCGACGGGCGGCGCGCCGAGGTGCATCATCGCGCGGGGTTTTTCACCCCGGCGGCGTCAGCGCTCGACCCCGCCGCGCTCGATGCTTTGACCGTCGGTTCGGCGGTGGCAGAACTCGAAGACGGCGGCGACTTCACGGTCCGTATGCTGGCCAAGGCATTCAAGGTTCACACCCCCTTGGGCGAGCAGGCGCAGGTGCCGGTGGTGCTCGAGATCGACGCGGCCGATTTGCCAGCGCCAGCCGCGAATGAGCCGCTGCAAATGCTGGTCGAAGCCTACCGAATGATTCCGCCAACGGGCTCGGTGTCACTCTTCGTGCAGCCGCTGGTTCTCGATCCGCAACACCATGCGCGCGCCTTTGCTGCCGGTGGCGGGGTCAAGCTCTTTGCCTCCGTGTCGCTGCCGCCGGGCGAGCATCGCTTGCGCGTGGTGGTGCACGATCCTGCCCACCAACGGCGCTCGGTGAAAACGGTTTCGGTCTTTGTGCCGGCGTTTGCCGAGGGTGGGCCCCAGGTGCTGCCGCCGGTGTTCCCAGAAACCGAGAAGCGTTGGCTGTACGTCAACCACGCCGGTGGGGCCAGCAGCGACGACGAGGACTTCCCCTTCCACTTCAAGGGACGCAAGTTCATGCCCCAGGTCGATCCTCAGATCGCTGCCGGCGGCAAGCTGCCGGTGTTTCTGGCCGCCGTCGCTCTCCCCGACGGTGGCGCCGGGCTGCGCTTGGTTCTCGAGAAAAGCAGTGGTGAGGCCGTGCCCAACGATTCCTTGCACATCGGCGGCGCGTCGGAGCGCGACGCCCAGGGGGTCTTGCGGGTGATGGCGGAGCTCGACACCAGCGCTCTTGCGCCCGGCCCCTACCGCCTGCGCTTGGTGTGGAGCGACCCTGAGCACGGCGTTGTGCGCGAGGCTTGGCAAGGCTTCACCGTGCTCGAGGTCGCTGCTGCCCATGGGCGAGAAAAGGGCCCGGCCTGAGCGACCGCCCCCTTCTCCCGTGTTCTGGCCGGCTGTTTTGATCGGCGCGGAGGTGCACCACGTGCCCTTGATACCACGCCGCATCGCGCGTTGATCAGGGTGTGCTGCCGGTGCGTGTGGCGCTGCCTCCTGCGGCGCTCGTCGGGTGAGCGTCGGCGTCGATCAGGCGAATGTCGGTAAAGCCGATCTCGCGCAGGCCGGGCTCGATCTTGGCGCGGTCGCCGACTACCACCCAAACCGTTTTCTCGGGCGCCAGGACTTGACGCGCAGCGGCCGCAACCTGTTCCTCCGACAGCCGGTTGATGGTCTTCGGGTAGGTGTTCCAGTGGTCCTCGGGCAGATCGAATTGAACCATTTCTGTGATCGAGCTCAATACCGCCCGATTGGTTTCCCAGCGGCCAGCGAGGGTCAGGGTCTGCTGGTCCTTGGCCTTGGCCACTTCCTCGGGGGTCGGCGGCCGATCGCCCATGATGCCCATGATTTCCTTTTGCAGTTCCTGCATCGACTCCTTGGTCTTGTCGGTCTGTACCGGTGCCAGGGCCAGGAACGGTCGTTGGCCGCGGGCATCGAGCATGAAGGTCGAAGCGCCGTAGGACCAATGCTTGTCCTCTCGTAGGTTCATGTTGACACGGGCGCTGAAGCTTCCGCCGAGAACCTGATTCATCGTCTCGATCGCAGCTTCGTTGGGGTTGGCCTTCGGAGGCACCACATGCCCGCACACGATCACCGATTGCAGGGAGTCTGGACGGTCGATGATATAGAGCGGGTTCTCCGTCCGCGGCTGGACCGGGCTGATGTTCTTGACCGGTACGCTGCCGCGTCGCCAATCGCCAAACAGGCGTTCGAGCTTGGGCTCGAGATCCGCCATACGGGTGTCGCCGACCACCACCAGAGTGGCGTTGTTGGGGCGGAACCAGGTGCGGTGATAGTCGCTGAGCGTGGCGCGTTTGATGCGCGGGATCGAGGCATCGGTCCCCGAACCGGTAAAGGGCACGGAGTAGGCGTGGTCCGGCCCGTAGATCAACTGCGGAAAGACCCGCAGCGCCATCAGGAAAGGTGTGGCTTTCTCGCGCTCGATCGCGGCGAGCTGCTGGGTCTTCTTGCGCGTCAGCTCGGCCTCGGGGAACGCCGGGTGCAGCACCACGTCGGCGAAGAGGTCGAGGGAGTTGTCGAGGTTCTCGGCCAGCGCGGCCATCGACACCAAGGCGCTGTCGAGGCTGGCGCTGGTCGATAGGGTGGCGCCCAAGCGGGTCAGTTCCTCGCTGATTTCGAGGGCATCGCGAGAGCTGGTTCCCTCATCGAGCATGTCCATCGCCAGGCTGGTGGTTCCGGGTAGGCCATCGGCGTCGGCGGCATAGCCGGCATCGACCACCAGCGTCATCGACACCAGGGGCACGGCGTGGCGCTCGGCCAAGATGACCTGCATGCCGTTTGGCAAGGTTGCGTGCTGGCGGGCCGGGAAGTGCGGCGCGGGGATGGCACCCGTCGCGGGAAGATGCGAACGATCGGCGCCGGTGGCCGCGGTCTGGTAGTCGGGGAAGGGGATCACATCGATGATCAGCACGCCGTCCGACAGCCAGGCGCGGGCGGTCTCGGTCACCTCCTCGGTGCCGAGGGCCATCTTGCGCTTGAGCTGCGTCTGGTAGAAATCGGGGCTGCCGCCGTAGACTTCGCTGCGTGCCAAGATGTCAGATTTTCCGCCGAAGCCGCCGATGCGTTCCATGCCGCGCAGCAGGCTGGCGCGCGTTTGGGTCTTGACCCGTGCCAGCTCATCGGCGCTCGGGCCATCGGCGAGGAAACGCGCCATTTCTTCATCCAGTGCCCGTTCGACGGTGGCGCGGTCCTTGCCCGGCAGTACCGTCGCCCACACCACGAACTGGCTCGAAAGTTCCTTGTTCCAGGCGAAGGCAGTGACGTCGCTGGCAATCTGGTCTTCATAAACCAATCGTTTGTAGAGACGTGAGGTCTTGCCGTCGGCGAGCAGTGAAGCGATCATTTCCAAGGTGTCGGCCTCCGCGGTGTCGACCGGCGGCGTATTCCATACCTTGATCACGCGCGCTTGCGGTACGCGGTCTTGGAGCATCACGCGGTGGCTCCCGGACATCTTGGCGATCCACGCTTCCTGGCGCTCGACCGGCGGGCCGGAAGGGATGTCGCCGAAGTAGCGCTCGACCTTCTGTCTTACCTCCCGGGCATCGACGTCGCCAGCGATCGCGATCACCGCATTGGCAGCGCCGTAGAAGCGTTCGAACCATTCATGCACATCCTCGAGGCTGGCTGCATCGAGGTCCTCCATATCGCCGATGGTCGACCACGAGTAAGGATGACCCTGGGGGTAGGCGTTTTCGACGAGGGCGTTGAATACGCGTCCGTAGGGCTGGTTCTCACCCTGGCGCTTTTCGTTTTGGACCACGCCGCGTTGCTCGTCGAGCCGGGGTTGGTCGATGGCGCCCTTCAGATGGCCCATGCGGTCTGACTCCATCCACAATGCCATGTCGAGAGCGGATACCGGAACGTTTTGGAAGTAGTTCGTGCGATCGCTGTTGGTGGTGCCGTTCATCTCGGTGGCGCCGACCTGGTCGAAGGCCTTGAAGTAGTCGTCGTTGTAGTTCTCCGAGCCGTTGAACATCAGGTGCTCGAAGAGGTGCGCGAAGCCCGTGCGACCGAGCTTTTCGTTCTTGGAGCCAACGTGGTACCAGACGTTGACCGCTGCGATCGGTGCCTTGTGGTCCTCGTGCACGATCAGGGTCAGGCCGTTGTCGAGCACGAATTTTTGGTACGGAATGTCCGGGATGCCGGCGATCATATCGGTACCGGTACCGCTGTCGTTTGTCTTGGGGGTGACTGTGGCTGCTGTGGCTGCGGTGGCGGCGGCCAGGGTGAGGAGCAGGCTCGAGACGGCAAGAGCCAGGGAGCGTCGAAGAATCATCGGGGTGTACCTCCCGCAGGGTTGGATGCGTGCGAACGAGCATCATCCGCACGGACGTGGTCCGAGACTCCTGCTATACGCAGGTCAGGGCGCAGATGTTTGCCGGGCGCCGGCAATGCGTTTCCGCAGCCACAGGAACTCGCGGCGCGCGGCGCGCAACAGCGCGCGAAGGGCCAGGAGTGGCAGCGGTGTGCATCCGAAGGCGCCCGCGATTGCATAAAGAGTGCGTGGACTGATGCGATGCCCACCAGTAATCGCCCAGATCGGCTCCCAGGCTTCCGGCATCAGCTTGGCCTTGAAGGCGTCGAGGCCCTCGAAGTCGTAAAAACGCCGGCCGTGTGCACGCAGCCAGCCGAGTGTCAGGTGCAGCCATGCCCGCCGGTGTCGTTGCTGTAGGCCCGAGCGCACGGAGAGCGGTGACAGCCCGAGGGTGAGGTAGCGCGCGCCGTCGTTGGCCAGGGTGCGCATGGCAGCGTCGAGCAGCAGCTCGGCACTGCCGTTCGGCGCGCCGTGACCACGGATGATCTGCTCGATCAGCCAGCCCTGGCGCTCGGGGATCGGCGAAGCGACCAAGAATCCGATGGCGCGACCCTGTTGCTCGGCGACGAAGACCCGCCGGTCGTAGAGGCGTGCGAGCGTCGCGGGCTCGACCAGGAAGTGCAGCGGCGGCAGCCCGCGGGTGGCCAGCCATTGCGCCAAGCAGCGCGTGAGCTCCGGGTGCGCCGTCGCCCGCGCATTGGGCCAACAACGGACCGTCACCCGCTTGTTGCGGGCGCGGTTGCACTGCGCGCGGAGCGAGGCTTTCGAGGCCAGGATGGCAGGCCAATGCGCGGGATCCCAAACGGGCTGCGCACCGAGCAGCACTCGGTCGAGCGGGCCGCGCGCGCGCAGCAGATCGGCCAGACGCGGGTCGGCTGCAAAGTAGCAGGTGCGCAGTCCGGCCGCTTCGGTGTCGGCTTCAAAGGCGCCCACCACCGCCCCGAGCTCCGCTGCCGCGCACACCGGCGATCCGGCAACCACGCGGTAGCCATGGCCCGCGACATAGCCCACCACCGCTTGGCGATCCGGTGCAAACCAGCGTGCGATGCCCGGGTTGATCAGTTGGTAGGCGGTGGCGTTGTAGCCATGGGCGAGCACCAACCGGCGGGTGGTCGCAAGATCCGCGGCACGCGCGTTCCCAGGCATGCGGTTGATCGTATCCCGGAGAAGCCAGTGCCAGCGTCATGATGGGTGAAACTCATCGGTGCCACCTTCATGTTGGAGTGGGTGCCACCTTCATGTTGGAGTGGGAGCGGCACGTGGGAAACCAACCGGGCCCCAGGCGCTTGACGGACGGTCGATCGACGACTGCAGAGACGCTCTGGGTGGCCCCGAGCTGCCTCGACGACCCACAGTGAGGAGAAGACACCCCCGCCAGACACACCTCCACCCAGCAGGCTGATCCCAACTCGCGAAATGTTCCAGCACCAACCGCCCGCCGCCTACGATCGATCGCTATCCTGGAGCGAGCGGCGCGGGCACGAAGGGCAAGGCGGGTGGGAAGCAGCCACTTGGGAACGACACCGGCGACGCGCCGCGCCGGAGCTTGTCCGCAGCCTCGCGGTAGGCCGCGACAAACAAGCGATAGGCATCGCGCAGAAGCACACGGGCCTTCTTGCTCGCCGCGTGGAAGGCCGGTGCGGGTGAGCGCTTGACCGTGCGCGGTCGCGCATGCGGA
>Ga0114931_10008582_pt1 | contig 12351 bp, 11 predicted proteins | sample 2SBtaG_FD_89579 | JGI IMG/M metagenome (GOLD analysis project Ga0114931, IMG submission 89579) | Deep subsurface microbial communities from Kolumbo volcano to uncover new lineages of life (NeLLi) - 2SBTROV14_V59a metaG | ecosystem: Environmental > Aquatic > Marine > Volcanic | place: Kolumbo...
ACGATTTTGTAATGCATCTTCCATGCGCAATAATTTCTCACGCTCGCCTTCAAGCATCCTGGACACAGGGATACCGGTCCAGTGGGCAACGACTTCCGCAATTTCTTCTTCGGTGACGGAATTACGCAATAATCTGGTAACAGGTTGTTTTGTCTGGCTGGCTTGCTCCAGTTGTTTTTCCAGTTCAGGAATCTGTCCGTACTGCAATTCCGACATCCGGGCCAGATCCCCGGCGCGATGAGCGGTTTCAAGTTCCTGCCGTGCTCGGTCCAGAGCTTCCTTGATGTGCTGAGTTCCCTGCAACGCGGCTTTCTCGGCGTTCCATATCTCTTCCAGATCGGCATATTCTTTTTCAAGCTTTTTGATTTCGTCTTCAAGATTATCAAGACGTTTTCTGGACGCCTCATCCTTTTCCTTTTTCATGGCCTCACGTTCGATCTTGAGTTGAATCAAGCGGCGGTCCAGACGATCCATGGTTTCAGGTTTGGAATCGATCTCCATGCGAATACGACTGGCAGCCTCATCCACCAGATCAATAGCTTTGTCGGGCAACTGTCGGTCTGAAATGTAACGATGCGATAAAGTTGCTGCGGAGACTATCGCTGGATCGGTGATATCGACACCATGATGGACTTCATATTTTTCCTTGAGGCCACGCAAGATAGCAATGGTGTCCTCAACCGTTGGTTCATCGACCAATACTTTCTGGAACCGGCGTTCCAGTGCGGCATCTTTTTCAATGTACTGGCGGTATTCATCCAGTGTGGTGGCACCAACACAATGCAACTCACCGCGAGCAAGTGCCGGCTTTAACATGTTACCGGCATCCATCGCACCTTCCGCCTTACCAGCGCCAACCATGGTATGCAATTCATCAATGAACAGGATGATCTGACCTTCCTGTTTGGAAAGATTATTGAGTACGGCTTTCAGGCGTTCTTCAAATTCACCGCGATACTTGGCACCGGCGATAAGCGCACCCATGTCGAGTGACAGTAATCGTTTGCCTTTGATACCTTCCGGCACTTCGCCGTTAATAATACGTTGCGCCAGACCTTCGACAATAGCTGTCTTGCCAACACCCGGCTCACCGATTAGAACTGGATTATTTTTGGTGCGCCGCTGCAATACCTGTATGGTTCGGCGGATCTCGTCATCACGACCAATGACCGGGTCCAGCTTCCCTTGCTCTGCCCGTTCGGTGAGGTCAATGGTATATTTCTCCAGCGCCTGGCGCTGGTCTTCGGCATTGGGATCATCGACTGCTTGACCACCACGCATGGCATCAACGGCCTGTTCAAGAGCGCTCTTGCTGGCACCTGCCTTACGCAGTAAATCGCCAAAGGTGCCTTTGTCTTCCAACGCGGCCAGTACAAATAATTCTGAGGAGATGTACTGGTCTTTTCGCTTCTGCGCCAGCTTGTCACACTGATTGAGCAAACGGCCCAGGTCATTGGACACGTGGATGTCGCCGTCGGTACCTTCGACCTGGGGCAATTTGTCAAGCGCCTCACCCAGTTGGGAACGCAGCCAGTTAACATTGACATCGGACTGGGCCAGCAAATGACGCACACTGCCGCCTTCTTGATCCAGCAATGCACTCATCAGATGTAATGGTTCGATGAACTGATGGTCGCGCCCGATCGCCAGACTCTGGGCATCGGCCAGTGCCATCTGGAATTTACTGGTTAACTTGTCCATGCGCATGAGCGACATTCTCCAAACAGATCGGGTTATACAAACTAAATGGGGGGAATCGGCCTGATTTCAAGGCTCATCCCCGCACAACAGGCGAGCTAATCGAGTTGGCCACTTTTGCCAGGCATTGCTCTGTCTCATCCTGATCGCACGTGATCGGCGGTAAACTATATAGTCGGGCACGGCTGGGCAGAAAAGGGGCCAGAATCACCATGCCTTTACCCAGCACACCTTCAATGCGTACAGGATAGATGGGGCATCCCGCCATTTGTGCCAGCTTGACGGCACCGGCTTTTAGTTTAATCGGCGGCTCACTATCCAGTTGGATGCGCCCATGAGGAAACATGGCCAGGACTTCACCTGCCTCCAATGCGCGAACCGCGGAACGGAATGCGCCTTCAACACGCCGGTCACGCGCCACGGGAATACAGCCCACCGCACGAAATAGCCAGGTCAACCCGAAGCGGTCGTATTCTGATTTTGCAATCATGAAGCGCAAAGGCCGTTTACTTGCAGCGATAAGCAGCAGCGGATCAAGGCCGGACACATGATTGGATACCATGATCACTCCGCCTTTATCCGGAATCTTCAGTGTTTCATATTGAAGACGATGAAAATGTCGGCAGAAGAGTCTATTCAAACCGTCAAGGCGATTAATCCAGCGCCCTCCCCAATCGATGTCATTGGCTGCATCGCAGGCACGTATCAATCTGATGAACCCGAAACCTGACAGGATAATAACCGTAACGATCGCGATGATGATCCATTGATCGGGAGTATCTGTCATGGTCACCTGAGCCTTATTTATAACTCTTGCGGCGAAATAAATCATTGCGACGGCTGACCAGACGGTCCAGAAACAAAATACCATCGAGATGATCAAGTTCATGTTGCGCAGCGCGGGCCTCGTAACCCTCAAGCTCATATTGCTTTGACTCGCCGTGTTCATTCATGGCCTGCATTTTGATGGACTTGGCACGAATCACATTGCCAGTATAATCCGGTACTGACAGACAACCTTCGCGGCCCAGGGCAAAACCCTCCCACTCGGTTATTTCCGGGTTAACCAGTATCAATCGACCATGGTTTTTTATTTCAGGTTTACTGGATACATCCACGATCACTATCCTTTGTAAGCGACCGACCTGAGTAGCAGCGATGCCGACCCCGCCGGGACCGGCATACATGGTTTCTTCCAGATCATTAATAAACACAAGCAGATCATTGTCGAATTTATCGACCGGCTTTGCGATCTCTTTCAATTGTGGATCAGGGTAAGTAAGTATATTCAGGACCGTCATAACATTCGCTAATGAATTCGTTCCGGTCTAAGGAAGGATGAAGATTAACCAATGAAAGTATCAATAGGGATCAGATGTGCATCAATGCCATTTTTGTTGACTGACTCGATTGCGGCTTCAAGGCGTTCGATGCCCTCAGTCGCTTTGCCTTCGATGTGCATAATGTAAATCGGATTGTCCTCATCACCAGCAACATCGGACTCAAGGTCCAGAATGTGGAAACCTGCTTCGGCCAGCGCGCAAGTAACTTCAGCCACAATGCCCGCACGGTCAGCACCGGCAACACTGATGCGCACATCGGGTACCAGATGCTGATGTAAACGGCATTCGATATCATCAATATGTACATGCAAACCGAGCGATTCGGCAACTGGTTTGATAATGGCATCCAGTGGCGGTTCGCCCGTGTGGTTGACCATCAACATGATGGTGAAATTACCGCCCAGCCGCATCATTGAGGCTTCACCCAGGTGGCAACCATTTTCAAACAACGCCGCAGTCACCCTGGCCACGATACCGGGCCGGTCTTCACCAATGAGTGTCAACATCGTCCATTTCTTCATGTCCGATACTCCGTTTAGTGGAGGGTTGAATGCGCAATGTAGATCACAAGAACCCCTGCCGTGATGAACAGCATTTGCTGAATGGTCATTTTCATTTCTGTATGATGATGTAGTCCAGGAATCAAATCAGCCACCGCAATATAAATAAAACTCGAAGCGGCGACAGTCAGCAAGTATGGGATAACGTATTCAGCACCCACCAGACTGAAATAACCCAGCACCCCGCCCACCACGGTGGCGACACCTGAGAGCACGTTAAACCACAGGGCCCTGACCTTGCTGTAACCGCTTTGCAGCAAAACAAAGAAATCGCCAACCTCTTGTGGTATTTCATGCGCGGCCACGGCCAGGCTGGTGACAACACCAAGATGAATGTCGGTCAGAAAAGCCCCGGCAATCAATATGCCGTCAACAAAATTATGGATGCCATCACCAATCAAAACAAGTGTCCCCGATTGCCCTCGTGAATGATGGGAAACCACGGTTTGCTCAGATCCATGAACTTCACACGTTTCAGTATGGCAATGACGCCATATCAATGTTTTTTCGAGCAGGAAGAAACCTAATATTCCAAGTAACGCGACGGAAGTCAGTTGATGTGCATCTTTAAAGCCCGGGGAGTCCAATGCATCGGGCAACAGTGCCAGAAATGCAGCGCCGAGTAATGCACCTATTGCAAAGCTGATCATATGTGGCATGGTTCGGGTGCGTAAACCGACCGGCATCAATAACACAAGTGCAGCAGCGAAGACTCCAAGCACTCCGCCAACAAGGCAGAAAATGATAATCCAGATGAGTAGTTCCATTTAAGATAGATTCTCATAATTAATCAGTTAAGGCTGATCATAGTACCAAATTCGGGTGATGAATTTTCTTCATCAAGCCAGATCAAGGTGCCCATTCGACCAGTGATGCCATCACGGCGGTAGGAAAAAAAACGATCCGATTCATTAAAGGTACACCAGTGACCACCGTAAATTTCGCCGACGCCTGCGGCATAGAGGCGCTGACGTGCAAGTTCATACAGATTTGCCAGCCAGCGATCAGCGGCTGAAGCTATAAAACCGGTCCTGGCCTGTGTGTCATGGTCAATAAAACAATCTCGCACGTCATCACCCACTTCAAACGCCTTGGGACCAATAGCAGGCCCCAACCAGGCAAGTAATGTTGATGGATCACATTGCATAGCCTCTAAGGTACTTTCAAGCACCCCGGCCGCCAATCCGCGCCAACCGGCATGCGCGGCAGCGATATGCCAGCCATCGCGACCACAAAAAAGCACGGGCAGGCAATCTGCGGTCAACACCGCGCACACCGTATTTGCCTGATCAGTAACACTGCCGTCAGCATAAAGATCACCGGGCTGGCCTGCCTGGATAATATGGTTCCCGTGCTGCTGGTTGAGCCAGACCGGCGCCCGGGGTAAATGCAACGACCGGGCAAGCAATGCCCGATTAGTGGCGACCGCGTCTGCCTCATCACCGACATGAGCCGCCAGATTGAACCCGGCATAAGGCTTCTGACTGACACCACCCGCCCGCGTCGTCGACACAGCACGCACATGTTTCGGCACCGGCCAGTCAGGAATTATATATTCCTGCTCAACATATTCACTACGCTGGTTACTCATGGGCTTTCTTGTCCTGTTCAAGTGCATCGATCAGTGCCTGCATATCGTCAGGCAGGGGCGCCTGCCAGTGCATCGACGTCCGGGTATCGGGATGGATGAGGCCCAAACAGGCCGCATGCAGGGCCTGCCGCTTGAACGACTGTAAAATGGTAATCAGGGTATCCGTACTGTCCGGGGGAATGCGTAAGCGCCCGCCATACACCGGGTCCCCGACGATGGGGTAATGGATATGCGCCATATGCACCCGGATCTGATGGGTACGCCCGGTTTCCAGGCGGACCTTAATCCGGGTATGAGCACGATAGCGCTGTGCCACGGTGTAATGGGTCACCGCCGGCTTGCCACCAGGGACCACGGCCATACGGGTCCGCTGTGACGGATGACGGCCCACTGGCGCTTTCACAGTACCACCAGCGGTCATTACGCCCGTGGTGACCGCCTCATATTCCCGCTCAAACTGGCGTGCCTGCAACTGCTCCACCAGGTGTTTATGGGCGCTGAGGGTGCGTGCGACCACCAGTAACCCACTGGTTTCCTTGTCGAGGCGATGAACGACCCCGGCCCGTGGGATAGATGACAGCTCAGGAGCATGGTGCAACAAGGCATTAACCATAGTGCCCGACCAGTTGCCTGCTGCCGGGTGGACCACCATGCCTGGGGGCTTGTTAACCACAATCAGTGCCTCATCCTCATAGACGATGTCCAGTGGAATGGACTCAGCCTCAAAGATTTGCTCAGATTCGATGACAGGTGTGAATTCAACCCGTTCGCCACCTTTAACAGGATCCCGCGGCCGCATTTGCCGCGCATCCACACTCACCCGCCCTTCACGAATCCATTGTTGCAACCGCGAACGGGAATAATCAGGGAAAAGCGCGGCCAGCGCCTGGTCCAGGCGCCGTCCAGCCAGGCTGTCCGGGATCAGCATAGAGAAGTGGTCAGAATCATCCATCTATCAGGCTTTGCTCACACTACTGGCACATATATAATAAGTTAAGTTGTTGAAGTCAGACCTTTACAGGATACTAGCAGAATGCGCCCATACATAATCCCGCTACTAATGTCATTATCATTCCTGACGGGGTGTTCTTTTCTGGATGACCAATCAACCAATACAGAAGGCTGGTCGGTTAACAAGTTCTATACCGAGGCCAAAAGAACACTTGACGATAAAGACTATCAAGGCGCTATTGACCTGTATGAACAAATGCTGGCGCGTTACCCGTTTGGTGTCTATGCACAGCAGGCCCAGATCGACCTCATTTATGCTTATTATCGTTTTGATGAAGGAGCATCATCGCTGGCCTCGGCTGATCGATTCATCAAGGTCTATCCACAACATCCACATATCGATTATGTTTACTATATCAAGGGATTGGTAAATTTTAACGAAGGCAAGGATCTCATTTCTTACTATCTTCCCCAGGATCCTACCCAGCGTGACCCGGGAGCTGCTCGCCAGTCATTTGAGGATTTCGCTGTACTACTTCGAAAATTCCCTAAAAGCAAGTATGCTAAAGATGCACGCCAACGCATGATATTCCTTCGCAACAACCTGGCCGCTTATGAAATTCATGTGGCGAATTATTATATAAATCGAAATGCATACATTGCTGCAGCAAACCGGGGTAAGTACGTGGTTGAAAATTACCAGCACACGCCTTCAGTCCCCGATGCCCTTGGCGTGATGGTCACCGCGTACAGAAAACTCGGGCTTGATGATCTTGCGCAGGATGCTTTGCGGGTACTAAAACACAATTATCCTGATCATCCTTTGGCTAAAGGTATCGCAAGCAAATAAATTCGCGGCTTTTGAACAAGGATGTTCTTATGTCGCGCAGCCCAACTTTGGATATAAAATAGAGTAATGCAGCTGCAACTACTGAGCAGTTTAAAGATGGGCGAGAGCGACTAAGCCGATCCTACATCACAACATCCTTACCCGGTAGGAGCGGCTTTAGCCGCGAATGAAAAACATTAAGCAAGCGCTGCCAGGGCTAAATGGCATCCTCACCAGTTTCGCCTGTTCTGATTCTAATAACCTGATCAACCGGCGTGACGAAAAGTTTGCCATCGCCGATTTTACCGGTACGCGCAGAGTTGGTGATGGCTTCAATACAGGCATCAAGTTGATCATCCTTGACTACAATTTCAACTTTTACCTTGGGCAGAAAATCGACAACATATTCAGCACCACGATATAACTCGGTGTGGCCTTTTTGCCGGCCAAAACCTTTCACCTCGGTAACCGTCATGCCAGTGATCCCGAGTTCGGACAAAACTTCACGAACATCATCAAGTTTGAATGGTTTGATGATCGCTTCTACTTTCTTCATCATTGACACCTCATTGCTTATAGTTATTGTCGACAGGAAAGGGATCCCTGATAAGGGAAAAGGGGTCGGTGTCGATTTTTATTTGGAAAGCATCTGGCACTCAAAACACATTATCGAAAAAATCGACACCAACCCCTTTTCCCCTTTGTTATATGTGAACATATAATAGCTTTTTTTTCCATATTCACTTGTCGGAGGAATGATCATAGCCTGAGGTAATGGGATAGCGACGGTCCCGGCCGAATGCCCGGCGGGTGATACGTACTCCCGGTGCTGCCTGGCGGCGCTTGTACTCATTCCTGTCGACCATCCTGATGACACGCCTGACAACAGATTCATCAAACCCGGCGGCCACAATATCCTCAACGCTTCTGTCTTCTTCAACATACATTTCAAGCACAGGATCGAGTATGTCATAAGGTGGCAAGCTGTCCTCGTCTTTCTGATCAGGCGCTAACTCGGCAGACGGTGCGCGGTCGAGTACTCGTTGTGGAATGACGGCTGAAAGTTTGTTTCGGCAAGCAGCCAATCGATAAACCAGCGTCTTGGGCACATCCTTGAGCACATCAAAACCACCAGCCATGTCACCATATAACGTGGCATAACCGACTGCCATTTCACTTTTATTACCTGTGGTCAAGGCGATTTTTCGTTTCTTGTTGGCAATCGCCATTAATATAACGCCGCGACATCTTGCCTGAATATTTTCTTCAGTAACATCCGGTTCAAGGCCGGAAAATTCCTGTTCAAGGCTGTCGAGGAATGTCTCAAACACAGACTCAATCGAAATAACGTGGTACTCCAGTCCAAGAACTTCTGCCTGCTGTTGCGCATCTTCAATGCTGATATCAGCAGTATACCGCGATGGCATCATGACAGCCTCGACACGCTCCTTGCCAATAGCATCAACAGCAATGGTCGTTGTTAATGCTGAATCAATGCCGCCGGACAATCCAATGATGACACCTTTAAAATTGTTTTTACCAATATAGTCGCGAACACCCAGTACGAGCGCTTTATAGATACTTTCTTCTTCAGACATCGGCGACATGACTTCGGCCGGGACAGGCTGAACAGTATTATCCAGTTGAAAATCGACCGGGTAGAGCCCCTCTTCAAATGAAGGTGCGCTTTGTGTTATCTGTCCTTTTTCATCGACCACAAAAGAAGCGCCATCAAACACGAGTTCATCCTGACCGCCAACGGTATTGACGTAAATTGCCGGTACCTTCGTTTCAAGCGCACGCTGCTTCACTGCATCTTCACGCTCCGATCGTTTATTGCTATGAAACGGCGAAGCATTGATATTAATGAGCATTTTTGCACCGGCATCCGCAGCCTGTCGGGCTGGTTCGCTCATCCATATATCTTCACAAATAGTAATACCAACGGGTACACCCTTTATATCCACGACACAAGGCTTCTCTCCCGGAGAAAAATAGCGTTTTTCATCGAAGACACTGTAGTTGGGCAGGTGTTGTTTATGATAGGTGGCAATAATTTCACCATCCCGGATCAATGAGGCGGCATTATAAAGTGCATGTCCTTCACTTGCAGGGTAACCGACAACCACATCAATACCGCTGACCGAGCGACGAAGCATTGTCAGCCCTTTGAGTACTTGCATATGCAGATCAGCGCGTAACAATAAATCTTCCGGAGGGTAGCCTGTGACGGCCAGTTCTGTAAAGACAACAAGGTCAGCCTGATACTCGTCCCGCGCTCGGTGAGCAGCATTGATCATTATTTCAATATTGCCTTCAACATCACCCACCAGTAGATTTAATTGCGCCATAACAACACGCAATGAATTTTGTTGCTTTCTATCCGGTGGGTTCACTTTACAACCTGATCAGGAATCACGTTTTTGTTATTGGCTGGGTTCACTATTATTGCCTAATCAGAAACACGTTTCAGATATTAACTTACACATGCCCGCATACGTACACCCATATCAGCGGGTGATCGGGCTATATTAACGCCTGCAGCCTCGAGTGCTGCAAATTTTTCGTCGGCTGTTCCCTTGCCGCCAGCAATGATCGCCCCGGCATGGCCCATGCGTTTACCTGGCGGGGCCGTCACTCCAGCAATATAAGCGACGACGGGTTTGCTCACGTTCTCCTTTATAAACTCAGCGGCCTTCTCTTCCGCTGTGCCACCAATTTCACCGACGAGGATGATGCCTTCCGTTTGTGCATCCTTTTCAAACAACTCAAGGCAATCGATGAAATCCATGCCATGAATCGGGTCACCACCAATACCGATGCAGGTACTCTGGCCCAGACCATTTAGCGTGGTTTGATGGACAGCCTCATAGGTCAGCGTGCCTGAACGTGACACAATACCGATGCGCCCACGTTGGTGAATGGCGCCGGGCATGATGCCGATTTTACATTCACCCGGGGTGATAATGCCCGGACAATTGGGGCCGATGAGCCGGGTGTTGCTACTTTTCAATTTTGCCTTGACCTTGAGCATATCCAGCACGGGAATGCCTTCTGTGATACACACGATCAATTGAATCCCGGCGTCAGCCGCTTCCAGAATGGCCTCCATGGCAAACCGCGCAGGCACATAGATCATGGTGGCATCAGCGCCGGTGGTATCGACTGCTTCTTTCACTGTATTAAACACAGGCAATTCCAGATGCTGTCGCCCACCTTTGCCAGGGGTCACACCGCCGACCATGTTAGTGCCATAGGCAATAGCCTGTTCCGAATGAAAGGTTCCCTGTTTGCCGGTGAACCCCTGACAAATGACACGCGTCTCGCTGTTAACAAGAATACTCATGCCCTTGCTGCCTCGACTGCTTTAGTGGCCGCGTCAGCCAGATCTTGCGCAGTGATGATGTTAAGCCTGCTTTCATTTAATAAAGCCCGACCCTTGTTAGCATTGGTTCCTTCCAGTCTGACCACGACCGGTACATGAATGCCGACATCCTTGACTGCTGCGATAATTCCTTCTGCAATCAAATCACAACGAACAATACCGCCGAATATATTCACCAGGATCGCTTTGATTTTTGGATCCGACAGGATCAGCTTGAATGCCTCTGCGACCTTATCCGCGGTTGTGCCGCCACCGACATCCAGAAAATTGGCCGGCTCGCCGCCATGTAATTTAATAAGGTCCATGGTTGCCATGGCCAGGCCGGCACCATTAACCATACATGCGATATTACCTTCAAGCGTGATGTAGTTCAGACCAAACTGACGGGCCGTGTGTTCTTTTTCATCTTCCTGACTGACATCACGTAATGCCATCAATTCCGGTTGACGGTAAAGTGCATTCTCATCAATCACCAGTTTACCGTCCAGTGCCATTAGCTTGTTTTCATTGGTTATCACCAACGGATTGATTTCGAGCAGACTGGCGTCCTTGTCGATAAATAACCGATACAAGCCTTGCAAGACAGAGTTGAGTTCACTCTCATGTGCTTTATCCATTTTTAAAAAGGTAACAATTTGTTCGCATTGCAAACTCTGGAGTCCATCGAAAGGATTTATACGGACGGTCAGCATTTTCTCCGGATGCGAATGGACAATGTCTTCGATTTCCATGCCACCTTCTGTCGATACAATGAATGTAATACATTCATGGGCGCGATCAATGGTCATGCCGATATAGTAATTGTGAGATATCGCACAAGTCTGCTCAATCAACACTGTATTGACCGGTAAGCCCACCTGAGTGGTTTGCTCTGTCACCAGATGACTGCCCAACAAGCGTTCGGCAGTGCTACGGACTGCCTCAAGACTGTCCACGCACTTGACGCCGCCAGCCTTGCCGCGTCCGCCCGCATGTACTTGCGCCTTGACCATCCATTGCTTGCTACCCAGATCCTGTGCCACATGAACCGCCTCCTCTACCGACGCCGCATGTTTTCCGGGAGGCACAGATATACCGTAAGCCGAAAACAAGTCTTTGGTCTGATACTCGTGCAGGTGCATGTTCTGATATTTCTACGTGTAGTCGCGGTCAAATGAAGGCGCTTATTGTGTCGGAAATAAAGAATTTAGGCAAAGTGCGCTATTAATCAAAATAAGAACAACTGCCCTTGCTGGCAAGCAACACCGTCATACCGGATAACGGCTATCGCCGTTTCCGGTATGACATTGACAGGTTTAGCTATGGCAGCTGAGCCGTTCCTGTAGTTCTTGTCACAGGTCGCGAAGAATTGAACCCGGAAGAGATTCAATGTCGTCATGGATACCCTGGTATCAGTTGAGCTACACTCCATACCATGAATCTACTTCGTATTATTCTCATCGCCATAGTCATATGGATAGTTCTCCGATTATTCAGACAATATCGCCAGAACGCTCTTGATCGATCTCGAAAGCAGGAGAAAACCGAGCACATGGTGCGTTGTGAAGTATGTGGCTTGCATGTACCTCGCCGGGAAGCCATACATGATGGAAATTTATTCTTCTGCTCACAAGAACACCAACAGGCGCACAAAACTGACGAGGATGAGTAGGATCGCGTCATAAAATGGCTACCGCACATCACACATTGTCGAGCGTTCGTGACCAGGGGTTTGGTACCAACCCCATTGACCCTGCCTGGAAGCCGTTGCATTTTCTGAATCTTTATCGCATCACGCTCTCTGGTTTGTTTGTGGTACTCATTTTCTCTGATACAGGATCAATAGTTCTGGGCAAACATGCGCCTGAGCTTTTTAAATTTGTCAGTCTAATCTACTTGTTTGCCGCCCTGTTCTTCAGCTTCGCCATTCGATGGCGATGGGCAACCGCTAATCTCCAGACATATGTACATGTCGTTTCCGATATCATAGCTATCACATTCCTGACTTATGCCAG
>Ga0114931_10008583_pt1 | contig 12348 bp, 7 predicted proteins | sample 2SBtaG_FD_89579 | JGI IMG/M metagenome (GOLD analysis project Ga0114931, IMG submission 89579) | Deep subsurface microbial communities from Kolumbo volcano to uncover new lineages of life (NeLLi) - 2SBTROV14_V59a metaG | ecosystem: Environmental > Aquatic > Marine > Volcanic | place: Kolumbo...
ACTGATCCTGGTCGCCGGCAAAGGCGGCGTCGGGCGCAGTACCGTGGCCGCGTCGATCGCCATGGCGGCGGCGCGGCGGGGCCGGAACACGCTGTTGGTCGAGGCCAACGCCAACGATCGCTACGGCAGCTTTTTCAACGCGCCGCCGGTAGGGCCGCAAGTCGTCCGCATGGGCGAACGTCTGCACGCCATCAACACCAATCCCGCCGCCGCGCTCGAGGAGTACGGCATGATGGTGCTGCGGTTTCGCCGCGTGTACCGCATGGTGTTCGAAAACCGCGTCACCAAGTACTTCTTGCGCGCCATCCCCGGGCTCGACGACTACGCCGTCATCGGCAAAGTGTGGTTCCACACCACCGAAGAGCGCCGCGGCAAGCCGGTGTGGGATACGGTCGTGTTCGATCTGCCCGCCAGCGGCCACAGCATGTCGATGTTGCGCATCCCGTGGGTCATCCTCGACACGATCCCCGAGGGGCCGCTCACCCGTGACGCGCGCAGCCTGGTCAGTCTGCTGCGCGACAAGCAACGCACGGCGATCACCATGGTCACGCTGGCCGAAGAGATGCCGGCCAACGAAGCGCGCGAGCTGAGCGAGATGCTCGAGCGCGAGCTCGATCTGCACGTGGATCAGCTGTTCATCAATCAGGTCTACCCGGAGCGGTTCGGCGACGGCAGCCCACAGTCGGCGGTGCTCGATGCCCTGATCGACGCGCCGACCGGGTCGCCCGTGAGCGACGTCGCAGACCACGCGGCCCTGGCGCGCGCGCGGCGCAAGCTGAACGATCGCTACATTGCCCAGCTCGCGAAAACGGTCGACGCGCCGCAACACCAGCTGCCGCGCCTGTTCGTGCCCAGTCTGGGCAACGCCGAGATCAACACCCTGTCGGTGCTGATAGAACAGCACCTTGGCTCGTGATAACGTCGCGACGTGCCACAGTTGATCCGCGTCATCGCCATCGCCGGTCTGCTCGCCCAGGAAGCAGCGGGCTGCGCTCACACCTCCACGGTTCGCTTGCAGCCCGACGCCATCGAGGTCGGCCCGGGCCTGCGCCCGATCGCCGGCATTCAGGCCAACGCGACCACGGGCTACATCCTGTTCGTGCCGATCCCGGGTGGCGTTGATCTGGATCGCGTCGTCAACCGTATGCTGGTGGTCAAGGCCAAGATCATGGGCGCCGACAAAGTCGCCCAGCTGCGCTTTTCGGTCACGCCGGACGGGGGCATCTGGACCTTGCGCAAGCTTCTGGGCTGGCGCTCTGCCGAAGCACACGGGATCGCGGTGCAGGTCACCAACGCCGCGCCAGACCCCAACGCCAACCAGGGACCCGAGCCGACCAGCGGCCCGCCGGGCAACACCAGGTCCCGAAACGGCCCAAATGGGGGAGGGAAAAACACCCCCAAAGCCATGCAACCGCCGCCAGCCCCACCGAAGTAGCATCCCTCACTCCCCGCTCACAAATTGCGGTGTTACAATCCAGGCAGCGTGAGGCCGCTAAGAATACTGGGGATTTTGGGCGGGCTCGTCGTTGGCCTGTGGGCCGGCATCGCGCCGGTGCGGGCTCAGGACGCGCCCGAGCCACCCAAAGGCAAAGGACTGACCCGCAGCATCGCGGTGCTCTCCCTCGAGCCCCTGGGCATGAACAGCGAGCCGGTCAAACGCCTCGAGTCGTTGTTCCGCATGGAGCTGTCGCGCCTCGCCGGTAAACCGCTGCTCACCGCACGCCAGATCCGCCACCGCATTCGCCGCTACCGCCGGCTGCGCTGGTGCAACGGACAGAACCGCTGTTTGGCTGATATCGGCCGCCGCATCGGGGTCGACATCGTCATCGCGGGCACCGTCGCCCAACTCGGCGATTCGTACCTGGTCAACATCAAGGCCGTCGACTCCAAGACACGCCGGCTGTTGCGGCGCATCGAAGAACCGTTGCGCGGTAACCCCGACGAGCTCATCGATCGGGTGCGCGTCGCCGCGTACCGCTTGCTTTTGCCCGACGAGCTGGTGGGCGGCATCATGATCCTCACCCACCTCAAAGGTGCAAAGGTCCGGGTGGATAAAAAGCACGTGGGCACCACGCCGCTGGCCAAGCCGCTGGGCCCGTTCAAGCGCGGCAAGCACTCTTTGGAGATCACCGCCAAGGGCTACGAGCCATTCACCGAGACGGTTCAGGTGCGCTTTCAAAAGACCACACAAGTGCTGGTCCGGCTCAATCCCATCGCGCCCAAGGTGCCGCTGGTGCCCCTGCCAAAGACCAAGCCGATCGTCAAAAAACGCCCGGCACCCAAGCACTGGTACAACAAGACCTGGTTCTACATCGCCGCGGGGGCCACCGCGGCCATCGTCGGCGGCATCGTCGGCTACGGCATGGCCAAAGACTCCGTGATCGATTGCAGCGTGAATCCGAGCGTATGTTCAGGCATGTGAGACTGCTGGCGCTCGCGTTCGCCGTGCTGGCGTTCGCGGCGACCGCCCGGGCCGACGCCCGAAACCGTGGGACCCACAACAGGGGTCGCCAGCCGCGGCTACTTCTGGCGCCGCTGAGCACCCTGGGCAATGAGACCAAGAGTAACGCCACCGCGCGGATCAAACGGCACCTGATATCCGGCCTGCGCGCGGTCGGCGGTTACACGCTGGTGTCCTCCCGCGAGCTCGCCCGTGCGCTGCGCCGCAGCCACAAGTCACAGCTGCGCAGTTGCGACGGCGCCGTGGATTGTCTGACCGACCTGGGCAAGCTGCTCGGCGCAAAGCTCGTGGTCTACGCCGAAGTCGGCGGCCTCGGCTCGGCGCAGGTGGTCTACCTCAAGCTGGTCAACGTGAGCCGCGGCAAAGAGGTGCGGTCCACGACCCTGGAGCTCGGCCGCAACTCCAACGCGACCCGGCGCGCCCGCGCGGCAGCGTTCCGCCTGCTCGCGCCCAAACGGTTCACGGGCAAACTGGTGACGCAGGTCGACGTCAAAGGTGCGACCATCTATGTCGACGGCCAGCGCATGGCCAAGTCGCCTGCGGCGCCGATCAGCCTTGCGGTGGGCACCCACGCCCTGCGCATCACCCATCCCGAGTTCCGCGACTTCGTGCGCTTCATCAACATCAAGTTCGACCAGCGCGTCAAGGTCAAGGCCGACATGCTCCAGTACCCGATCGTCAGCTCGGGCATGAACCAAAAAAGTGGCACGGGCAACCCGAACCTGGGCAAGGGCAATGTTATATACAAGGGCGTCCAGCCCACCCCGTGGTACCGCAAGTGGTACGTGGTGGCCGGCGCCGCGGCGCTGGTGCTCACGGCCAGCGCGGTTACCGTCGGGTTGCTCGTCGATAGCATCAACGCGGACTCGGAAAAGACGGTCGAGCCACCCCAGTAACAGCCAGTACTAGTCGATCACGCCGTAGATGCCATTGAGCCGGCTGTTGGCGCTGCGGAAGCGGCCGTCGCCGTAGTAGCGGGTGGCCTGGCGGAACAGCGCGTCGACCTTGGACTGCTTGCTGTGATTCAGCCGTTTGCCCTTCATGTATCGGCTCAGCCGGTTCATCTTGGCGGCGATGAACCCTTTGTTGATCCGAATGGAGCGAACGGTTCCCACCAGGGTCGCGGCGGCGAACCGGGCGGCGCCGTAGTCGCCTTTTTTCATCGCCCGGGTGGCCTCGCGTTCGAGACCGCGCGCCGGTCCCGACAGGTCCGAGCGCAAAATGCCGCGGCGAGACATCAGCCGGCGGGCGCTGCGCAACAGCGGGTCGACATTGTGGCGCGTGTACTTCGAGCCTTTGACCTCCACCCTGCGCACGATGGTGGTGGGTGCGGGCGCCACGGCGCACTCGAGCTGTTCGCGCTTGGCCACCTTGCGCTCACGGTCGGCCAGCGCCGCCTCGCGCTTGCTCACCCTGGCTTCGCGTTCGGCCACCGACTTTTCGCGCGACGCGAGCACGCCTTCGCGCGCCGTCAGTCGTTCGGTGCCCGTGCGCGGCGTGGTGTTGAGGTTCGACACCTGATCCTGGAGCCGGCGCAGGTACTGATCGGAGCGCTGGATCCACTTGGCCTGCTCTTCGATCAGCGAGCTTTCGTCTTTGCGCAGGGTTTCGATCTTTTGCGTCACCACGCGGGTGTCGCCGCCGCTGGCCTGAATCTTGTGAAGCTGGGCCTTGAGCTTGGCCCGCCGCTCCCGGATCTTGGCCCGCGCCTTCATCAGCGCTTGGCGCCGTGACTTTAGATCCACCCCCACCTTGTGAGCCTTGGCGGTCACCACCGGCTCGGCGGACTTTTTGTCGTCTTTAGAAGTTTTGTCCCCACCCTTACAGGCGACGCCCATTGCGCCCGACGCCCCCAGGATCAGAACGCTGGCGGCCAAACAAACCAACGCATAGGACCCAATCCTAGCACCTGAATGGGGTTTTTGTGTGTCTGGCGCTGACGCGGCGCGTTATACTTCAGCCGCCTATGAGATACGGCCTCTACGATCCGCAGACCGAGCATGACGCGTGTGGCATCGGACTGATCGCCCACATCAAGGGTGACAAGTCCCACGCCATCGTCGAGCAGGGCTTGGAAATCCTGAACCGCCTGGCCCACCGCGCCGCCTGCGGCGCCGACCCGGACACCGGTGACGGAGCGGGCATTATGATGCAGCTGCCCCACCGGTTCTTCAAAGCCGAGGGCCTGCGCCTGGGCTTCGATATGCCGCGGCGCCGCAGCTACGGCATCGGCCAGCTGTTTTTGCCGTCGGTGGCCCGGGCGCGGATCGCCTGCGAAGAAATCGTGGAGGAGGTTATCGAGCAGGAGGGCCTGCGCCTGATCGGCTGGCGCGACGTGCCCGTGGATGGCTCGGCGGCAGGACCGACAGCGCGGGCCGTGATGCCGCTGATGCGCCAGGTCTACATCCGCCGCCGCCGCGTCCCGCCCAGCGCGTTCGAGCGCAAGCTGTTCGTGGTGCGCAAGCTGATCGAAAACCTCGTGCGCGAGCGCAACGCCGATCCCGAAGGCCGGTTCCACGTCGCCAGCATGTCGTCCGAGCGCATCGTCTACAAGGGCCTGCTGCTGCCCGGACAGCTGCCACGGTTCTACCGCGACCTGGGCGATTCGGATCTGGTTTCGGCCATCGCCGTCGTCCACTCGCGGTTCTCCACCAACACGTTCCCGACCTGGGATCTGGCGCAGCCGTTCCACTACATCTGCCACAACGGCGAGATCAACACGGTGCAGGGCAACCGCAACTGGATGCGGGCCCGGCGCAGCTTGCTCAAGTCCGCCAAGTTCTCCGGCGGCCTCGACCGCTTGTTTCCCATCGTCGTTCCCGGCAAGAGCGACTCGGCCCAGTTCGACAACATGCTCGAGCTTTTGCACCTGGGCGGACGCAGCCTGCCCCAGTCGATGATGATGATGATTCCCGAGGCGTGGGAGAACAACACCGCCATGGACCCGGCGCGGCGCAACTTCTACCGCTACAAGGCGTCGCTCACCGAGCCGTGGGACGGTCCGGCGGCGATCGCGTTCACCGACGGCACCATCGCCGGCGCCACCCTCGACCGCAACGGTCTGCGCCCGGCGCGCTACATCGTCACGGACGACGACCGGGTCATTCTGGCCTCGGAGACGGGCGTCATCGACGTGCCGCCCGACCAGGTCCGTTACCGCGGCCGGTTGCAACCGGGCAAGATGTTCGTGGTCGACACCGACGAGGGCGTCATCCTGGACGACGACAAGCTCAAGGCCGAAATCACCGGGCGCTGGCCCTACGGCCGCTGGCTCAAAAAGAACGTCTTCGACTTCGAGCAGTTCCCCGAGGTGGATCCGCCCGAACCGCTGGTCGACGAAAAGCTGCGCCAACTGCAGCGCGCGTTCGGCTACACCGACGAAGCGGTGCGCTTTCTGATTCGGCCCATGGCCGACCAGGGCAAAGAGCCCACCGGCTCCATGGGCACCGACACGCCGCTGGCGGTGCTGAGCGACAAAGCCCCCACCATGTTCAATTACTTTCACCAGCTGTTCGCGCAGGTCACCAACCCGGCCATCGATCCGATCCGCGAAGCGCTGGTCATGAGTGTGGAGACCAGCATCGGCCCGGACGGCAACTCGTTCGAGGAGACGCCGGAGCAGTGCCACCGCATCCGCCTGGACGGGCCGATCCTTCCCAACGCCGAGCTGGCCAAGATCGCATCGCTGCACGAGGGCGTGTTCGAGCCGACCGTGCTGTCGTCGCTCTACGACATCAACGAAACCCAAAGCCTGGCCAACGCGATCGACCGGCTGTGTCGCCAGGCCACCGAAGCCATCGAAGAAGGCCTGAACGTACTCATCCTGTCGGACCGCGGCGTCGACGCGAGCCACGCGGCGATTCCGTCGCTGCTCGCGGTCAGCGCCGTGCACCAGCACCTGGTGCGCGAAGGTATCCGCATGGAGGCCGGTCTCGTGGTCGAGACCGGTGAGGCCCGCGAGGTCCACGACTTCGCCGTGCTCCTGGGCTTTGGTGCCGCGGCCGTCAACCCGTACGTCGCCCTGGACACGGTGCGCGCGCTGGTCGCCGGCGGCGACATCGAAGGCAACCCGGACGCGGCCGAGCGCCGCTACATCAAGTCCATCGGCAAAGGTCTGCGCAAGATCATGTCCAAGATGGGCATCTCCACGTTGCAGTCCTACAACGGCGCGCAGATCTTCGAGTGCGTCGGCCTGAACCGCGACTTCGTCGACCGCCACTTCACGGGCACGCCGTCGCGCATCGAGGGCATCGGCGTCGACGACATCGACCGCGAGGTGCGCGAACGTCACGACCGCGGCTTCGGCCGCCAGGCCGTGGCGATCGTCGACTTGCTGCCGGTCGGTGGCGACTACCAGTGGCGGCGCCGCGGCGAGCGCCACAAGTGGAACCCGGCCACCGTCGCCAAGCTCCAGGCGGCCACGGCGCAAAACGACAAGCAGCTGTTCGACGAATACACCCGCCTGGTCGACGAAGAAGACCAGGCCCTGTGCACGCTGCGAGGCATGCTCAAGTTCAACTCCATCGGCGTGGAGCCGGTGCCCCTCGAGGAAGTCGAGCCGGCTTCCTCGATCGTCAAGCGCTTCGTCACCGGCGCCATGTCGTTCGGGTCGATCAGCGCCGAGGCCCACGAGACCCTGGCCATCGCGATGAACCGGCTGGGTGGCAAGTCCAACAGCGGTGAGGGCGGCGAGGAGCCCCATCGGTTCAAGCCTGACGAAAACGGCGACCTGCGCCGCAGCGCCATCAAGCAGGTGGCGTCCGGGCGGTTCGGCGTCACGACCGAGTACCTGGTCAACGCCGACGACTTGCAGATCAAAGTCGCCCAGGGCGCCAAGCCCGGCGAGGGCGGCCAGCTGCCCGGCCACAAGGTCGACGAGCGCATCGCCAAGGTGCGCTGCTCCATCCCGGGGGTCACCCTGATTTCACCGCCCCCGCACCACGACATCTACTCGATCGAGGATCTGGCCCAGCTGATCTACGACCTGCAGGTGGTCAACCCCAATGCGCGGGTCAGCGTCAAGCTGGTCAGCGAGGTCGGTGTCGGCACCGTGGCCGCGGGCGTGGCCAAGGCGCACGCCGGCGCGGTGGTCGTGGCCGGCTACAGCGGCGGTACCGGTGCATCACCGGTGTCGAGCATCAAGCACGCCGGCCTGCCCTGGGAGCTTGGCCTCGCCGAGACCCAGCAGGTGCTGGTGCAAAACCGCCTGCGCGATCGCATTCGCGTCCAGGTGGACGGCGGCATGCGCACCGGTCGCGACATCGTCGTCGGCGCGTTGCTGGGCGCCGAGGAGTTCGGCATGGCCACCGCGGCGCTGATCGTCGAAGGCTGCGTGATGCTGCGCAAGTGTCACCTCAACACCTGCTCGGTGGGTATCGCCACCCAGGATCCGGACCTGCGCAAGCGCTTCGCCGGCAAGGTCCAGCACGTGGTCAACTTCTTTTTGCTCATCGCCGAGCAGGTGCGCGAGTACATGGCGCGCCTGGGCTTCCGCAACTTCGACGACATGGTCGGCAAGGTGGAGCTGTTGACCCAGCGCGACGACATTACCCACTGGAAGGCGGCGAAGGTCGACCTGGGGCAACTGTTGGTGGAGCCCAACGCGCCGCCGTCGTGGCCGCGGCGCATGCTCCAGGCCCAGCCGTGGGACCTGGACGACCACCTGGATCAGCGGATCATCGAGCGCGGCGAAGAAGCGCTGTACGAGGGCAAGCTGGTGCAGATGTCCATGGCGGTTCGCAACACCGACCGCGCCGTGGGCACGCTGGTATCGGGCCTGATCGCGCGGCGCTATGGTGACCGCGGCCTGAGCAGCGACACCATCAACGTCAAGCTGTCCGGCTCGGCCGGGCAGAGTTTCGGCGCGTTTTTAGCGCCGGGCGTGACCCTGGAGCTGGAGGGCGACAGCAACGACTATATCGGCAAGGGGCTGTCCGGCGGCCGCATCATTGTCTACCCGCCGCGGCAATCACGCTACAAGGCCGAGGACAACGTCATCATCGGCAACACGGTGCTGTACGGCGCCACGTCGGGCGAGCTGTATGTCGCCGGCCAGGCCGGCGAGCGGTTCGCCGTGCGCAACAGCGGCGCGCGCGCGGTGGTCGAAGGCGTGGGCGACCACGGCTGCGAGTACATGACCGGCGGTGTCGTGGTGGTGTTGGGCGAGACCGGCCGCAACTTTGCGGCGGGCATGAGCGGCGGCACCGCGTACGCGTTCGACCGCGCGCGCAAGTTCCGCAGCCGCTGTAACCTGTCCATGGTCGAACTCGAGTCGCTGGTGGACGAGAGCGAAATCTGGCTGGTCTACGGCATGATCGAAGACCACGTCCGACTCACCCACAGTGAGCTGGGCAGCCGCATCCTGGACAACTGGGAGCACATGGTGGCGCACTTCGTCAAAGTGATGCCCATCGAATACAAGCGCGTGCTGCAGGCGCGGCGCGCGCGGCTGCGGCCGCCGGGACGCACGCCCAGGCTCGCCGTGGTGGACGGAGGGAAACGATAATGGGCGACCCCAAAGGCTTCAAAACGTGGCAGCGGGCCACGCCCGAACGGCGCCCGGTGGAAAGCCGGCTCCGCGACTACAAAGAGCTCTACCAGCCCCAGCCCCTCGAACAAACGCAGCAACAGGGCGGCCGCTGCATGGACTGCGGTGTGCCGTTCTGCCACCAGGGCTGTCCGCTGGGCAACCTGATCCCCGACTGGAACGACGCGGCGTTTCGCGACCACTGGCAACGCGCCTACGAAAGCTTGCACGCCACCAACAACTTTCCCGAGTTCACTGGACGACTGTGCCCGGCGCCGTGCGAAGGCGCTTGCGTGTTGGAGATCAACGACGACGCGGTGACCATCGAGCAGATGGAAAAACAGATCATCGAGCGCGCGTTTGCCGAAGGCTGGGTCACGCTCGAGCTGCCGCGCACGCGCACCGAACTCACCGTCGCCATCGTCGGCAGTGGCCCGGCGGGGCTGGCCGCGGCGGAGCAGCTCAACCACGTGGGCCATCGGGTCACGGTGTACGAGGCATCCGACCGCATCGGCGGCCTGCTGCGTTACGGCATCCCCGACTTCAAGATGGAAAAGTGGGTGATCGACCGCCGCCTCGAGCTGATGGAAGCGGCGGGCATCGAGTTTTGTCCCAGCACACCGGTTGGGGACTCGCCCAGCTGGGACGAGCTGCGCGAGCGCAACGATGCGGTGCTCATCGCCATCGGCGCCCGCAAACCGCGCGATCTGCAGGTGCCCGGCCGGCAGCTGGCCGGCGTGCACTTCGCCATGGATTTTCTCACCCAGAGCAACAAGCTGATCGCGGGCGACGAGCTGAGCGAGCGGCGCATCAGCGCCGAGGGCAAGCGGGTGGTCATCCTCGGCGGCGGCGACACGGGCTCGGATTGTCTGGGCACCGCGTTGCGCCAGGGCGCGACCAGCGTGCACCAGATCGAGCTATTCCCCGCGCCGCCCGAACACCGCACGGCGACCAACCCGTGGCCCCAATGGCCGATGATCTTTCGCACTTCTTCCAGCCAGCAAGAAGGTGGCAAACGCGAGTTCGCGCTGATGACCAAGCGCCTGGTCGGCGACGGCGGCACGCTCACCGGCCTCGAGGCGGTTCGCATCAAAGTGGAACGCAAGCCCGAAGGTGGCATCGAGCTGGTCGAGCTGCCCGACAGCACCGAGACCATCGAATGCGACCTGCTTTTGCTCGCGATGGGCTTTGTGTCGCCGGTCACCGACCAACTGGTCGCCCAGGTCGGCGTCGACCTCGACCGCCGCGGTAATGTCAAAGTGGACGGGCGCTTCGCCACCAGCGCGGACGGCGTGTTCGCCGCCGGCGACGCCCAGCGCGGCCAGAGTCTGATCGTCTGGGCAATCTCGGACGGCCGCGAAGCGGCGCGCGCCATCGACGGCTATCTGCGCGACGCGCCGGCGTGGCTGCCCGGCCGTGGCGTGCACCTGCCGTTTGGTGGTAGATAGAGCCATGGCAAAAACCCGCTCGACAATGTTGGAGCTGGGGACTTCGGCACCGTCGTTTTCACTCACCGACGTGATCAGCGGCGACACGGTCAGTCTGAGTGACTTCGCCGGCGCACGCGGCCTGCTGGTGATGTTCATCTGCAACCACTGCCCGTTCGTCAAGCACGTGCGCGACCAGCTGGCCGCGCTGACCAGCGACTACGCCGGCGAGGGCATCGCCGTCGTCGCGATCAACAGCAACGACATCGACGCCTACCCCCAGGACGGTCCCGAAGCGATGAAGGCCGAGGCCGCCGCCGTGGGCTACACGTTTCCGTACTTGCTGGACGAAGACCAATCGGTAGCGAAAGCCTACCGCGCCGCCTGCACCCCCGACTTTTACCTATTCGACGATGAGCACACGCTGGTCTACCGCGGCCAGCTCGACGACAGCCGCCCGGGCAACCACATCGCCACCGACGGCCGGGATCTGCGCGCGGCGTGCGATGCGCTGCTGGCCGGCGAGCCGCCGCTGGACGAGCAGCGCTGGTCCGTGGGCTGCAACATCAAATGGAAACCCGGCAACGCACCGGAATACTTCTCCAGTTGATTTCGGGTAAGGTCTGACGATGGACTACCCGCAAGTCGTCCGCATCTTCGCTACGACCCAGTCGCCGGACTACGACTGTCCGTGGCAGGCCCGCACCCCGTCGCGCAGCACGGGCTCGGGGGTGATCATCGACCACGGCCACATCCTCACCGGCGCGCATGTAGTGGCGAACTCGACCTTCTTGCAGGTACAGAAGATCTCCCACCCGGAGAAGTTCGTCGCCAAGGTCAAGGCGGTGTGTCACGACGCCGATCTTGCCCTGCTCGAGGTCGAAGACGAGACCTTCGCCGCCGATATCGAGCCGGCGCAGATCGGCGACCTGCCGGATTTGCGCAACAAAGTTTCGGTGGTCGGTTACCCGGTCGGTGGCGAGGAAATCTCGATCACCGAGGGCGTCGTGTCGCGCATCGAGGTCCAGCGCTACAGCCACTCCCAGCGCTACCTGCTGGCGGTCACGGTCGACGCGGCCATCAACAAGGGCAACAGCGGCGGTCCCGTGTTCCAGGACGGCAAGGTGTGCGGCATCGCGTTTCAGAAGCTGACCAACGCCGAAAACATCGGCGAGCTGGTGCCGGCGCCGGTGGTACGCACGTTTCTCGCCGCAACCAGCACCGAGCGCGAGCACCGCGTGCCCGGGTTGGGCATCTCGACGCAGAATCTGGAGAACCCGCTGCTGACCAAGCATGTGGGCCTGCGCGACGACGAGACCGGCGTGCTGGTAATCACGGTGGAGTACGGCAACTCGGCCTATGGCAAGCTGCTTCAGGGCGACGCGCTGCTGGAGATTGGCGGCCACAAGATCGCCAACAACGGCACGGTGCAGTACCGCGACCGCTACCGCACCCGCTACGACGTGGTGATGGGCGAGCGCAACGTGGGCGACCAGCTCGAGCTGTTGGTGTTGCGCAACGGCCAGCGCGAGCGCGTCACCCTGGAGCTGCAACCGCTGCGCCGCCTGGTGCCGCGCAACGAGTGGGACAGCGAGCCCAGCTACTTCGTCTACGGCGGCCTCGTGTTTCAGGAGCTGTCGCGCAACTTTCTCAAGACGTGGGACAAGTGGTGGAACAAGGCGCCGAAGGAGTTTTTGCACCACTACTACAGCGGCGTGCGTTCCGAGGAACGCCAGAGCGTCGTCATCCTGTCGCAGATCCTGGCCGACGGGGTCAACATCGGCTACAGCCACCTGTACAACGAGGGCATCGTCGAGGTGAACGGCGCCAAGCCGCGCGATCTGGTGGACTTTCTGGCACGGGTCGAAGCCACCGACGGCGTCCTCGAGCTGCGCACGTCGTCAGATGGCATCGTGCTGCTCGAGGCTGACCAG
>Ga0114931_10008584_pt1 | contig 12345 bp, 11 predicted proteins | sample 2SBtaG_FD_89579 | JGI IMG/M metagenome (GOLD analysis project Ga0114931, IMG submission 89579) | Deep subsurface microbial communities from Kolumbo volcano to uncover new lineages of life (NeLLi) - 2SBTROV14_V59a metaG | ecosystem: Environmental > Aquatic > Marine > Volcanic | place: Kolumbo...
GCCGACAGGCACCGGGTGCGCCAGCACGCCCTCGTCGCCGTGGCAGTCGAAGCAGCTCTCGTAGCCGAGGGCCTGCTCCTTGGGAAGCACGCCGTGGCCGCCTAGGGTCACCTGGGAGTAGGAGGGGTAGTCGGCGACGGCCTCCATGAAGGGGCCCTGCTGTTCCGCCGGGAGCTTGCTGCCCTGCATCTGCAGGAACATCTTGATCAGGCTGCCGTCGGGCAGCTTCATGCTGATCGGCTGGGAGACGTCGTCGAAGGGCGGGTACCACTGGTAATCCGCGGGGAATCCCATCGGTGCGTTGAAGCCCTGGAACTGCCGCAGACCGGCGTTGGCCGCAGCGTACATGTCGAAGAAGGGGTGGGCTCCGGCGTCGATGATGCCGTCGTGGTTCGTATCGTAGGGTGAGCCGGTCGGGGTCAGGTAGTGCTCGTAGCCGAAGACCGCCTTGTCGAAGTAGACCAGGTTCGGGAAGATCAGCATCAGCGCCATGGCCTGGACGCTCGGATCGGGGTTCGAGAAGTCGTTGAGCGTGACCTAGCGCACCGAGTCGGGATCCATGTCGAGCATGCCCAGGGCGTAAAACGCCTCGGCGTTGTTGCCGTTGGCGTAGAAGCGGTACATGGAATATGCGTTGTAGGGCGCGCCGGCGTCGTTGATGGCCGTCTCGCCGCTGAAGTAGCGCGCGTCGAAGACCATCCCGTTCGCCATCGGCTTGAAGGGCATGATCTTGGCGTTCGGCATCCCGCGCACCGCCAGGGTCTGGGCGAGGAAGGACGTTCCGCCGTTGTACCAGGTGAAGATCGGCCGGGTCTTGTAGGCGTCGAAATCGGCGTCGAGGTCCGCGCGGTCCCCGGCGACGTACATGTCCGCCACCACGAGCTTGGTGTCCTTGCCCGCGGCGTTGCGGCCGAAGCTGACCTGCCCCCCCTGTCCGAAGAGCGAGTAGGTGATCCCGCTGCCGTAGGGGATGTGACAGGTCTCGCAACTGATCTTGGCGAGATGCTTGGGCGTATGGATGCTCGGTTCGAGGCCCGCCGGGTCGTGGCACTGCACGCAGGTCAGGTCCTTGGAGTCGTTGGGGTCGGTGGGGACGCCCGGGGGCGGAGGGGTGTAGTCCGCCGCGGCGAGGTCTCCACCCACGGCATGCCCCCGGACAAATTTGTGGTGACTCGCGGTGTGGCAGACCGTGCACCGGTTTTCCGCCCCCTCGAAGGGGCCGGTGTGGGCCGAGGCGTGCACGTCGTGCCCTTCGATGAAGAGGGTGCCGCGCTTGTAGCCCGTGCGGGCGTGCTCGTGGCAGCGCAGGCAGGCTTCGGTCTTGGTATGTCCGATGCTCCCGATGGCCTCGTAGCTCCGATCCTGGGCCACCGTCGGCCAGGGAGTGTCCGGCTGGCCGTTGCCGTCGGTGTCCATCATCAGCGGCGCGTCGGGAGTGCCGTCCCCGTTCATGTCGAGCACCAGGTCGGGCTGGCCGTCATGGTTGAAATCGGCGTTGTCGCGGGAGTCGCGCGCCATCCCCACCTGGGTGGGGGAGGCGGCATCCGCCGTCGCCGTTCCGGCGAGGTCCGCCAGGATCCCCTCGGTCGGATGGGAGCGATAGTCCTCGGCGTGACAGATCAGGCAGTCGAGACCGCCGTCCACGAGATTTTTCGCCTGTCCGGCCGGGTCCGGGAGCCCCATCTGCTGGAACATCCCGGCAAACATCGGCTCCATGACCGGCAGGTAGCGGCCGACATGGCACTTCTCGCACTCGCCGAGGCCGATGTTGCTCAGGCCGTTCGTGAGGCCGGTCGTCGCGGGCAGGCCGCAGGCGCGGTCGAGCATTCCGTGGGCCCCGCCGCCGGGGAAGAGCACGCGATTGGTGCGCCCGGCGACCTTGAAGTGAACGGAGTCCTTGAGCTCGCCGGCCTTGGCCGCATGGCAGTGCGAGCAGGTCGATCCGACCAGGTCGCGGTCTACGTCGTCCTGGCTCACGGTATAGGTCCGGCCCTTCCCGTCCTCGAGGGTGTATTCCTTGGTATCGGGGTCGTAGGTGAACTGGTGGACCTGCATCGGCTGCGCCTGGGGCGTCGCGCCGGTGGGTAGGCCGCCCAGGTCCCCGGCGCCACCCCCCGAGTTGCATCCCAGCGCGAAGAGCAGCATCGCGCCGAGGGCTGAGGGAACGAGCGTTCGACAGACTCGCATCACGGCTATACCTCCGTGGCCTGGAATGAGAAGAACTCCATGCCTACCCTTAGATTGGCCCAGAAAAGGGGGGGTCGATATCGCCCATGCCGGGGATTTCCATCCCCCATGGGGGGGCTAGGCCATGCCGTTGCGCAGCGCGTAGCTGATCGCTTCGGAGCGGTTCGTGAGGCCGAGCTTCTTGTAGACGTGCTTGAGGTGCGATCGCACGGTGGAAGGCGCGATGTGCATCTGGTCGGCGATCTGGAGATTCGACAGGCCGGAGCCGATGCAGCGCAGGATCTTCAGCTCCTGGGCCGTGAGCCCGGCCTTCGCCTCGGCGGACTCGTTCCAGTGCTCGGCCATGTCGAGGAGTCGCTGGGTGGTCATATGCGAGAGCTGGACCTGGACCGTTCGCTCGGCGGTGACGTCGCAGAAGAGCAGGGCCCGGCCGATGATGTCGCCGGAGGGCGCGAGCGAGGTCGTGGCGTTGACCTTCAGCTCCAGGGTCTTGGGCCAGTGCAGCGAGAGGTCGCCTTGCACCGTCTCTTCGGTGGAGAGGGCTTCCTGCCAGAAGGCCGCGAGCTGGGGATCGCGGATCATCTGCGCGAAGGGCCGGCCCTTGGACTCGTCGTAGTCGAGACCCAGGATCCTCTGGGCGGCGCGATTCATCCAGGAGACGTGCCCGCCCGGGTTCAGGGTGACGATTCCGATGCAGAGACCGTCCAGGGCCCGCCGGACCATCTTGGCCTCGAGCTGGGGATCCAGGGGGTCGCCGCGCATCCCCAACAGGATACTGAACGAAGCGACCCCGGCAACCGGATCGCCCTCCGGGGACGGCCCCTGGCCCGAGCCGCTCTTCTCGAGATCGCATTCGAGGCCCCGAATCAGCCTTCACCACCCGGTGAAATAGCCCAGCAGCCCCAGTCCGAGGCCGACCGCGAGGTTGATCGCCTTGATGCGCAGGAAGTCCTTCCGGGAGTCCGCCAGGATCGGGAGCATTCCGTGCCCGTCCTGGACCGTGGAACTCGCCAGCAGGACGCTCAGGGGAATCGCGTGCTGGAAGTAGAGGGTGACGAAGATCAGGTGCGGCCCCGACTCGGGCACCAGGCCGATCAGGCAGGCCACGCCGAGCACCACCAGCCGGTTGTCCTCGATCCAGCCCTGCATGTGGAACTGGTCCAGCGCCAGATGCATGACCAGGAGCGCCCCGAAGGACCAGGCGAAAATCCGGGGCACGTGGCGGAGAACCAGGTGCTCCCAGAGGTGGCTGCGCAGGAAGTGGTCGGGAACCGTGGCGACGATGAAGAGCGCCGTCGCTCCCGAGGCGAGCAGGCTGATCCGGATCCAGTCCCAGTCCTCGTCGCCGAGCCATCCGGCGGCCACGCCGACGAGGAAGGCCAGGAGACCGCCGGCCAGCAGCGCGCGGCTGGAGGAGCAGCGGCGCCAGTGGGCGTAGATCTTCCCGGCGGAGATCCTGATGCGGACTTCGCTTTCGTGGAGATCGAACGTATGGCTCTCCGCGACCGGGCGCAGGGAGCGGGACTGCATCCAGGCGTCGGTCGCCCACCCCGCGGCGATGCCCACGACAAGGAGGATGCCGAACACCGCGGCCGCGGTGCCCGGGAACATGGCGAGCATGACGAAGGCCTCGTCACCGCTGGTGGCGATCATGGCCGCCACAACCGCTCCGATGCCGACCACTCTGTGCGCGTACAGCGCGGCCACGGCATAGGCCCCCAGACAGCCCGGCGTACTCCCCAGCAGGCCGCACAGCACGTACTGGCGCCACCGGTTCCCGCGCAGCTTGCTCTGCCAGATCCCGGCGCTGAGCACGTTCAGGTACTCGATGACCGCCATCATCGTGAAGACGAAGGCGGTGATCAGCACCGCCTGGAGGAGGCTTTCTCGAACGATTCCGAACATGGCGCCGCGGCTGCGGGCGCGATGATATAACAACTTCATGGCCACGCGCGTCTTCGCCCTGGCCGGGGTGCTGGGAATGCTCGCCGTCGCGCTCGGGGACGAGGCCGTGCCCTTGCCGACCCGCAAGTCGATCATCCTGAGCAAGGAGGGCACGGTCTACTACGTCGAAGGGCGGCAGACGATCCCCTGGGGCTGCGAGATCAGCGCGCAAAAAGACATCCACATCGTGGGGCGCGGATCGGGCGCGGTCCTGGTCGTCGAGGGATCCCTCCAGGCCCACGGCGTCGACGGCCGGGAGATCATCTTCGAGGGCCTCACGGTCGAGCCCGCGGCGCGCTGCGAGGACATCCAGCTCGACATGGTGATCTTTCGCAAGGGCGGCGGCGTGCGCACGGCCAAGGGCAAACCGATCAAGGGCAAGATCTTCATCGAGAACGCCACCTTCCATGACACCGCCTCGATCGATCTGCACCTCTACGCCGGCGAGGTGGACCTCCTGGACGTCTCCTCCTACGCCCAAGTGAGGGTCGAGGGCGTGCCCGCGGCGGGGAAGACCGTCAGCGAACTCAAGTTCAAGACCATCGGGGGGAACTATTCCGGCGGGCTCTTCCTCACAGGGGCGCGGGACGCCACGGTGCGCATCAACGTCCTCGGCGGGACGACCTCCGAGTTCGTGGACTGCCGCAAGCTGACCTTCGACGGCAACAAGGTGCGGTCCCAGACCCTGCTCTTCCGCCAGACGCGGGCCGGCCGCTTCTCCAAGACCAAGCTGCAGAAGTGCGATATCTACTCCGACCGCGTGGTCTTCGACGCGCCGGTGGCCAAGCGCAAGGAGCGCTGCTCGATCGACAAGTGCTGGTTTCGAGGGCTCACGAAGGCGCGCGAGATCCAGGAGAAAGTGATCCACGACGCGCGTCGCAACCCCAAGAGCGGGGTGACTGCGGTCTTTCGCAAGATCAAAAAGAAGCCCCTCGAACTCGCCGGCCCCGTGGACCGCTGACCGGGCCGGCGCTCACCGCCCGGCGTAGACCGTGGAGGGAATCTCGATCCGCTGGGTTGACCCGGCTTCCACGAGGACCGGTGAGCTCCACTCGGTTCCCAGGTACGGACGCGCGGTGAGGGTGTAGCGGCCGGGAAAGAGATAGGCGAGCCGGCGCGGCTGCTCGTCGTCCACGAGGAGGTGCGCGTTCCGATCCAGGGGGGCGAAGCGACGGTCGTGCGGCGGCGCGAGGTCGTTCAAGAGCGTGAGGTCCGCGGGACAGGTGGAGAGCTCCTCGCTCCACGCGAGGCCGACCAGGAGGGTCCCGCCGCGGGGCAGGGTGAGCGTTTCCGTCCTAGAGGAAGCGTCCTGAACCCGAATCCGGATCCGGCAGCCCACGGGAGGGTAGGAGTTCACGATGCGAACCTCGAGGGAGAGGTCGCCCTTCGGCAGCCTGAGCGCCCAGCGTCCCGCTCCGCGCTTCCCGATCGGCCAGGCGCGCAGCTCCGCCTCTCCTCCGGCCCCTCCGAGTCGCGCTTCGAGTTCGCCGTCGAAAGGCGCCCGGTCCGGGTGCCGGAGCTCGAGGGTCAAAGGCGCCACACGCTCCGGCTCGAGGGCTAGGCGCGTCAGCTTCCCGGAACCGGCGGTGAAGGAGTGGGGGAGGTGGCCTCGAGCGCGCACCTCGACCTGACATCGAACCGAGCCCCAGGCCGGACGCGTTCCCTTGGGAGCCTTCCCTCGCGGCTGGCGGTAGCTGAGCCGGCCGTTCTTGCCGGCCAGGTCCAGGACCGTGGACGGGACGCGGCGCCAGCTCCTGCTTCGGACCATCTCTCGCACCGCCGGCGGGACCTCGAAGACCACACGCGCCTCGAAGCGGGGCAGGCGCTCGCCCGTGACCGCATCGGTCACGAGCAGTCTCAGCGTCATGGCCGGGACGGCGTCGGCGACGACTTCCGCCGTGCCGGCGTCCACGATCACCGGAGGTTCGAACAGGTATTCGTGCGAATCGAGGAGCAGGCGGTAGCGCCCCGGTCGGAGCCCGTCGATCGAGAACTTCCCGCCGACCCCGATCCGGCCGTTCTCCCGTGCGACCCCGCGGATTTCCCCGGGCTGTGGATAGGCGGCGGAGGTAACCCGCTCCAGGGCGGACAGCTCGCAGGCGATCACCCGGGTCCCCCAGCCGGGATAGCCCTGCACCCTGCCGTTCAACCGGAGGGCGCGCTCGAGCACGATGTCGCGCACGAGGCGCTCCCCGGGTCCCAGAGCGAAGTCGGTGGACCGGAACGGATCGAGGCCGGTCTCGTTTCCCGGCTCGACCAGCAGGTGGAACTCGAACGGAGCCGGCAGGCGCAGCAGGTAGTGGCCCTTGGAGTCGGTCACGGTGGTTGCGATACTTCTCCGGGAGGGGCCCTCCGCGGTCACCTTCACGCCCCAGAGGCCGCCGTAGCGGCCCGAGACCTCGCCCTCGACGACGGCCTCTCGATTCGCGGGGGTGGTGCCTCCGGCCGGGGACGCCTCATCCCGCCGCGCAAGCCGCCGGATTTCCGCCGCTTTCTCCGCGGCGGTCGCATCCCGCCGCGCCCGGGCCGCCTCGCGTTCCTGCGAGACCATCCGCCACAAGCCGAAACAGGCCGCCGCGGCGAGCAGGATCGCCAGCCCGAGCAAGCGCCGTTTCCCCCTGGCCTGCATCCCCCAAGAGTACACCGCTTTGTTTTTGTGCGCGCTTTCGGGGCGGTCCCGGGTCAGATGGGGTGATGGCGGAAATCCGGCTCGTGCGCGCGGCCATGCAGGGCGACCGGGAGGCCTTCGCCCGGATCTACGAGCGCTACGCGCGGCCGGTCTTCTGGGATCTGGTGGCGCGGCTGGAGCGACGGGAGGATGCCGAGGACGCGGTCCAGGCCGCATTTGTCGCCGCCTGGCGGGCCCTGCCGCAGCTGCGCAGACCCGAGCGGTTCGCCCCCTGGCTCTTCCGCATCGCCCGCAACGAGGCCTTCGACCTGGCGCGCCGGGACCGGCCGCGGCTGGTGCGCCTGGATGCCATCCGGGAACCGGTCGCGCCGGTCTCGCCCGAGGTCGCCGGAGCGGAGGCCGTGCGCCGGGCGCTGGAAGGAGTCAAGCCTGCGTCCCGGGCCATCGTCTTGCTGCGGGTCCTGGAGGGCTGGAGCGCGGCGGAGGTCGCAGCGGCCCAGGGGATGAGCGTGTCGACCGTTCGGCGCCGCTACGCGCGGGCCCTGGAGCATTTGCGCCGGGCCCTCGACGCAAGGAGCGAGAAGAATGCAACGCACAAGCCTCGAAGAGCGCATCGCGCGGGCCTATGAGGGCCTGGCACCCCCGGCGGCGGACTCCACGGAGATCCTTGCGGACTTGCCGGCCCAGGAGCCGCGCGCGCGGCGCAGGTTCTGGATCCCGGCCATGGCCGCAGCGCTTCTTCTTGCCGTCGCCGTCTGGGGATGGCAGCGCTCCGGAAACCAGAACCCCGGGATGCTCGGGCCGGATATCGCCGTGCAGCTTCCTGCGGTTCCCTCCAAGGCGGCCGCGAAGCAGCCCCGAGGAAAGCTCCTCCGGGTGCGCCTGGCGCGCGGCGGCCGGGTTCTCGTACGCCTCCCGGCGCTGGACGGCGAGTGGGCCCAGGTGAGCCTCAAGGGGCTCGCGGCATACCTCGGGAAGGCCGCCCTCGAGGACCATCCCTGGGTCCTGATCGAAGCCGACCGGCGCGCGCCGTGGCAGCACCTCCAGTGGCTGCTGACGGTCTGCGCGGAGAAGCGGCTGGCGAATACCTACTTCGCGGCGCTCGGCGGGGACGGCAAGCCCTTGCTGCTGGACGCCCGGCTGCCGGCGGACAAGGCTCTGGTGCCCGGCGACGACTGGAAGATCAAGGTCGCCATTCGGATCGTCCGCGTGAAGCAGGAGGGCTTCGCCTTCCAGTTCGGCGACCGCAAGAGCCCGCGCCTGGTGCAGGCCGCTCGCTGGATGGCCGATGCCTTGCGTGCGGTCGAGAAAACGGAAGTTCGCGGAAAGGTCTTCGGCGAGATCAAGGCGCCGCATCGAACCCCGTTCCGCTACGTGGCGGCGGTGCTGGCCCAGTTCCGGCGGGCGGGGTATCGCCGGGTCGATTTCTACGGCACGGCGATCCCCGGGCCCAAGCTCCGCGAGGCTCTGCAGCTCCCCGTGCCCCGGACGGACTGGGTGGGAGAGAGCGGGAAGAGCGCCGCGAACGACGCGCCCGTCAAGCGCGGAACAGAGTCCGGACGCTGACTGTTTTCTCCTGATTCGACCGGATCGCACGCAGGAGCTTGCGGATTCTCCGGGAGGCCCGGGCCGCGCCGGAGAGCCGGTCTCCCGCGATCACGATGCGATTGAGATACCCGCTCGGGTGCACCACCAGGGCGCAACGGTGGGGCTGTGCGACCCTGAAAGCAAGGGACTCGTTCGAGGTGCCGGGCAGCGGAAGCAGGTTCGTAATCGCCAAACCCGAACGATCGAGCCTGGCTCGGATCGTCCGGGGAAGGGAATCGAAACTGGCGTAAGGCTTGATCGTGCCGGAGTCTCCGGTGATGGAGAGGTCTTCCAGGATCAGATCGAACCGGCGCCGGCTTCGCCGCAGCCAGCGCTCGGCGTCGGCCTGCGCGATGCGCACCACGCCCGCCCAGTCCCCGGAGAGCTGCCGATAGAGCTTCTCGCCGGCGCGGGAGAGATCGACCGCGTCGACCGGGTGATCGAAACCCATCGCGCGCAGGGGGGCGATGATGCCGCCGCCGGCGAAGCCGAGCAGCGCGACGCGCGGACCCGGAGCGAGAGCGGCGACACAGGCGGCGAGAACGTCGAAGAGCGAATCGGTCGGTCCCGGGCTGGAGCGGATCTCGCTCAGGATGGCGTCCGATACCACCATCCGCGCGCCGCGCGGCGTCCTTACGATCCGCATCGAAGGGCCTCGGCCAGGCTCGAAGCGGTGATCGCGGAGTGGCTCTCGTGCCAGCGGACCGCGCCCTCCCGGAAGAGCAGGGCCTGGGGAGACTGGTGGCGGATCCCGGTAACCTCCGCGACCCAGCGCGCGAGCTCGCGCTCGGCGACCACGTAGATCCACCCGGAGGCGGGAGCGTTCCTGCCCGCGACAAAGACCTGGTACTCCGCAAAAGCGCGCGCGCTCGTCGGGCAATAAGGAGAGTGCTTGAAGAGCAGGAAGGCCGGCAAGAGCAGCGCCTGCTCGAGAGTCTCGCGGTCGGTGATGCGGTCGGCCTGCATCACTTCGTCTCGGGCGGCGGGGCGGGGATCTCCAGCTCCTCGCCGCCGGCGTAGGCCGGGAAATCGGGTTGCGCATTGGCGCGCAGATCGCGCTTCGCGGTGTGGATCAGATGGTGGAGATGGCAGGCGAGGGCGCCCAGAAGGGTTGCTGCCAGCCAGAGGTGGAAGAGCCAGCGGCCGCCTGCATCCCCGGGCCGTCCCAGGGCGAGCAGGCCGAAGGCCCCGAAGGCGGCGAAGACAATGGCGGTGACGGAGACGCCGGGCGTGCGCCTGTGCGGAAGAAGCGCTGCAACCCCCGCCGCGAGGAGGAACAGGAGGGGTTTGGTGACATCCGTGAAGAGATCCCAGCGTTCCCGGGCGCAGCAGGCCCAAAAAGCCAGGACCGCGATCGCCGCCAGCGTGGGCCGCAGGAGGGCGACTTCCTGCAGGAACCTCCGGCCGGCCTTCCGGCGCTGTGCGGCGAATTCCGGGCACTTCCACTTGAGTCGTGCGATCTGGCGCCACCAGACCATCAGGCGCATCAGCGGCAGGCCGATCCGCGCGGCGAGCACGAGGAGCGCCCCCGCGAGGACCGTTCCGTGCCAGCTCCGGCTCCAGACCCCCCAGCTTGCGGAAAAGAACAGCGCCGCTGCCAGGGCCAGGGTCGGGGCCAGGTAGTTGATGCGCAGGGCGCGGCGGTAGATGCCGGGATCGAACCAGCGCGGTGCCGGCCGGGACCCTCCGCCGTCGACGGCCTCCTGCAGGATCCAGGCGAAGAGCTCGGAATCGTTCCAGTAGCGGACATGGGCGGCGCCGGGGATCGCGTAGCGGTTGAAGACCCGGTCTTCGGCGGTCGCAAAAACCGTGCGAAAGGCGGGAGCGGTTGCCGCGAGGTCCAGGTTGTGGCCCACCGGATCCTGCTCGTCGGCGTAGTTGTAGTGGCGGATGCGATGCGCTGGATCGGTGCGCAGCTTCGCCAGCTCCGGGTCCATCCACCGGCCGGGGACGTTGAGATAGCGGTAGTTGAGCCACCAGAGGGCGAGGTACTTGTCGATCGGCGATCCCAGGGTGACGAAGGAGTCCACCCGGGTGACCCAGCCGGTGTCGAAGACCGGCACCTTCGGATCGCCTTTCTCGAGGTCGCTCGGCGCAGCGTAGGCGGGAAACGGCAATCCGAGGCCCGCCGCCTGCACGGCGCGCCGCAAGTCGAGCCTCGCATGGGCATAGAGCAGGGCGTCCATGCTCATGACGCTCCCGAGGGAGTGGGCGATGACGGTGTAGTGCGGCTTGTGCTCCTCCCGGTAGGGGCGCCGGGGATTGCGTTCGCGCCATTCCGCCTCGTGGGCCGCCTCGATGCGCGCGATCAGGCGATGGAAGCGGCGCACCGCGCGGCCGCGGCAGTGGGCGTACTCGCCGTAGAGCTGGACGTCGCCCAGGAACCTGGAAAAGACCGTCTCCTCCAGCTCCTTGGCGCGCAGGGCCAGCAGCTTGCGGACGAGCACGATCAGCTCCTCGAGCCGGCCCAGCATGGCGGTGGTCCAGGCCGGAGGCGGGGGTCGCTTGCGCTGAAGGCGGCCCAGCAGGCCCTTGGTCCAGATCTCGGCGGTCTGCCCGACATCCGGGAAATCCTCCTGCATGACGTCGGCCCACCACATGTCCGCAAAGCGGAGGTTGTCGCCGCTGCGCGCGGCCTCGCCGAGAAAGGGCGGAAGCGACGCGGGATCCGCGGGCTGCTCGGGGATGGCTTCGAACTCGAGCCAGGGGGCAAACGCGTTGGGCGGATATGGATGTCGGCAGCCGCCGGCCAGGCGCTGCTTGCCGGTCTGGCTGTCCGCCGCGCCCAATGTGAGCGCCCCTTGCGCCTCCATGAGCCCACGACGGGCCTCGGCGAAGCGGTCCACCACGGCGAGCACGGTTTCGTTTTTCCGCTGCTCGCCGATGCCGTGCACGACAACGACGTAACGCACGGCCGGCAGTCTAACCGGTCTGCCCGGCGGTGCAGTAGAGTGTCCGGCATGGCCGGGATTGTGAGCTACAGGCCCTCGGGGAAGGTGGGACCGGCCGCGGTCGTCTTCGGCCTCCTCTTGGGCGGCGCGGCGGCGGTGGCGCTGGGCTGGATCTATCAGCTCGCGGTCGATTTCGTCTCCGGCATGCGAGCGGGGTTTCTGCTCACGGCGTTCTACGGTGCGGGGATCGGCTTCGCCGCGGGGTACGGGGCGCGCCTGGGGCGGTGCCGCAATCCGGCGGTCGCCGCCGCGATCGCCGGGATCTGCGCGATGGGGGGGACCCTGGCCACCTACGAGTTCGCCTATCTGCACCACTCCGCGGCGATCTATGCGAGTCTCGACCGCGAGGCCCGGCCCGCCTCCCTGGAGGAGTTCCGCGAGGGGTTCGGGATGGCCCGGTACATCAAGCTGCGGCAGAAGGTCGGCTGGCGGATCGGTCCCGGGCGCGCCGGACCCGGGATCATCACCGGGCTGCTCGTCTGGGTCGTCTGGCTCATCGAGCTGGTGTCGATCGTCGTCGTGGCGGTGTTTCTGGGGCAGGTCCCGGTCGAGAGGCCCTATTGCGAGGTGTGCGGGCGCTGGGCCGTCCGGCGCAGTGCCGGGAAGGTGGACGGGGTCGACGCCGGGGAGCTCGGACGCGCCGTGCGAGCCGATGATCTGGGGCCGCTGCTTCTGCCACGTCGTCGCCAGGGCAGTCGCGTCCAGGCGCGCTACCTGGTCTACGCCTGTCCCTCCTGCGCCGAGCGGCACCTGACGGTGAGGCTGCGGCGCGCCCGCGAGCGCGGCGGAGGGGAGGAGAATCCGGGGCGGACCGTCGCGGACCGGGCGCACGTGACGCCGGTTCAGGTCAAGCTGCTTGCGCGCCATCTCGGCGACCTCTGAGTCCGTCCGATCGGGCCTGCAGAACCGGGTTTGCGCGCCTTCAGGCGTGATGGCGCGAAACCGGCTCCGACGTATGGGGGCGGCGATTGCCGTCGCGCGAAGTCGTGAGGCCCGCCATGAAAAGCACGGTGACACTCCTGCTCAACCTGTCCGTCCTGCTCGTCA
>Ga0114931_10008585_pt1 | contig 12344 bp, 10 predicted proteins | sample 2SBtaG_FD_89579 | JGI IMG/M metagenome (GOLD analysis project Ga0114931, IMG submission 89579) | Deep subsurface microbial communities from Kolumbo volcano to uncover new lineages of life (NeLLi) - 2SBTROV14_V59a metaG | ecosystem: Environmental > Aquatic > Marine > Volcanic | place: Kolumbo...
GGCCCTAGGTTCACACCATCATTGGACTCGCCGGGAATTGTTCCGCACGATCATCGCTGGAGGACTTCTTGCAGGGTCTGGGATCTCTTTGGTCGAATGGATCAATCGGCCAACACTCCATGCACAAACGTTTATTGGTCAGGCAGGCACCTATACGGCCGACATTCGATCCGTCATTGTCTCCGGATTTCAAGAATTGGGCATCACGCCTTCTGAAATCAAAGGCAAGCGCATTCTTTTAAAACCCAATCTTGTCGAAACACATCAAGGCGCCAGTCACATCAATACTCACGCCTTAATAGTACGGGGTGCCATCGAAGCGTTTCTTTCATTTGGAGCGGCACAGGTCATGGTGGGAGAAGGACCAGGACACCGCCGCGATACCCTCGACGTGATTGAAACATCCGGCCTAGGAGAGATTCTTTACGAAGACAAGATTCAATTCTTGAATCTGAATTATGAAAGTGGGACTCCGATCCCTAACCTTGGGAAAAACACTCGACTGGCACTACTTACCTTTCCTGATGTCTTGCAATCTGTTGATTGGATCGTGTCCTTAGCCAAACTCAAGACTCACCATTGGACTGGAGCCACGTTGTCCATGAAAAACCTGTTCGGAACCATGCCCGGTATTTACTATGGTTGGCCCAAAAACGTTCTGCACCATGCGGGCATTACCAATTCAATTCTGGATATCAATGCAACGCTCCAACCGCATTTCGCCATCGTGGATGGCATTGTAGGAATGGAAGGCGACGGGCCGATCATGGGTACGCCCATACATTCCGGAGTCATCATCATGGGTCGCAACCTTCCAGCTGTTGATGCCACATGTGCTCGCCTGATGAAGATTAATCCTCACAGGATCGAGTATCTCGCGAGAGCCTCCAATTGGTTGGGGCCGATTCATGAGAAAAATATTAAGCAAGTGGGCGATTCCATTTCTTCCTTGCATAAAGCCTATTCACTCTTAGACTACATTCCCGCACACCAGGGATTACGACTAACATAATCTTTGGTATAGAACCACACTCATGAACTATCTACCCTCAGTCGCCCTCAATTTTACACGATCACACACCAGTACCCAACCTTGGTTCCCTATTGGGTAAAATCGAAAAAATTTTAAACATGACTATTCATTCAACCATTCAGCGTCCCATCTTCAAGGGGATATCCCTACCTTGGTTTGTGTTCTTCGCCACCCTCATCATCGGATGGAACGTTTTGCTAACCTGGCTGATGATTAACAAACTTCACATGAATGACTTTGGAAAATTTTTCTACTCCATTGTTGCCTATGTACAAGGTGGAGACATGTATGGACCAAACCCCAGCACATTTGTCGTGATCAATTCCCAGTTTGGCCAACAATTTTGGAATCTCAACCCCCCGCACTTTCACTTACCGCTTCTCCCTCTTGGACATATGGCCCCGAAGACGGCATTAACAATTTGGGGCATCCTCAATCTTATTGGGCTTGTCGCAAGCCTACACTTAATTGGGAAAGAATTGGATATGACCCCCACGCCGAAGCAAAGCCGTATTTTGTTTTTAGGATTTTTGGCTTTTTGCGGAACAGGGGCATTTTTTATAACGGGACAACTTTCCTTTCTTCTTCTCTTTCCCATAACACTAAGTTGGATTCAAGCAAGGAACTCCCAATGGGCAAAAGCGGGTATTTCATTAGGATTGGCTTGTGCCATTAAACCCTTTCTGCTCATCTTTGCACCATATTTTCTGATGAAAAAACAATGCGCAGCCATTGCGAACCTCCTTCTCATCTGTATGATCGCGTACATCGCTGAGCTTTTGACATTTGGACAACAGATCTATTGGCAGTGGATCGAAAAACTCAGATTAGTGGATTGGTCATGGATCTCCATGAATGCCTCCGTTCACGGCCTACTCAGTCGGATATTTCAAGAAAACCCGAGTTTTGCTCTGGCATTCGATGCCTCAAATACCGTAAACCTTTTATGGTTGGCATTGTCGGGACTTATCGCCACAGTCACCTTCTTTATTTTGTACAAAGATCACTCAAAACATTCCATAGATAGAGCGTTTGCCCTCTTACTCATCGCGGCCATTCTGATTTCCCCTCTTGGATGGATTTATTATCTATTTTTTCCCATTGGCCCACTCACTGCAATTATTTACCAACGGGGAAAAACCATGCAGGGGCTTCCCCTCCCTGCATTCACTAATCAGGTAAAAACTAGAAACAGACTGGTTGGGTTTGCCGCCGCGGGATTCCTGCTTCCTCTCCAATTTACCCTTGTGCTTCAACCGTCGGCCTGGGCGACGATCACCATTGGATCCATTTATTGTTGGTGCACTCTGGCAATTTGGGTAACGCTTCTACTTGATTGGCACATCGAGACAACTCCGATTCCAGAACGCACTTCCCGAGAAGTAAGGAGGGACGGTCCCTTATCAGCAACCACACCTGAGATGGGGCACATGTCAAGTATACTGCCTGAAAAGTCCAAGCCGTTAGCTTGCAATGAAGCTGGATCCATTGAAAGTAATGTCTTATGACAACCACAGTCCTTGAGCCATCCATTGAAAAGTGGGATTCCAAACCCTTTGATAAGGATACCTCTATCCTCTACGTGGAGTTAGACGACACGCTCCTCGCAACAAACACGTTCTTAGAGTCTCTGTTACTACTTCTCAAAAGAAATCCTTTCTTTCTTTTTCTTATTCCAATTTGGACATTACGAGGGTTAAAACATTTTCAACAACAGATAGCCAAAAGAGTCAATCTCGATGTGAGCATTCTTCCATACCGCCAACACGTCATAGCTCACCTCCAGGACGAGACAAAACAAGGTCGAGTGTTGGTGTTGATTTCAGGATGGAACCTGAAAATTGGTCATGCCGTATCCAACCATCTCAAAATTTTTTCAGGGATCGTACTAAGGAATGATCTTCAAAATCTTTTTCGTCATCCGCATGTACAGACATTGAAACCACAATTAGGACAACAGGACTTTGACTATATGACCCATAGCCAAACCAAGTCCCAGATTTGGAAAATAGCCCAAAAGGTTATTTTGGTTGACTCGCCCAACCGAGTATTTTCCCACATCCCAAAAGACGGATCCATCCAGGTTCTCAATCAAGACAAGACGAATACATTTCCTCTGGTGTTAAAAGCTCTACGAGTTCATCAATGGGTCAAAAACATTCTACTTTTCTTTCCTATCGCTACCGCACATCATGTTTTTCATTTTGACCAACTCCTTCAGGTCTGTCTGGCATTTTTTGCTTTTAGTTTTTGCGCTTCAGGACTTTACATTTTTAACGACCTTCTTGACCTTTCTGCGGACAGACGACACCCCAAAAAGAAATCGCGCCCGTTTGCTTCCGGGGCTCTTTCCATAAAAACAGGACTATGGCTTCAACCTGTACTGCTTGGTTTTTCTTTTTCGATTTCTTTACTCACACTCCCGAGGCTATTTTCTTTCCTCCTGGTCGGATACGCAATAACGACAGTGATCTATTCCACCTATCTCAAGAAGATCGCCATTTTTGACGTGCTGACACTCGCTGGATTTTATACCGTACGAATTATCGCGGGTGGCGCTGCCGTTGCCGTGCCTATTTCGGCTTGGCTACTAGCTTTTTCAGTATTTTTCTTTCTCAGTCTAGCATTTGGAAAACGATACGCTGAGCTACGACTTCGAAAAGTAGAAAAATTTCAGGGAATTGAACGAAGGGCCTATGTAGGGGCAGATAAAGAAATTCTTGCAACGATGGGAACCATAAGCGGCTACATGTCTGTTTTGGTCTTGGCTCTCTACATCAATAGCCCAGAGGTCTCATCGATGTATGCGAATCCAAACTTCTTATGGTTCATTTGTCCTTTACTTCTGTATTGGGTCAGTCGAACGTGGCTTTTGGCTCATCGAGGCAATGCAGACGATGACCCGCTTATCCTCGCCCTAAAAGACCCCAGCAGTTATGTGGTGGTGGCAGGGACAGCAATCTTGGCTGCATTAGCCATTTAAAAACCTTTTTTATTTAAAGGAACTATGGCGCGTTACCAATCATGGGGCTGCTACCCAAAAATCCAGCATCAGGAGATCCAACCTCTGTTCTGGGCACATGAATCTCCACCATTTGAGTCCTGGGAGCACAGCATACTCCCGCATGGTTATGGAAGAAGCTATGGTGATAGTTGCTTGAACGAGGGCGGAATTCTTCTCGACACGATTTCGCTGAATCGACTTCTTTCCTTTGACCCCTCAACCGGAATACTCCAATGCGAGTCTGGAGTCAGCCTTCATGAAATTCTCAAGATTATTGTCCCACATGGATGGTTCTTACCCGTCACACCGGGAACACAATTCGTGTCCATAGGAGGAGCGATTGCCAACGATGTTCATGGGAAAAACCATCATCGCGCCGGGACGTTTGGATGTCATGTGAATGGTTTTGAAATCCTTCGATCCAATCGCACGCGCATGTACTGTTCGCAAACTCACAACACCGAATGGTTTCGCGCTACGATCGGGGGATTAGGGCTGACCGGAGTAATCCTGTGGGCTGAAATACAACTGCAACCTATTTCTAGTCCCTGGATTATTGCTGAGCGTCTCAAGTTTTCCAATCTTGAAGAATTTTTTGTGTTGTCATCTCACTCCGAAGAAGACTTTGAATACACGGTTGCCTGGATCGATTGTTTTGCACCAGAAAAGAATTTGGGAAGAGGGATATTTATTCGAGGCAATCATGGGAATGCGCAAAGTTCACCACCCCATGCACCAAAATCACGCAAATCCCTTCAGGTTCCTTTTGATTTTCCATCCTTTTTCTTAAATCCTGTGACGCTTAAATTCTTTAACACTCTGTACTACCATGCCATACCAAGGTCATCTGGATTGAATAATGAATCATATGAGCAATTTTTTTATCCCTTGGACTCCATCCTCGACTGGAACCGTCTTTACGGATCATGCGGATTTCTCCAATACCAATGCGTCATGCCACCAGAACACCAAAAAGAAGGAATCCATGCCCTATTAACCAGGATTAAACAATCAGGGCAAGGGTCATTTTTGGCAGTTCTCAAACAATTTGGGGCACTCTCCTCGCCTGGGCTTCTCTCATTCCCAAGACCCGGAACGACATTGGCTTTAGATTTTGCCTTTCGAGGACCACGCACATTGGATTTACTAAATTCCCTGGACGAAATTGTCCAGGAATATGGTGGGGCCGTCTACCCAGCCAAGGACGCTCGAATGTCAGCCTCACACTTTCAAAGGTTTTTTCCTCAGTGGGAAAACCTTATTCAATTCCTGGATCCGAAATTTTCTTCAAGTTTCTGGCGACGAGTCACCACAGCCACAGGACCCCATTGTTTGACTGGAAAAAAGCACGAGATGCATTCCAATTCACTTTCGGAATCAGACAAAACACTTATGTCAGTGTCATCATAGGATGAGGCAACCCATGAAAGTTCTCATTGTAGGCGCAACCTCTTCGATTGCTCACGAAACCGCAAAACTTTTCGCTTCAGACGGCGCGGAGTTTTTCCTTGTTGCACGGAACAAGGAAAAACTCAACGCGGTTGCAGCAGATCTACGTGTGAGGGGTGCACAACGGGCAGAAGAGTTCCCCATGGATTTGAATAATTTCGAACTCCACCAACAACTTATTGATATCGTCAAATCCAACCTTCACGACATTGATATCGCCTTAATCGCTCATGGCACTCTTAGCGACCAAGAAGAATGCCAAAACGATACGACAAAACTTATCAATGAGTTTAATACGAATTGCTTAAGCACTCTCTCGCTATTGACCCACTTGGCAAACTACTTTGAATACCGACGAATGGGGTGCATCGCAGTCATTTCTTCGGTTGCGGGAGAACGAGGGCGACAGAGTAATTATGTCTATGGCGCTGCCAAGGGGGCCGTCACTCTTTTTCTCCAAGGCCTTCGGAACCGACTGTCTCCTTGTGGAGTCTCTGTTGTGACTATTAAACCGGGCTTCGTCGATACTCCCATGACGGCCCACTTGAAAAAAAATGGCCTCTTTGCAAGCCCAGAAAAGATTGGGGATCAGATTTACCACGCCATATTGAAGGGTAAAGACGTGGTGTATACCCCTGGGTTCTGGAGGCCAATTATGTTCATGATAAAGTTATGCCCAGAAATAATATTTAAAAAACTCAAACTCTAACTCATTTCTATTTGACACTCTCGTTTCAAAAAAACGCGCTATGACTAATAAAATTCGACTACAAGATCCGCGCACTTCTTCACGTTTTATCCCCGTGTTGATTGGGATGTGGGTAGGGCTGTTTACCGGCGTAGGTGAGGTGACAATTTTCGCCATAAGAAAATACCTTTTTCACGAGATCCACATCATTCACAGCCCACATTTCGTGTGGATGTCTCCATTGGCAAACCTGCTAATTTTTGCTGCCATAGGACTGCTCCTTGTTCTGTTAAATTCCTTCAAGGCAGAGACGATATCAATCCGTTCAAGTATTGTCCTATTCACTCTTCTTTGGACCTTAAGTCTTCTCCCCATGATGGTCCACTTGGATCAACAATGGTTAGTTCTAGTGGTCAGCCTCGGACCAACCATATTCATTTCTCGAATGATATTTTTAGACTTACAAGGTTTTTTGGTATTTGTGAGAAAAACCCTGGTTATTTTCCTTGCAGTGGGCTTCCTTATTGCCCTGTCTTTCGTAAGTAGAGAAACCATACTGGAATACCAAGCCATAAAAGAGCTTCCAGCTCCAGCGTCCACACCATCCCCGAATGTCTTACTCATTGTCCTTGATACTGTCAGAGCGCAAAGCTTGAGTCTGTATGGTTATGATCGCGAAACTACCCCAAGACTTAAAGAATTTGCGACAACAGGAGTACGATTCAATCGGGCTTTAAGCACGGCCCCCTGGACCCTCCCATCTCATGGAAGTATGTTCACAGGATATCAAGCACATGAACTCTCAACGAATTGGCGAGTTCCCCTTGATGCAACGCACCCCACTTTAGCCGAGAAGCTACAAAAAACTGGGTATCTAACGGCTGGATTCGTGGCCAACTTGGAATACTGTAGTTATGTTTATGGTATTAGTCGTGGTTTCATTCACTATGAAGACTTTAAAATCTCTCTTGGGGAGCTTGCGGTCAGTTCGGCACTCATTCGGAGTATTTTCGGAATACCCAACGAACGATGGTTCAGCTATTACGAACTTCTAAATAGAAAAACTGCTTCAGAAATTAACCGTTCCTTCCTCGACTGGCTCTCACAAACGAAAAATGAAGGCCGACCATTTTTTGCATTCTTAAATTATTTTGATGCACATGAACCGTATCTTCCGCCAGCCCCTTACAAGGAAATATTTGCAACTGACGATGACTCGCTACCCTTTGCCAATCTTTGGAAGAAATACACTCCCGCAGAAGCCGCGGGGCTTCAAAACTTATATGACGGCTCCATTGCCTATTTAGATTCTCAAATTGGAAAACTTCTTGATGAACTTCGATCCAACGGAGTACTGGAGAATACTATCGTGGTCATTACGTCAGACCATGGGGAGGAATTTTCGGAACATGGAATCTCTAGCCATGGGCATTCTCTCTATGGCCCATCGCTCAATGTCCCCCTGATTATCTCATTTCCCCCCAAAGTACCAGAAGGGAAATTGGTGTCCGAATGGGTTTCGCTTCGAGACTTGCCAGCAACCATTACTGAATTGATCAACCTTCCGAATCCTAATGCTCACGAAGTTTTTCCTGGAACTTCACTGACGAGGTATTGGAACAAGAAGGGAAAATCCAATGACTTTCCAGCCAATCCAGACCCTATCATTTCCGAACTTCGTTATGCCATGTATCTCCCTGAATGGTTTCCGGTATCCAAAGGAGACATGATGTCCATGGTCGTTCAAGATTTACACTATATTGTTAGAAGAGATGGTCAGGAAGAAATCTATGACCTGCGGGGGGATCCTTGGGAAACCAGGGATCTTTCAGAAACACCGTCGGGGTATGCCTTAGCATCATGTCTAAGAAACCAACTGCATGCCAATCTTTTCCCTAACTCCGAGGGACAGAGAGTTGAATTAACTGCACAAAATGCTGGCCAATTGGCACTTCTACAAGACGGCCTTTACCCACCCTGCAATAAGCTTATTATTCCTCGGGAGAAAAGTTAGAAGACTCCAAAATAGTATGTCTTAAACCAATTCAAGCGACGGTTCAATTCCGACAATTAAATAAAGAGCAGAGATACATTCTCTTGGGTGATTATCAAATTGGCAAATATTTGAAAAACGAAAGTGAAGGCACAATAGGGAGACACCTATGAAGAACTATGGCTTTACCATTTGGTTCACTGGCTTACCAAGTGCTGGAAAAAGTACGTTGGCGCGGATGTTTCACGAAACGTTGGACGAAGCAGGATTACATGCAGAAATCTTGGATGGAGATGAAGTCAGACAGAGGTTAGCCAATGGTCTCGGTTATACAAAAGAGGACAGAGATGAAAACATTCGGCGGATTGCTTATGTTTCAAAACTGTTACCTCGAGTTGGGGCAATTGCAATCGTTGCGGCCATCTTCCCCTATCGGGAATCCAGTGATCAAGCCAGGACTGAGATTGGTCATTTCGTTGAAATCTATGTCGAATGCCCTCTCCAGGTGTGCATGAATCGTGATGTCAAAGAGCTTTATGCAAAGGCATCGAAGGGTGAAATTAATAATAATAAAAATACTGCTTCTAATTGACTGCTCGATAATCCCTCAGAAAAACCTCGATTAAATCCTCAACTTTTTCTTGGATGTTCTCAATACCTCCAACACCCATGGTAGCGACCTCCCATGTAGCCGCAGAAGGATTAATGACTTGGCCTTCTTGTTCTAGGCTCACAATTTGATAAAACCTCATAGACACAAAAAATGTGTGGAAGTTAATTTTTCCTTTTGCCACAGTAACATAAATGTGAAGAGATGGAGTTGTACTCTCTTCCTTTTCCTCATCTTTTGAGTGGACTACCAAACCTACATTTGTACATTTTTGCTCAACCAGGTCCTGCAACATCATTTGACTGGGGCCGCTTTTAGACAATCCAATATTCACATACACGACAAGATCCTTGATGCCAACCAAAGTCTCTTTTTGATCTGGTCTCTTTTCGGATCCAAAAGCCACGTTGCAAGAAAAGAAGAACAGAAGACAAAAGCACAAACACCATCCCCATCTATGGCCAGATTCTTTACTTTTCAAGAACGGTTGACAAGAAAATGAAGGTATTACCATGCCCACCTCATTTTTTTTCTTCGCCCAAGACTGAAATGGTTAATCCCAGCTTCCTCCTAAATGCGTACTCCCATCAGTGAACCCATTTTTTTAACGTTCTAATTCGCTTGCAAGGAGAGCCCTCTTAAAGTTTCATGTATTTTTTTCGTTTGGGTTTCTAATCCGTGATTCCCGGACAGCGACCCATACTTAGTGGCGTTTTTCATCTGCAAACAAAACGGTTGCAGCAAGTGAGAATCTACAGACAAAATTTCCCCCAATTTATCAAAACTGTTGCCCGGTTCAGCGCAAAATCTGTCATAGTCAAAAAAAACGACATCCGATTCATGTTGTTGAATCAGATACTCATAAAGGCATGTCCAATATCGAAGCCAGTAATTTGGTTGATCAGGCTCATCTTTATGCCGAGGTAAAACATCATCACTCACTTTGAAGGGCTTGAAATTTTTCCCGAATTCAAAATGACCCAACCAATTCATATACTGTAAGGAAAAGGAATCTTCTGATTGGGTTTTTCGAAACTGCTGATGTTGAGCAAAGATAGACCGTGAGTGATCAAGGGGATTTCGGAACGGAACAATGATAATGGATTCAGGGAATGCTTCTTTTAGACTGTTAATACGCAAAACATTATTGTTATTTTTCGCCAGATACCTAGTTGATTCTCTTTCATCACATCTTGCGATAATATTCGCAACGAATTTTTTGTACTGTTTTACCATTTCTTTATCGATAAACTGAGGTTCGATCCACTTTTCTTGTACATACTTCTGATCCGTAAATGTCATCCAGAACACTTCCTCAAATGCTTCAGGGCTATCAAAATTGACATACAAACCATCCCCGTGGGCTCGCTCCATTTTTACTGAAGTACGACGATGCTTAGATGTTAATAACCTCCAGATTAGGGGAGACGTCACAAAAGGCATGTCCCGATACGTCAATGTGGTAAATTGACCGGTTGAATACAGGGCTTCAAGAAGGATAGTCGTCCCCGCCCGCGCTAAGCCTGCAATAAATACTGGAGGAGACGTTTCAACAGGAGGATGTCGCAACCTGGAAAACACACAATCAATATCAAACCCAACTTTTTTGATGACCGAATTATCCAGAGCTATATGATGGAGTGCTTTTGTGGCGAAAGTATAGTCAACCATACTTCAACCTGTTCCGGAATAATCCATAGATAACGCTGATGCCCATAACGATAATTTGCATATCAAGTCTATATAAATTTTCCAATCCTTCAGGCAGGCTTTCAAACACTAACAAACCTATCAAACCATAGACGATGCCAAAAGATATCACCAATAATCCAATACAATAAGAAATCTTTATGGTTCCCGACAATATTTTTACCGCATAGCAGGGGAGAATTTTTTCTTTCCAATGATCAGAAATTCTCGATGTAGATAATACGGCGAATGCTTTTAAACCAATGCCCTTCAAGGCATGTACGTATTGGCTAACTTGAAAATGGAAAAACAATTCCATCACGATGATAACGCTTGTCACCATCGGAATCGCCGCAATAAAGAACTGTATCTTGGCCATGACTAGCCTCTTTTAAGGCTTTTCCCAAACAGCCGTTTGATCGGGTACCAGAAAATACCAAGCAGGCCTAAAATAACTGAAAACAAGATACCAAGCACGACACCAAGCACTCCTAAGCCTAACCCTGGTCCCACGTAAGCATGGACCTGCAATGGGAACAATACCAAGGCAGCAAAAAAAACGAATGTCACAATTTGCATAACAGTAACTCCTAAAAATGGGCAGCAGAAAGAAAGCAAGCTTCTGACATAAACAACGCATCCTTCGAAAAGCAGTCTATTCCTACAATTAATTTTGATGGTAGGGAAAGAGCGATGTCATGGTATAAACAGACTCGTATTAATACTTTCGGCAGAAATTTTCTATGCCTTAACTGAAATGGAAATATGCATTTATTAGATCTCAAAAACCGTTACTTTCCGTTGTTAATAGGATAAGCAACCATGTTTCCTTCCGTCATCCTAGTTCTTTTTCAATGCATGTAGACATCAGGGATTGCTGTACCGACAGGATATTTTTGTGGATTATCATTCACTCGGGAAAGCGTCACTTAATTTTGTAAACATGAACCCTAAGAAAATAATTTTAACCGAGGTTTGGCGCGACAAGAAATTATGACCGCGAAATACGTTAGGGCTTCTCTGCTTGAGAAGAAATCAATTGAAAATGATCCGGGGCACAGATAAACAATTTGCCAGAATTCTTTGGAAAGCGGAATCACCGACTATCCGACCGACCTCATGACAGCATAAAACCTTCAATTAATCGATTTATCGGTGAAGCCTCAGCTTAGGAACATGAAAGTCCGGAATGTCCGAAATCTCTGTTAGTTGTAAAAGGAGCAACCACCACTGAAGAAGGTCTTTATCAAAATTGACCTGGAGAAAGGTGAAAAAACCCCCACAAAAAGTGTAAAGCATACAAACACGACACCAGTTGGTTGGTGTTGGAGGGGGCGCTGAGGCTACGGATACCAAGGAGGAATGAATCTCAAACGAATTCACTCAACCTGATGGCAATAACAGCCTGATGCCGTCGGCAGGGAGGCCTCGTAAAAAGCGAGACCCGTGCACGACATTAGCCCATCGCCAAGACGTAAATGACGGTAGAGTGGGGATTTCGTTCAGGCTGCGTATAGAAATAGCGTGCTGTTTTCTCAATACAGAAGTGGCAACCAGAAACCTCTTTTATTGTGCAACCACATTCAAATCTGTCCCAAAATGGGCGCGGCGATTTTTTTGAAAACAGTTTTCGGAAAAGGTATGGCACTTTGGTTTATCTTTTCCAAAGGAAGTCACAATTAACTGATGTTGAGGCACTCCAAGAAATCCTAAATATTGCTGAACCATGGTGGCACGCTTTTCGCCTAGCACATAATTGTACGCTTGAGTTCCTCGTTCATCGCAATGCCCCTCAATCATAATTCGCTCATGCGGATGAGCCTTGAGCCACTCCGCATTGGCTTCGAGATTCTGTCGCGCCTCTTCGGTTAACCGCCA
>Ga0114931_10008586_pt1 | contig 12343 bp, 10 predicted proteins | sample 2SBtaG_FD_89579 | JGI IMG/M metagenome (GOLD analysis project Ga0114931, IMG submission 89579) | Deep subsurface microbial communities from Kolumbo volcano to uncover new lineages of life (NeLLi) - 2SBTROV14_V59a metaG | ecosystem: Environmental > Aquatic > Marine > Volcanic | place: Kolumbo...
CCGACTGGCTGACGATGCTCGGCTTCCCACCGAGTCACGCAGTCGCCGCCGCCTGACGACCGCGGCTCACCCCTCGACACCATCGCCCAGCAGACCGGCCGCTACGCGGCACCGGGCCTGTGCGCGGGACTGTGTCGACTGTCCGCCGAACGACCCCCGATCTGATCGGTGCCCGAAGATCGACGCCTGGGCTCTGTTCGACTCCCTCGGCAACGCCGCCGAGTTCGACGGCGCAATGCTCGCCACCGACCAGATCCCGGTCAGCACGCGCTGGCCCTGGTGGAAGCAGATGGTGGCGCGTACCTGGAACCAGAAGGGCGGCTACATCGACGCCCACCGGGGCGCGCTCGGTCGCGCGATCGCGGTCGCGGTCATGGCCACCGAGTCGGCGGGCGCCGCGACCAGCTCTCTCGGGGAGCCGGTCATCCGCTTCGAGAACCACAAGCTGTGGTCCAACAAGGAAGCGCTCACGGTGGACTGGGGCCAGAAGAATCCGGAGACCTACGCGAAGTACTTCCGCAAGGACGAGGCGCCCTACGGCCACCTGGTCAACTTCGACGGGAGCGAGGACGAGTCCGCGTGGCAGCCCTTCCACGGCAGCCAGACCCAGGAGTGGAGGGTGTTCGACCTGGCCGCCCGCCTGGCCGGTCGGGAGGTCGCCGCGCGGTGCATCTCCATCGGTGCGGGGCAGGTGATGGGCTTCAACGCCCAGAAGCTGGGCTACAGGACGGCGGAGGAGATGCTCGACGACATGACGAGCAGTGTGCAGGCGAACGTCGGGGGCGTGTTCGCGTTCATCGAGGCCAACGAGAAGGCCAAGAAGGCGCTCGCGGCCAAGGACTACGAGGGCTTTGCCGCCGAATACAACGGCGAGAAGTGCAAGGTCAGCTACGGGGGATACACCGCTGCGAACGTGGCCTACTTCGAGGCCCTGGAAGCCGAGTTCCTCTCGGGAGACAAGGACAAGGAGCAGCAGGCATGAACCGGGTATGTGTGACGGCAGCGATCCTCGTGGGCCTGGCGAGCCTGGCCTGCGGAGGGAGCAGCTCCGCTCCGAAGTCTTCGTCCACCGCGACCCCCGCGCCGCCTGCCGTGGCGCCCGCGCCGACGGAGCCGCCTCCGGATGACTTCGACATCGCGGGCACCCAGTGCGAGCAGGGCGAGGTGGGCTGGTTCTCGTGCCGCACCACCCAGGGCAAGGTGATGTCCCTGTGCAGCACCTGGCCCTTCTCGGCCACCGAGGGCACCCTGACCTACCGCTTCGGCCCTCTCGGCGCGCCCGAGCTGACCTACCCGGACACCCCGACGCCCTTCGAGAAGGCCTACCACTACCGCCACGACGAGACGGCGGGTGGGATGGGCCGGCCGGTGCCGACCGTCACCGGCACCCTGTCCTTCTCGACCGGTGGCACGGACTACGCGATCACCATGACCCTCGCCGAGAAGAACACGACCGAGATCGTCGTGGCGAAGGACGGCAAGGAGCTGGCGCGCATCGCCTGCGACGGCGACGTGCGCGGCGAGTTGATGTCCCTCGAAGGGGCCATCGACTACGCTCCGCCGCTCCCCTGAAGCGCCGGCGCGGTCAGGGCTCCTTCGCGCTGTCGCTCGGCAGGATCAGGCCGTGGTACTCGAGGAGCGGTTCGATCGTCGGCGGGCCGCCGTAGAAGGCCTCGAACATCGCGTTGGGCTCCATGGTGCGACCCTTCGAGAGGATGTCCTTGCGGTAGGTGTCGCCGGGCTCGCGGCTCAGGCCGCCGTGCTCGTGGAACCACGCGCCGGTGTCCCGGGCGAGGACCTCGGACCAGATGTAGGCGTAGTACCCGGCCGCGTAGCCGCCGTTGAAGATGTGGCTGAAGTAGGGCGTGTGGTACCGCGGCGGGACCGGGGCGTAGGCGACGTGCGCGTCCTGCAGGGCCTTGGCCTCGAAGTCCATCACGCCCGCGGCGTCGGGGATCTGGTCGGCGGGCAGGGCGTGCCAGGACTGGTCGAGGATCGCGGCCTCGAGGTACTCCGAGGTGTCGAAGCACTCGTTGAACCGCGTGGCGGCGATGACCTTGTCGAAGAGCTCCTTCGGCATCGGCTCGCCGGTCTCGTAGTGCTTGGCGTAGTGCTGCAGCACGGCGGGCTCGCGGGCCCACATCTCGTTGAACTGGCTCGGGTACTCGACGAAGTCGGGCGGCGTGTTCGTGCCCGAGAGCATCGGGTACTTCACGCTCGAGAACAGGCCGTGCAGGGCGTGGCCGAACTCGTGGAACGCGGTCTCGACCTCGTCGTAGGTCATCAGCGTGGGCTGGCCGGGGGCCGGCTTCTCGAGGTTCAGGTTGTTCACCACGACCGACTTGTGGTCGAGCAGGGTGCTCTGGCCGACGAAGGCGTCCATCCACGCGCCGCCCTGCTTGTTGTCGCGGGCGTAGTAGTCGAGGAGGATCAGGCCGATGGAGGTGCCGTCGGCGTCCTTGACCTCGAAGCACCGCACGTCGGGGCGGTACATGGGCAGGTCCTTCCGCTCGGTGAAGGTGATCCCGTACAGCTGGGTCGCGGCGTAGAACACGCCGTCTTTCAGGACGTGCTCCAGCTCGAAGTAGGGCTTGACCTGGCTGGCGTCGAAGTCGTAGTGCGCCTTGCGCACCTGCTCGGCGTAGAAGGCCCAGTCCCAGGGCTGCAGGTCGAGGTGCTCACCGCCGCTGGCCTCCTGGTCGGCGTCCATCTGCGCCTGGATGGCGTCGGCCTCCTCGTGGGCCTTGGCGAGGGCGGCGGGGGCGAGCTGCCCGAGCATCTGGTCGACCGCCTCGGGGGTGCCGGCGGACTCCTCGACGAGGGCGTAGGCGGCGTAGCTCGGGTAGCCGAGCAGCTTGGCCTTCTCGGCGCGGAGCTTCATGGTCTCGGCGACGACGGCGGTGTTGTCGTCCTTGCCGCCGTCGGCGCGGGTGCTCGACGCCTCGAAGATCCGCTTGCGTAGGGCGCGGTCGGTCAGCTCGGCCAGCACCGGCTGGCGCGTGGTGTTCTGCAGGCTGATCAGCCACTTGCCGTCGAGGTCGCGGCCCTTGGCGGCCTGGGCGGCGGCGGCGATCTCGGCGTCGCTCATCCCGTCGAGCTGCTTGACTTCGTCGACCACCACCGCGTTGTCGGTGGTCGCGTGCAGGACGTTCTGCCGGAACTGGGTGGCCAGCGTGGACAGGCGCTCGTTGATCTGCTTCAGCCGCGTCTTGTCCTGGTCGCCGAGCTTGGCGCCGGCGTGGACGAACATGTCCTCGTAGCGCTCGAGGAGCTGCAGGGACTCCGGGTCGAGGCCGAGCTGGTCGCGCTGGCCGTACAGGGTGTCGACCCGGGCGAAGAGCGCGTCGTTCAGCAGGATCCTGTCGCGGTGGGCGGCGAGCTTCGGCGCCATCTCGGCGGCGATCTTCTCCATCGTGTCGTCGGTGTTCGACGCCTCAAGGTTGAAGAACACCTTGGACACGCGGGTCAGCTCGGCGCCGGACTTCTCCATGGCGACGATGGTGTTGTCGAAGGTCGGCGCGTCGGGATTCTGCGCGATCTTCTCGATCTCGGCCTCGTCGGCCTTCATGCCCGCTTGGAAGGCGGGCCGGAAGCTGGCGTCGGTGATCTTGTCGAAGGGCGGCAGCTCGAAGGGCAGGGTGCTGGGCTGCGCGAAGGGGTTCTCGGCTGCCGCGGGGGGCGGCGCCGGAGCGGCCGGAGCCCGGGGTGGGGCGGGGTGGCCGCAGGACAGGACCAACAGGGAGAAGGCGACGAAGGGGGCGCTGGACTTCATGGGGCTCCGCCGGGTCGAGGGGTCTTCGGGCCGGAGCCCGGCCGACGTGACTAACCCGGGTGACGTGGGGCTGGATCGGTCGCGCGCGCTCCGCTACCTTCGGGTCTTCCGATGGAGGGAGCCATGGGCGCAGAGCGGACCCGGGCGGTGATCGCGCGCGCGGCGCCGGTGGTGCTCGTGTTCGTGGCGACGCTGGTCGCCTTCGGGGCGGGGGTGGACACCACCGCGATCCCCGACATGGCCCACCTGCCGATCCCGGGCCGGATCTACTACGCGATCGGCCTGTTCCTCTTGGGCGGGATGGACCTCGGCACGCCGGTGGGCGGCCCTCACTGGGCGCGGATGATGTTGTGGGTGGCCTACTTCCTCGGCCCGGCGATCACCACGGGCGCGGTGGTCGAGGGGACGATCCGGCTCGTCGACCCGCTGTGGCTCCGGAGCCGCCGCTACCACGACCACGTGGTCCTCGTGGGGCTCGGGCGCCTGGGTTGCCTGTACCTGGACGCCATCCACCACATGGACCCGGGGCGGAAGGTGATCGCGGTGGACCGGAACCCGGCCTCGCCGGGGGCGCTGGAGCTGACCCGCCGCAACGGGACGTCGTTCCGCTGCGGCGACATCACCCGCGGCAAGACCCGGGCGGCGCTTTCCCTCGGGCGGGCCCACGCCGTCATCCTCGCGACGGACAACGACATGGTGAACCTCGGCGCGGCCTGGGAGATAGCGGAGGCGAATCCCGCCCTGCAGGTGGCCGCCCACGTGACCGACCTGCGCGTGGACCGGAGCGCGTCCCGCCTGGCCCGGGGCTCCCGGGTGCGGGTGTTCAACTCCCACGAGATCGCCGCGGTGCACCTGTTCGAGCACCACCTCGCGCAGCACTTCGCCCAGACCGGCGCCAAGGACGTCGTGGTGGTCGCCGGCTTCGGCCGCTTCGGGCAGACGATCCTGCGCCACATCCAGGACCGGGCCGCGACCGAGGTCGACCGCACAGTGGTGATCGACGTCCAGGCGGGCCCGCGCTCCCGCCAGTACGACGAGCAGGTCGGCTTTCACCCCGAGTGCCCGTGCACGGTCATCGAGGCCGACATCGCCGACCCGGCCACCTGGGCGCGCCTGGTGGACGAGCTGAAGGGCATCGACGTGGTGCCGGTCTTCGTGCTGTCGACGAGCGACGACGCGACGAACCTCCAGGCGGCGATCGGCCTGCGCAACCGCTTCGACACCGCCCGGATCTTCGTCCGGTCCTTCACCGACTCGGCCTTCGTCGAGGAGATGGCCCGACACTACCGGTTCGAGCCGCTGGCGCTGGACCGCATGCTGGTCGCGGCCCTGCGCGAGCACTACCGCACCTGCTTCACCTGATCACGGCTACTGGGCGACGAAGCCGCCGTCCACGGGGTAGACGCCGCCGGTGCAGTAGCTGGCGTCGTCGCTCACGAGGAACAGCATCACGCTCGCGACCTCCTGCGGCGTGCCGTAGCGGGCGAGGGGGATCTGCTGGGTGAACCCCGTCTTGACCGCCCCCGGGTGCTCGGGCGAGGCCATCGCCTCGATGGAGCGCATCATCCGGGTGTCGATGGGCCCCGGGTTGACGGTGTTCACGCGGATCCCGATGGGCGCCAGCTCCAAGGCGGCGCAGCGCAACAGGCCGACCACGGCGTGCTTGGTGGCGACGTAGGGGCCGAGGCCCGCGGCGCCGACGCATGTACACCTCCTTGCATCCGAGCAGGTGGTGCAGGAAGCGGGCCAGGGTGGGCGCCGCGACGCGAGGCGTCCGAGGGTCGTGCGATGTGCGTCAATGCCCACAGCAAAGGGCGAAATCGAGCAGCGGAGGGTCAGGCCGGCGCGCCGGTGCAGGCCACGAACCGGGCGCGGCTCGGATCGGCGCCGGACCACCGGGCGCCGGTCAGGTCGCACTCCTCGAAGACCGCGCCGGCGAGATCGGCGTCCTGCAGGTCGGCGCCGCGGAGGTCGCACTCGATGAGCCGGGCGCCGGCGAGGCGGGCGCGGGCGAGGTCGGCGTCACGGAGGGTCGTGCGCTCGGCGACCGCGCCGCCCCAGTCGCTGCGGGACAGCCCGGTACCCTGGAAGCGGACGCCCTCGAGCCGCGCGCCCTCCAGGTGCAGCCCGACCGCGTGACAGGCGCGGAACACGCAGCCCCGGAGCTGCGCCCCGTCGAGCTTCGCGAACTCCCACTCGCAGGCTTCGAAGGTACAGCGCTCCGCATCGAGGCCGCTGCAGGTGGCGAGCGCGAGGTGGGCGCGGCGCAGGGTGGTGTCGTACCAGCCGGCCAGCCGGTAGTCGTTGCCGGCGAGCCGCGCGTCCTCGAAGGTCTCGCCGCGCAGCACGAGCTGCTCGCCGTGCGGCTTCTTGCGCAGCCAGTCGCGGTGCCGGCGTAGCAGCGCCCCGTCGAGCGCGTGCTCCCAGGTGCCCACGGCGGGCGGCTACTCGTCCTCGGAGACGTACTTGGCGCGCTCGGCGCGGGCCTCGTCGCCTTCGAGGATCGTGTGGGACTTCACGAGGTCGCCGTCGAGCTCCACCCAGGCGAGCGCGTGGTTCCAGTGCTCCAGCAGGATCCGCCCGGGCTCCTCGTGTAGGATGGACCAGGAGCGGTTCCAGTCGGGGTTGCCGAGGTAGCCGCGGTGGGTGCCGGGCTCGAGGAAGGCGTCGATGGACTTCCGCTCGTCGGGGTGCAGGGTGTACTGGTAGGAGGTCATGACGGCTCCTCGGGCGCTTGCCGGCGTTCGGCCTCGGACTCGGCGTGGGCCATCACCTCCGTTACCGCGCTGGCGATGGCCTCGTCCACCTCGCCCGTGCCGGTGAGCGCGGCGCTCACCCGGAGCGCGTAGCCCTCGCCGTCCGGTTCGAGGCGGGTCGGGCCGTCCAGAGTCTCGTCGATCGCGATGCGCACGGTGCGCTTGCCCGCGGGGGTGGTGACGGTCGCGGTCACTCCGCCGCCTCCCGCGGCGTCGACGGTCACCCCGGGCAGCCTGCGCAGCGCGCCCTACACGTGCCGGGGCTCGACGGGCATCGGCGGGAGCACGCTCAGTCCGTGGTGGCGCAGGGTCGCGACGAGGCGTTCGTTGGCGGCCTGCAGGCGCATGACCTCCTCGATGGGCGCGTCCTGCATGGCGTCGAGGTTCTGCTCGTAGTCGCGGAAGGCGGCGAGGGCCTGCACGGCGTCGTCGGGCTTCAGGATCCCGAGGGCGAGGTCGCCCTGGATCCGTGCGAGGCCCTCGTCGTAGCCCCGGCGCGCGACGGTCCCCTCGGGCGGCGGCGCACCGACCAGCTTTGCGAGCTTCTTCTTCGTCCCCTTCGGGTCGGCCTCCGGGGCCAGCGAGGGGACCAGCTCCCCGGCGAGGAGCAGGGTGCGCACGTCCTCGCCGAGGATCTCGGCCAGGGTGTCGGCGGCGAGGGCGCACTTCGCGCCGGCGAGCGCCCGCTGGTTCTCGTCGAGGCCCTCCATGCTCCGCAGGGTCTGCTGGTAGGCGCGGAAGGCCGCCAGCGCCCCGGCGAGTCGCCTGGTGTCGTGCTCCAGCGTCGCGCTCCCCGCCTCGTCGAGCGGGCTCGACGCGGCCTCGCGCTGGCGGCGCACCACGTCCCCGGCCAGGCGGGCGAGGTGGCCGACGGTGCCGTCGAAGGCAGCCTGGGCGCCGGTGCCGAGGTCGGGGCGCGGCACCTCGGACAAGGCGCGGATCCCGGCGGCGATCTGCGAGGCGGAGGGCGGGTGGGTGCCGACCCCCTCGGTCGCGAGCCGCCCGAGCAGGTGGTGCGCGAGGCGCTCGTCGACGTCGGGGGCGTGCAGGGCGGCCTGCTGGCGCGCGGTCTCGGAGTCCTCCAGCGCCATGGCGAGGATCTGCGCGGGCGGCATCCCCAGCTTCTGGAGCACGGCCGGGTCGGTCTCGTCGTACAACGCCCGCGCCCTGGCCGGGTCGACCTGCCCGAGGGCCATGGCCTGCCGGAGCAGGGCGACGCGCAGGGCGGCCAGGCGCGCCTCCTCGGCCTGTTCGGCACGCGCCTCGGCGGCCCCGGCGGTCGCGGCCTCGGCCTCGAAGGGGGTCTTCAGCGCCGCGGCGGCCGGGTCGGAGACGAGCGCGGAGCCGGCAGCGAACTCGGCCTCCTCGGTGTCCATGTGCGCCTTGTCCTCGTCCTCGCCGAGGACGGCGCCCTTCACCTGCCCGACGGCGGCGCCGACGAGCAGCTTGGGCGCCTCGGCGGCGACCTCGCCGAGCGCCTCGGTGCCCGCGGTGGTGACCAGGTTCTGGTCTTCGCGCCACGCCTTGGCCGACAGCGCCGACTTGCCCGCGGCCTCCAGCAGCTTGTCGACCGCCTCGCCACCGTGGGTGGCCTCGAAGGCCTCGAGCGCGGCCTCCTTCGTGGCCGGGTCGAAGCTGTCCCACACCTCGCCGAAGAGGTCCTTGCCGGTGTCCTTCAGCCCGACGCCGAGGCCGAAGCCGGCGGCCTTGCCGAACCACTCCTCGCCCGACAGCCCGCCCTCGAGGGCCCCGCTCGCGCCGACCTTCGCCGCGCCGAGACCGAGCTTGGTGGCCGCCTTGAAGGCCCGGTCGAGCCACCCGACATCGAAGGCCATCCCGAGGCCGAAGCCGGCGCGGCCGATGAGCCGGGTCGCGGCGCCGCTCGCCTTCTTGCGGGTGGTCCTGTACTCGGTGACCCCCGCCTCGTGGAAGGCGAGTAGCCGCTCCAGCTCGGCCCAGGCGGCCGGGTCGCGCTGCTCGACCAGGCGGCGGTGGTTCTCCTTGACAAAGGTGCGCACCTGCGCCTGGAGCGCGTCGAGGTGCTCGCCGGCGTCCTCGCGCAGCCCGAGGCCGGCCTGCACGGACTCCCACCCGCCGACCGCGCCCTTCACGACGGACTTCAGCACGCCGCCGCCGCGCTCGAAGTCGTACTGGCCCTCGACCGCCGCGAGGTGGGTCTGCAGGCGCAGCTCGGCGGCGTCCTTGGCCGCGGTGGCGTCGGACGGCGGCGCCTTCGGGTCGAAGAGCACCTTCGGGTCGCCCCGCATCGCCAGCTCGACGAGCAGCTTGGATCGGCCGCCGAGGTCGTCCTGCAGGCGCTGATCGAGGTTCTCGCCGAACTCCTCCCGGAACTTCCTGCGGATCGTGGCGATCTGCCCGGGGGACCGGGTCGATAGGGCCTGCAGCACCGCCGCCGGGTCGTCGCCGACGCCCTGCAGGGCCATGAAGATCTTCTGGTGCTCCTCGAGCTCCCCTGTCTGCAGCACCTGCTTCAGCCACCGACCGCGGTTCACCCGCAGGCCCCACCACCGGCCCTTCGTCGAGGAGGTCTCGCCGAAGCGGCCCATGGCCTCCTCCAGGGTGAGCCCGCCCGGCAGGCGTGCCTCGATCGCATCGCGGAGCGCCTCGCGGCTGCGCTCGGGGGGCCCCTCGGGATCGTCGAGACCCTTCAGGTCGTCCTCGGCGACCAGGCGCTCGGCCAGGGACAGGGTCTGGTCCTGGGCGCGCGCTTCGAGGGCGGCGCGCTTCGCCGCATGCGCCGGGTCGGCCATCGCCTCCATCGCCTCGACCGCGTCCCCGGAGAGCAGCGCCGCCACCGCCAGCGCGGCGCGCCGCGCGGTCTCGTTCTCGCGCAGGCCCTTGCCGTAGGCGCGGAGCTGGGCGATGCCCCCCTCGTCGATGCCGTTCGCCGCGAGCAGCGCGCGGATCTTGTCGGCGGGCGCGCCGCCGCGGTCGAGCGCGTCGGTCCACTCCTGCACCTCGCTCGCGGTGAACGCGTGGTTCGGGTGGATCCGGGCGAGTTGGCCGAGCAGCTCGCGGTGCCGGTGGTCGAGCTCCGCGCGCTCGACCTGGTGGCCCAGCGCCATCGCGAAGGAGGCCTGGGCCTGGTCGGTCTCGGTGAACCCGGGGATCAGCTCCTTCTCGTGGACCTTGAACAGGGACGCCGGGCCGAGGGCGTCCTTCAGCATCTTCAGGGAGGTGTCGAAGTCGGGATCGTCGGGGCCCGGGGCGTGCTGGCGGCCCCAGGCGAGCACGGTCTGCTCGAAGAGGGCGGGGTTGCCGGCCATGGCGTCGAGCGCGGTCGCGATCCCCTTGCGGTCGACCTTCAGCTTGCCGCGGACATCGTGCCACTGGCCCTTGCCCTCGAGGCACTCCTGGACGTGCGCGGCGATCAGCGCGGGGCGCTGCTGGCTCGGCTCGGGGTCGGTGAGCGCCTTCCACTTGTGGCGCAGGGCGCTGCCCTCGGGGGTCTTCTTCAGCACCCGCTCGGAGAGCGCGGCGAAGTCCGGGTCCTCCAGCAGCCGCTTGCGCACCTTCGGGTCGAGGTGCGCCAGGGTGCCGATGGCGCGCTCGGGACGGTCGAAGAAGGTGCCGGAGATCGCGCGTCCGACCGTTCCCAGCGGGCTGCCCCACAGGTGCGCCGGGACCTGCCGGACGCGCTGGAAGAAGCTCGCGCCGGCGTTGCGGTGCGCCTTGTTCGCCTCCTTCGCGAAGGTCTTGTCCCCGACCAGTGCAGCAGCTGTGCGTTGGCGGCGGCGGTCGGGTCGCCGGTGAGCCAGGTGGCGGCGACCTGGTAGTCGCCCGCACCGAGGCGCTCGGCGAGCTTGCGGGTGATGTACTCGGGCGTGAAGCGCGGATCGGCCTGCCGGGCCAGGTCGTGGAATCGCTCCGCCTCCTCCGGCGTGCGGATCTGGCTCACCGCGTCGAGGATCTTCTGCGGGTCCTCCCCCGAGCCGACCGCGTCCAGCGCGGCGCGCAAGGCGGAGACGCTGCCGGCGACGGCCTGCTCGCGGACCTCGTCGGTCAGCCCGGCTCGGGGCGCGAAGGGCGTGCGGCCCTCGTCCAGCAGCCGATGCGCCTCGGACAGCGCGTCGGCGTCGAGGCCCGCGGCGAGCATCTGCTGGAAGGTCTGCTCGTGCAGGCCCTGCTGGTCGACGCCCTTGACCTGCGCGTCCCACCGGGCCTCGACCGCGAGGCGCTCGGTGGGGGTGAGCGCGCGCAGCGTGTCGATCACCGTCGCGTCGGAGACCCAGGTGCGCGAGGTCAGCTCGCCGACCAGCTCCGAGGCGACCTGCTGGGCGTGCGCGTCCTGCTCGTGGGCCTGGGCCTCGATGGTGCGCAGGGCGCGGCCGTCGATCTCGTGCAGGTGCTCGCGGACGAGCGCCAGGCGGGCGTCGGCGTCCCGGTCGCCTGCGAGCCCGAGGTGCCCCATCAGCTCCGCCATGTCGCGGCGGAGGTCGCCCACGGACACGCCCGGGGGCGGGTCGTCGAGGTGTCGGGCGAGCACGCGCAGCTCCGCGAGGCGTCCGAGGTCGTGGGGCGACAGGCCCTTCACCGGCTTGCCCGCGACCAGGGTGTCGGCGATCCCGCGGTTGTCCAGGGCGCCCTCGGGGAGCGCGCCGATCTCGGCGATCTCGTGGGCGATGGCGCGGGCCACCTGGTGGTCCGGGGTGCCGGCGGCGACCGTGACCCGCCACGCCTTGGCCTCGTCGTCCCACCGATAGGAGGCGACGGCGCCGCGCTCGGGCTCGCCGACCTCGACGATCACCGGGTTCGTGCCCTCGGGGGCCTCCTCCGCCGGCTGGTGCGCGGTGCGCAGGTGCAGCCCCTCGGGGACGAGCCCGGCCTGCTGCAGGGTGTCGACGGCACCCACCGACGCCGTCTGCACCGCCTCTTCGTCGTCCTCGCCGCGCCCGGTCGGGGTGTAGCGGACGCCGACCGCGGCGGAGGTCGCGACGAACTCGCTCTCGGAGGCGGTCTCGTCGTCCTCCAGCGCGGCGATCCGGGCCTGGCGCGTCGCGGTGAGCTCTCGGGCCTCGGCCTGGGCCGCCTCGATGTGCTGGTGCATCCGGGCGCGGGCCTCGTCGGTGTCCACGGGCTCGCCGCGCTCCTTCGCCTCGACGAGCACGTGCTGCATCGCCTGGAACCGCGCGTCGTGCTCGCGCAGGGTGTCGGTGACCCCGGCGCGCATGACCGGGAGCGCCCCGCCCCGCAGGGCGTCGAAGGCTTCGAGCGCGATCACCTCGAAGTCGCCGTGGCCCAGCAGCCCCTCCAGCCGCGCGCGGGCGTCGGCCTTGTTCTCCAGGGGCACGTAGACCCGGCGCAGGCGGGTCTTCAGGTCGATGTCCTCGAAGACCTCGGCCTCCTGGGCCTCGTTGCCCGACTGGTTCGCGCGCAGCCCGGTCGTGTCCATGTCGAAGACGATGGGGTACTCGTCGCCGAGGTCGGTGCCGCCGACCCGGGCGGGGTGGCCCTCCGGCAGGGCCTTTCGGTGGGTCTGCTCCTCCTCGAGCTGGTCGAGGCGGCGGGCGTACAGGCCCTTGCGGGTGAGCCGGTCGAGGCTGTCGGACAGCTCGACCCCGGCCATCTGGTCGAAGCGCTCCTTGGCGTCGGGGTAGCGCCGCGCGTACTGCTCGACGATGACCCGGAGCCGCGCGACCTCGTCGTCGACCTCCTCCTCGGAGTAGCGGCGAAGGTTGAGCCCCTCGTAAAAAGGCTGTGATCCGGTTCTCCGGCTCGTGGCGTAGGGTGGCTCGGCAGTCGACGGCGGGTGATCTTGTCTTGCTCACAGCCGGAGGCGAGCGCAGTGTTCCGC
>Ga0114931_10008587_pt1 | contig 12339 bp, 8 predicted proteins | sample 2SBtaG_FD_89579 | JGI IMG/M metagenome (GOLD analysis project Ga0114931, IMG submission 89579) | Deep subsurface microbial communities from Kolumbo volcano to uncover new lineages of life (NeLLi) - 2SBTROV14_V59a metaG | ecosystem: Environmental > Aquatic > Marine > Volcanic | place: Kolumbo...
AAAGAGGCATTATATCATTGTATAAAATAACAAAGGACCAGGCTGTCTTTTTAGCGGTACTTTGGTCAACCATGCTCATGTCTAGCTGATATACAGGTTTTTCATTTGCCCGCTCTTTATCTGTCTTGTTTCGTTCTTCTCGTATGAGTTTAGCGTTCTTACGTCCGATTCTGCTTGTAATCAACCTCTTATTCCTAAAATCACTTTTTATTGTATCAGCTTCTTTGTCGGTCAATAATGATGGTCGGTTCAGGTAACCATCTTGCACTCCGTTTAATAATGATTCAAGCTTTATTTTAGGGGCCATTTTTTTTAGAGATTTGCCCATTTCTATACCAAGGGCATAACCCAACTTTTGGGGTTTAGTGGTAAGCTGCGCCCCTTCACGTCCATGGGCTTTGGCACCCATAATGCCAAAATTTGATATTATTAGTGATGTGATTATGGTTGTTTTTAGCTTATTCATGTATTCTCCGATTGAGTGCGCCACTCCTGATGGTTTGAGTTGTATCCATGCTCTTCAGAACATTGGCTGCATTATTTACTTATAGTATTCCCTTTAACAATACAATGTTGCTAACATACTCGTTTTTTAGCCAATATGGGTAAAGACCATTTTATAGGCCAAATTATGCCGAATTTTGGTTCGTAACATTTACAAAACGTAATTTGCTTAAAGCCACTTTTTTTTAACTCTTTTCTCAACGATTTCTTTGTAAATACCCGCATTTCCAGGGTTGCTCCAGGCCCACCATGAAAAGATAAATTTGAGTATTCCTGCCTTTTACCCTGTTTTGTAGTGTTAATTAATTTTCCACCATCATAAGGGTTTATGATTTCATATTCATTAAGTTCAGGGAAATGTTCCCAGGTTTTTTCAAAAAGCATATATGGGACGGTAAGTATTGTAAAGCCATCATCTTTTAATAAAAGGTGCAGATTGGAGAAGGATTGGAGTGTGGGCGGCATGACATGCTCAAAAACATCGCATGAAATAATGAAATTAAATGTACTCCGCAGATCAATGCCAATATCGGTAATATCAAACCTTGGTTCCTTATGATAATAGGTGTTGGTATACGATAATTTTTCAGAAAGAGGCTTGGCGTACTCGTCTCTATCACTCATGCCTAGGCCGTAGACGTTCTTGTCTTGTGGAAAATCGGGTAAAGGTATGCTTGTGCCAAATAATTCCTGGGAGAGCAGATGAATAACGGAGCGCATTCTTAAATTTGAACCACAATGAGCGCATGATGGGCTTTCCCTACTACATATATCAACAAGTAGCGCCTCAGTTTTTGCACCGCAGATATTGCATCTGAAGGACATGGGTGTATTTTTAGAGGCAATCTTTTTGAAGGTGTAGTCATACCAGAGAAAATGACATTTACGAATAAGCTCAAATTTGATCTTGCGAAATTTTCTTAAAAAATTCATCAGGTTTGTGAATGTTAGGATCTCTCGATTAAGAGGGGGGATCTGTTCAAATGGAACCTGCAATTTCTTAAGCCAATACCGAGTTTTCGTGTGTCTTCGGACAAGCCTATTTCTTTAGGGGACATTGGTTTATCCACTTCAAATGATAACTCAATTTTACTTCTGTCAGTCATTGTGCCAGATTGGATTTAGTACTGCCAGTTATAATAATCCATACCATAATGGAATGTCACCGAATCAACCTGCTGGGAGTTCATAAATATATTAATCTTTTTTTCAGGAAATGTATTTGAGACAAAGGCATGAAATGATGCTCGTAGTATCAAATCATCGTCTGTTTGTTTAATGGGAATAGGCAAAAATAATAATGCTTTTTGTGTCCCATCTGACCAAACTCCCCAAGGTTCAGGGGGAAACCATCCTTCGTGCAATAATACCTGGTTAGACGCCGAAGAAAAATCGTAAAAGTTCAGGAAGGAATCGGGGAAAAGGTGCTCAGGGGGCGGTAAAGTCATATTGAGCACTTCGTTTCCGCCGATATCCTGAAACGACAATGCGTCAGAATATCGAGAAGATATATCTTCTGTATACTTCTTATAATTATCAATGTGGGCGTTTGTTGTTAGGTATAATTTATTGAAACCGTAAGCAAAGGGGCTGAAGAATTCATTTTCGTCTAAGAATTGCATTAGTCCTTTTTCCACCCCAGGCCATTGCTCATTGTGGAAGTCATCTAAGATAATTACTCCATCTCTTGAAAGAACCTGCGAAGCGAGCTGCAAGTCGTGCAGGGTATGCCCAGCAGTATGGCACCCATCAACGCTGAAGAGGCGAATATTATTCGTGCCAAGTATGGAGTGTATTGTATTGGCGTTTACTTTTATGCTGTCGGACTTTACTATTTCCAGATGCCGAAGTGTACCAAGTTTTTTTTTAATATTTTCTGTAAATTCAAGGTAGTCACCTTTCCCTGAATGATCGAGGTTGAATTCCTGGTCTTCGAATACATCAATAGCTAAAGCCTTTTCTCCAATATTAAGCATAAGGCATAAGGCAACAAAGAAACGACCATGATACACTCCTATTTCCGCAACATTTCCCTTGATTGCATTTTTATTTTGAAAATCGGCAAGGGCTTTAACAAACGTCAGAGATTCGGCAGATAACCATCCATCAATATCTTTATGTCCTTCAAATGCAAAATAATCGGTAATTTGGCGGGATGAAAATAGCGAGTCGGTGGTAACTTTATTTTTGTGTGCGGCCCAATAAGCCTTTATTTTGCTAAGCATCAAGAGGTTATCCTTCTTAAATCAAGATATTTTCACATAGGGATTTTATAATCAGAACCATAAAAATAATTCATGAATTTTGAATTATATATATGGTCAAGTTCTTGTTGGGTTGGCTCATAGGTTTTTTTGAATTTCTGATATAGTTTTTTGTACCATTTGTGTGCGGCAATATTATTGTTACAGAGCTCAAAGTTTTGTATGCTCAAAAAACGCCCAATTTCTTTCTCTAAGTTGTTTAAATTTTCTAGACGAATAATGAGCATTTTGATGCGTGGGGTTTTACTCTCGTATACTTGCATCCCTTTTTTGCGGTCGAATGGTGTAGAGTAAATATCAATGTGGTAGCGGTCAACGTCAGGGTAATAAAAATGGCTTTTAAATAGAACATCGTACCAGTCGGTTAGCTGATTACTTAAATTGAGATGCAACAGTTTGCGTATAATTTCTTCCTGTATTTGTTCGTAGCTCCATGTTTTTAGTTTTCTCTCCGGGGCAATAAAATAATGGTTGCCGGGGGACTCGTCGCACATTGACTGAAATACCGCAGAGATATTGCGCTGCAAAAGGTCGCGTACCAAGCTGATGACGATAAAATCCTCGTCGGAATGGTGCAGAGTATGATAAATCGGTTTTGCCGAATGGCTGTGGATGATATTGTTATATTGCCAAAAAGGTTCATTAGATATCCGGGCATGAAATTGCCAGTTATATCGTTTTGTGTAGGGCTTTAAAGACGCTAAAATTGTTGAAGAGCCTACCTTACCCATCTGCCAGATAAAGATTTTTTTGGTAATGGCGGGTGAGCTTGTCCATGTTGGCTTGGCTGGCTTTTGTGGCTGTAAACGAATTATTACACTCTCAAGAGGATGAAACGGTATAATGTGTATTTGGTGATATTGGGCGTGGTTATCTTGGTTTCCCGTTAATCGGCCGGACCAGGGGGTTCGTAAGCTCTTCGCGTCAAGATGCAATTCTTTCTTGATGGTATGGAGCAGTTCATAGCCTTCTTTTAGGGATAAATTAGTAACATATTGGAGTTGGCCGGCAATGCGCAGTGAGCAAGTGTAACAACCGTTAACCCAATCAATATGAAGATCAGAGGCCTTATACTTAATGGCCTGCTCAACTAGCCATAAGACCATGCTTGGCTGTTTTTTTGCGCCGTGATTTAAAAAATGTTGTATTTGCTGCAAGGGCATTTTTATATTCTTGCTACCGTATAAGAAGCTGGCCGTAACGATATGATTATGTTAGAATATTGCGCTATGTAGTTTGATTTGTGAAACCTTTTGTATGATAGTCTAAGATTCAGGATAAGTAAATCCATATATTGTAACAAGTGATGTAGTTAAAATCGGGTTCAACAATGTCAATTTCTCCTGTTATAACAGTTAAAAATTTATCCAAAATCTATAAGCTGTACGAGAAGCCTATTGACCGCCTTAAAGAGACTTTTCACCCCTTAAAAAAACAGTATCATCGTGATTTTTACGCTTTACGCGATATCTCCTTTGAGGTCGGTAAAGGCGAAGTTTTAGGCCTTATTGGTAGAAATGGCTGTGGTAAATCAACGGTTTTACAATTAATTTGCGGAGTTTTGACCCCTTCTAGCGGTACGATTGAAGCATATGGCAGAATTTCAGCCTTGCTTGAATTGGGAGCGGGATTTAACCCAGAATTAACAGGATTGGAAAATGTTTATTTCAAAAGTTCGATTCTCGGTGACTCAAAAAGTGAAACCGAGGCCAAAATTGATGATATCCTGGATTTTGCGGATATTGGGGACTTTATTCATCAACCCGTGAAAACATACTCGTCGGGAATGTTTATAAGACTGGCTTTTGCTGTTGCGGTGAATGTGGATCCGGATATTCTGGTGGTGGATGAGGCACTGTCAGTAGGCGATTTTCGCTTTAAACAAAAATGTTTACGCAAGATTAAAAAGTTTCGGGAGGATGACAAAACCATATTGTTTGTCTCTCATGACACCAACTCAGTTATTGAATTCTGCACCAAGGCTATCTGGCTGAAAGATGGTAAAATATGCATGGCTGGGAAGCCGGCCGATGTTTGCAAGGAATACATTTCCTTTATGTCTTATGGTGAAATTTCCACGCCAAAGATGGGGCAAGAGTTAAGACAAAAAGCTGCGCTTAATTCAGTGGCGCTCAGGTCAACTTCGCGCGACCTGCCTTGGGTAGATATTTCATCCATGCATTCTTTTGGCAAAGGCGGCGCTTTTATAAGCCGGATGACCTTTTGTCGGGCTGATGATTTGGAGCGGATTGATACCTTTGCCGGAGGGGAAAGGGTTTTGCTGGCCTTAGAAATTGCAATTTTAAAGGATGTTCATAACCCTATAGTCGGTTTTATTTTTTCGGATATCAAAGGAATCAATATTATCGCCGCGAATAGCCAGGCCTTAGGAAAAAAATTGGGAGCTTTTACTGCTGGTGAGCATAAGGTGGTTGAATTTGAATTTAATTTCCCCCTTCTTAAAGTTGGGTCATATTCATTTTCCCCAGCAATTGCAGAAAGTGATGGCAAGGAAGATGTTGAACAACAACACTGGGTACACAACGCCTATCTGCTTCGGATCGCAAATAAAGATCCCGCCGCTCATCTGGGGCAATATCTGGTGCTTAAAGAAGGCTTCGATTTTCGCCTAAGCAGCTTTTGAGGACAATGGGGGCACGTTATGTCTGATTTTTTTGATAAGAAAAGTATTTTCATCTTATTTGTTTTATTCTTTTTGTTTGTCCTTAGCGGATGCAGCACCCATGAAGGGAAGAAGATAAGGATCGTCCTGATAACCATTGATGCTCTTCGGTATGATGCCCTCATGGGGCTTGATGATGAAGAAACAACAGACATGCCATTAACCTTGGCGTTAGCTCAAAAAGGGATGATTTACACAAAGTTCTTTTCAAGTGCCTCTACTACCCAACCATCTTTTGCGACCATGCTGACTGATTTACAACCATGGGAGCATGGAGTCACCAGGAACGGTCAAGTCTTGGATAAAAAACATGTACGATTGGCCGAAATTTTGCGGAAACACGGTTACTCTACTCATGCGGTGGTTGCTTCCTTTCCGTTAAAACCGGAAATGGGATTTGCGCAAGGATTTGATGAATTTTCTGCTGATTTTACTGAGCGTTTCGCTAAAAACAACAAAGCAGAGGGGCAGTATGCCCTGTCTGATACAGTTTATACAAAAATGTTGGGACAGTTAAAGCATGCCGAGGGGGATAAGCAGTTTTTTTGGTTTCATTTTTTTGACGCTCATGCACCCTATGGTGATGCTGACGGAAAACAGCATGGAATGATTTTAAAACAGCCTTTCACCAAGGCCGTGGAGGCAGGCATGTCAACCAGTAAGTTAAGGGCTATGGTTGACAAGGCACATCGTCTGTATAACAAAGATGCCAGGTATCTCGATACAATTATAAAAAAACTTATTACATATGCTAATTCCCAATCTGACCAGTATGAAACACATATAATTTTTGTGGCTGACCACGGTGAGAGTTTTGGTGAAGATGGCTCGATTGTTCATGGAAACCGTTTGACCCCTTGGGAAATACATGTGCCGTGTTTTATTCTTTCTCCCAAGATTGGCAGGGGGATGGATAATAATTTGGCTGGTGGTATTGATATGACGCCCACTGTGTTGGACATGGCTGGCATCAAGCATAATTTGACTGGCGGAAGGAGTCTTTTGGAGGCGCCAAAAAAAGAATATGCCATTTGGGGTATGCGTCAAACATTTCCCAGGCCCTTTAAGGAACCGAGATTGGACGGTACATTCCACATATTGTACGGCAATAAATATTATATGATGAGTAGCGATGGTGGAATCTTTATTGGAAATTCTAAATCAATTTCAACTACTGGTAGTAGCAGCTCATTAATACATCAGAAACAAAATATTATAAAAGCAAATCAGATGTTCACTATTTTTGAGGAAAAGGTTAAAGGTCTGCGTACCGTTACTCTCAAGGATAAAAAGACATTATCGGCTCTAAAAACTTTGGGTTATGCACATTAATTTGAGACAATGACAAAAGAAAATTTGCAATCAGTCATTCCCAATAATGACACAGAAAATAATCAGCATAGCTATAAAATAATCCTGCTCTGTGTTGTCATTATTGGTCTTTCGCTGAGATTATTCTTTATGCATGGTAGACATTTCGTTGATGATGAGCTTGGCACTCTCCTGTGGATGAAGAAGGATTACCATTTTCTTCTTACCCATTTCGCCTCTCATTGGTTAACAATGAACTTTTATATAGCCTTTCTAAAACTGATCAATCAATTTGGCAATGGTAAGGCCTGGGTTTTAGTCGCCCCCAGTCTTATTGGCGGCATGGCCTTGATTCCTATAATATATCAATTAGGTTTAAAGGTAGGCGCCCACAAAGAAACAGCCCTAATTGCCTCGTTCTTGGTCGCGGTCAATCCTTTTTTGATCAGATACAGTGTTATAATTAGATCGTATAGCATGCTGCTGGCCTTCGCTGCCTGTGCACTCCTGTTATTTTTTATCTGGCAAAAAAATAAGACATGGACAAATGGTGTACTCTTTGGGGTAAGTTTATTTTTAGCTTTCATGATGCACGCTAACACCTTTTATCATGCTGTTTTTATAGGGATATTGTTCTTCTGTACCGTATATCAAAAGGATAAAAAAAATATTACAATAATTTTGCCAACAATTATTGCAGCTATTGCCACGATATACTTTTATTTCCCACTTTTGGATCAAATTCTTGTTTACAAACAAAAATTTTCTCAGCCGTCGCCTGCGCCGATTGACTATTTACCAGAACTCACTTGGCGGTTTTGGGGGGGAGGGTTCTATGAGGTGCCTTCGTTAATTTTGTTAGGTTTTGGTTTATGGTTTAGTTTAAAAAAGAATGATAGTCGTTTAAGCCTTTTATTGTTAGGAATAATTACCCCGTTATTTTTGTCCTCAATGGCTGGTGTATCTGTCGCTAAATATGCTATGGGGAGATTTTTAATTACAACTCTGCCCATAATAATTTTATTTATCGCAGAGGCTGTTCAGACAATCTCCCTACATTTAAAATACTCTCGGTTTTTCATGGTGTTTTTAACTTTTAGTATCTTTTTGACCTGGTTGCCGCATACCAGTCAAGTCTTTAACAGGCAAAAAGTCAGACCGTGGCACAAGATAATTGTTTTTTTAAATAAAAATTTAAAGGGAAATGATTATATACTGCCATTGGCGCGTGTGGCAGATTTCAATATCAGTTTTATATCATTACCGCAACATGTTGATAAGGGGAGAATTATAAAAATAAACCATTTTTTTAATCAGACTTTTGATTGTAAAAAACGAATTCGAATTCTTGCAATAAGTGATATCCCCATGAGTGACAGTAAAACCATTTATCAAGCTGGACAACTTAGAGTCTTGTCTTACTCCGGAGATTGCAAAGAAAAAATTGCCCAATCAATACTCCGGGATATAAAAATTGCGTTAAAAGACAGAATTAGTAGTAAATATACATCACATTACAGAGCAATGATACAGCTGCTGTCGGCCCTGTCTTTGAACAATGAAATTCCCAAATATATCAGTCTGTATTATGAAAGTAAGTTGATTAAATTATCAGGCGGCGGCGGTAATTCATTGATAAGACGTAGAAATTACTATTTGCGCCATCATAGGATGATAGACTTTGATGTCATGAAAAATACATTCCCAATGAAATTTTAGTAAGAGTTCACCAGGGGGCGGGAAATTGCCCCTAGCGTTGCCTGTTACCCTCAAATATGTTCACTTCACAATAAAGATCCCCGGAGTTCTCCAATATCAAATGTTTAGCGATTGTCAACATCTCGTGCTTCAGTAATTACCACCCTGCTTTTGGATTTTACATTATAAACACTTTGCGTTATGCCAGAAGGCCATTTCACTGTAATTTTGTCAATATATTCAGCCTGCCCCATACCAATGTGTATTGGTAAATCACTCGTGGCCAGGAAGCCGTTCATACCATATTTTTGTTGATAGTGTCGAGAAGCTCCTATACGGGAAATTATCCTAGCTCCCCAGCCACTGCTATTTGAGACAGTCCCTTGCAGCTTTATGGAGACAGAATTTGTGTTTTTACCCCCCTGATTCTGCAACAAAGTAATAGGCCCAGGCTCTAATGGGAAACGGGTATAACCATTATAGAGCAACAAATCTAAATCCCCATCATTGTCATAATCAAAAGCAATGGCTCCATTGCCAATTCCATTTGATGGCCCGGTCGCGCCAGCTTGTTTGGCGACCTCACTGAACTTATGATCTCCGTCATTTATAAACAACTGATTCGGTGGATTTGTCTATGAAAAGGAAAAACCAGCATTGACTTGATAGATATCTTCGAATCCATCATTGTTAAAATCAGCTGGGACAAGCGCCATTGCCAATCCCCTCCCTCCAATACCAGAAAGGCGGGAAATATTTCTATATTTCCCACGGAAATTTTCATACAAACTATTTTTCAGGAGATGGGGGTAATTAATTGGGCTGACATCCATTAACGAATCAAAACTGAATGCTTTCGGTGAAATCTTCCCTGAAACTCCTTTTAGGACGTCACCCCCTATAAGTTCGAAATGAAGTTGATTGTTATCACACCATAAATAGACCCCAGGATTTCCTCCCTCAACCGTGATAGCTGGTTTCCCGGCCAATTCAACCGCATCAATATCCAAATCACACGGCAAAGTAGCAGGGTTCCTCTTGTTTTTTCCTAGAAACAATACACTCGGATTTTTTTTCCCATCAAACAATATGTTGATAGTTATTTTTCCTGCTCCGGCCTCTGCTCTAAAACCTTCATGGAAATTTTTTTTCCCGTATGAAAATAAAATATCACCATTAACGGCAGCGGCGCCCTTAGGTAATACGCCAAATGATCTATGCGCATAAAGCAAATCAAAATCTCCGTCATTATCCATATCAAAGGGGGCAACAGAAATGTATGGTCTTTCCTGAACACCCAACGGGGCCGCAACTCCATGAAAACCGGTTTTATCTTTAAGGTAGATATCTGAATTTCGCCCAAACCCAGTGGGAATATAAAATTTATCGATATTATTATGCAAATTAAGAACGTTAATACCAGACGATTCGATAGTAAGAATTTCCCCACCCCCCACTGTCTCAAAAGAAATCCCTGTTTTTTTTGCTACAGCGATTTTATGTGGTCGACCTAGTTGATATCTATTGAAAATCAACAAATCGATACGACCGTCATTATTATAATCGTCTGGGGTTATGGATCGTCCTCGCCCTTTTTTATCTGCGATCTCCACCGGGGGCTCAGTAAGGAAAACAAACCCCCCTTTGCGATCATTAATAAAAAACAAGTTCTTTCCCTCTCCATGTCCTTTTTTGGCACCACACGCCACAACAATATCAGGGAAATGATCATTGTTGATATCGATAAAACTTACGCCATGGGTATCTCCCTTGTTAAACTTAAGGAGTTTAGAACGTTCCTGAAAAGTGCCATCCCCATTATTTTTCCATAAACTAATCGAACCATGATGACTTATGACAAGGTCAATAAAACCATCCTGATTGTAATCAGCGGCAGCGGCGGAATAAGAAAGGTAATGATTAAGTTTGCCAAATCCCGCTTGTTCTGTCACATCTTTAAATATTGGATACGATGTCTTTACATTCTCAGCATAGTCACCAATCGCCAGGTCAATGAAACAACAGAAGCACATTATTAACGTAAGAACAAAAACATACGCGTATTTTTCCCTGCAAATTTGCCTATGTGATTCACTGTTAGAGTTTGCCATACTCACGACAATCACCCTTTATGATAAATTTCAGTAGGTACAAGAATTTCACCAAGAATATCAAACAACTTATAGATAACCCAATGTCTTGAGACGACCAACATCATCAGGACTTAATTCAATCCTCCTTTGAGATTTATGGGGATGAGCGCCTCTTTCAACTTTTGCCCGTAAAATTTGTTTTAATTCCTCAGCAATAGCTGGTTGCTCCTTGATGATGTTATGCTGCTCCTTAGGTGAATTTTTCAAATCATATAATTCATTATTACCATCTGAAGAATCGATATATTTGTAATTACCACGGTAGACAACCTTGCGAACACGTTCAAAGTGACTCGCAAATGGTGACAACAACCCCATAACTCTCGTATAGTAGTTTGAGGCTAACGCAGAACGATCAGTACGCCAAGTGTCCCTGAAGGGATTTGGTTTATTCCAACCAGTACTGTCGACTATCATCCCAGGGATATACACTGTTGAAATAAGCTTATCGACCATACGCTTGTTATTTTGCTTTGGTGACTTAATAATCAAGGGTACCCACATAACCGATTGATACACATCCTTGCTGTGGGTAATGAGATGATGGTCTCCCAAATATTCACCATGATCAGAGGTCAAAATAATCAGGGAGTCATTAAATATATTGTTATCCTTTAACCTTTTGAAGAGTTTGGCAATTCCCGCATCCATATTAGCAATACCTAAATCGTATTGGTCGACAACGGTCTGGGTGAAATTCTTTTCCATTATCTTTTCACCTAGGATCGGGGTAAATTGCGCCATAAATTTATTGGAGTTCTTGGGAATTTCTTTTCCGTTTAAAAAGTTTGGCCGAGGCTTGTCATTATAGGGAACATGAGTATCCATATAATTAACAAACAGAAAAAACGGTTTCTTCTGATCGCGTGTATCAAGCCAATTATAAATTTTTTCATTAATCTCACCAGCCCTGCCCCATTGCACTTCATATGTCTCAAAACCTTGGTCAAGCTGATATTGTTTACCCAGATACCCAGAGTTAGCGGCAAAAGCTGCCGTTTGATAGCCACAATCTTTAAGATGTTCAGCGATTGTCATGTCCTCTTGGGGAAGAGGATGAATCTCGTTACGCAAAAGATCCTTAAAGACTGTTTCTCCGAATTTTCTTTTGAGAGCCTCCTTAACCTTTTTTCTCCATGCAACTGTCTGCTCGAGGTTCTTATTTTGCTTATAATAATTATCCCGCCAAGCCTTTATCGCAGGCGGAAGTTTATTGGTAACAATATGGTGTTCTTGAGGATAGAGCCCTGTAAACATTGAGGCATGCGAAGGCAATGTCCATGGCGCTGTCGACTGGGCATTGGAGTAGACCGTCGCTGAAGAAGAGAATTTGTCTATATTGGGTGAGGTGTTACGTTGATAACCATAACACCCTAAATGATCGGCTCTTAAGGCATCTATCACCAGAAAAATAATGTTCGGGTAAGCTATTTTAACAGCCTTTTTGTTAACAGCAGCATCTTGACTGGAGGCAGCTTGGGAAGGAGCAACATTTTTATTTCTGGCCTCTTGATCGTTAGAATTACTGCATGCAGAGAAAAGAACAGACATAACAAGAGCTGTTAGCATTAAGACAACACTCCGCACACCTTTCAACATCCTGCTATTATACATCATTGATACGCTCCTATCATAACAGGCAAGACAAGACACAAAAGAGCACTAAGAAAGAAGCCAAACAAATACACTGGAGGGATAGTTTCAACGATCATTTTTAGCCTACTAA
>Ga0114931_10008588_pt1 | contig 12338 bp, 10 predicted proteins | sample 2SBtaG_FD_89579 | JGI IMG/M metagenome (GOLD analysis project Ga0114931, IMG submission 89579) | Deep subsurface microbial communities from Kolumbo volcano to uncover new lineages of life (NeLLi) - 2SBTROV14_V59a metaG | ecosystem: Environmental > Aquatic > Marine > Volcanic | place: Kolumbo...
ACCCGTCCCACGAGCCTGCCGGCGCAGTGACAGCCCGCAGGGCTGGCGCGAGCCTGCTTCGCGCCGTGGCTGCGTCCCGCGATGCCGTCCCCGTCGCTGCCACCGGCGCGGTCGCGGACGCTGCCGCCGTCCCGGTCGCCGTCTCCGGACCCGCCCCGGCCACCCCCAGGTTCGATCCCTCGATGCGAGTTTGTGCCTCTCGCCAGTATTCCGCCCCGGACCCACCCAAGTGACCGATCACGCGTCGCTTTCCAGTCGTCGCCCGGCCCGACTACCAGGCGGAGGTGTACCGGACGGCACCCGGTCGCCGACGGCCCGGCTACCCCCACCGCTTCTCCACATGCACTACCCTCGACCCAATGACCTGGCGCATCACAGTTGCGGCACTCGCCGCGCCGCTCGCCCTCGGCAGCCAGGGTTGCCACAGGCATGCCTCGCCCACGCCGAACGCGGAGCAGGCGCCGAACACACAGCAGGCGCCGTCCGCACCGCCCTCCGCCCGCGAGAGCCCGGGGCCGCCCGCCGCCGGCAGTGTTCACGCGCCGCCCGCAGCGTCGACAGGAACGCGACCCGGAACGCTTGTCGTCCAGACCCAGGACCTGACAGCGCCCATGCCCGGTGCGGTGCTGTCGAAGCTGGACGTGCAGGCGACGCCGGGCGGGCTGGTGGTCGAGATGATCGAGGGGCTCGCGTGCGACGGCAGCTGGAAGTGGCGGGCGCGACGCGCCGGCTCCCGCGCCATCACGATCGAGCTGTCCGACGAGAACCACTCCTCGATGCGCACGTCGTGCGCGAGCATGGTGCACCAGCGCGTCACGGTTTCCGGGCTCGCGCCGGGCGCCTACCACGTCCACGTCGCCATGCCGACGGGCTACAGCTCGCTCGATCGCACCGTAACCGTCGCTCACTGACGGCGGCTCGACCCGTGCCGGCGGCACATGACGGTGGCGGTGGCGAGACGCGCGGCGGTCATGTAGAACGCGGGGCATGAGCGACAAGGTTTCCGAGCACTTGATGACGCGGGCCGAGCGGCTGATGCCGGGCGGTGTGAACAGCCCGGTGCGCGCTTTCCGCGCCGTGGGCGGGCACCCGGTGTTCGTGACCAAGGCGAAGGGCTCGCGGATCACCGGGGCGGACGGGCGCGAATACATCGACTACGTGGGCTCGTGGGGCCCGGCCATCCTGGGACACGCGCACGACAAGGTGGTGGAGGTCGTGCAGCACGCCGCGGCCCGCGGGCTCTCGTTCGGCGCGCCGACCGAGCTCGAGGTGCGCTTCGCCGAAGCCGTCATCGACCGCTACCCGTCGATCGAGATGCTGCGCTGCGTGTCGAGCGGCACCGAGGCGACCATGAGCGCGCTCAGGGTGGCGCGCGGCTTCACGGGCCGCGACGCGATCGTGAAATTCGACGGCGCCTACCACGGCCACTCGGACGCACTTTTGATCAAGGCGGGCAGCGGCGCTGCCACCTTCGGTGCGCCGGACTCGGCAGGCGTTCCCAAGCCGATGGTCGCGAACACCGCCACCGTCGGCTACAACGACGCAGCCGCGCTGGAAAAGCTCTTCCAGCGCGACGGCTCGCGCATCGCGGCGGTCATCGTCGAGCCGGTGGCCGGCAACATGGGCTGCGTGCCGCCGGAACCGGGCTTCCTCGAGGCGATCGTGCGGCTGTGCAAGGAGCACGGCGCGCTCAGCATCTTCGACGAGGTAATGACGGGCTTCCGCGTGGCGCGCGGCGGCGCGCAGGAGCGCTACGGCGTGACGCCGGACCTCACCTGCCTGGGCAAGATCGTCGGCGGCGGCATGCCGCTCGCCGTGTACGGCGGGCGCGCCGACGTAATGCAGAAGATCGCGCCGCTCGGCCCCGTCTACCAGGCCGGCACGCTGAGCGGCAACCCGCTTGCCACCAGTGCGGGGCTCGCGACGCTGGAGCGGCTCACGCCGGCCGTCTACTCCCAGCTCGAGGAGCGCGGCGCGATGCTCGAGCTGGGGCTCCAGAACGCGCTGGCCGGGCACAAGCTGCCTGGCGTCGTGCAGCGCGTCGGCTCGATGCTGACGCTGTTTTTCCACGACGGCCCGGTGCGCGCGTTCAAGGACGCCGGCGCCAGCGATACCGAGCGCTTCGGCAAGTGGCACCAGGGCATGATCGAGCGCGGCCTCTACTGGCCGCCGTCGCAGTTCGAGGCGGCCTTCATCTCTGCGGCGCACACCCCGGCGGACATCGAAAGAACGATCACCGCCGCATCGGAAGCGCTGGCGGGGCTCTAGCGTCGCCGCGCGCGGGGGCGCCGCGGCCCCTCGGGATGGCTCTTGTAGAGCGCGGAACTCCCGCTCAGGGATAGGTGTGCACGACGTGGCGCACAGTCGAGCAGGGGCGGCAGATGGCGGAGGGGAGACCAGAGTTGCGGCGCGTGCGACCCGCAACGGCCTTGAAGACGGGGCCGCTCTGGTCCTCGTCACACTGGAGGCAATCGTTCAGCGCGCCGTCGGGCTTCTGGTACGGCTTGGACAGATCGGCGAGACAGGGCGACAGGCAGTGAGCGCGCGTGTTGAGCGCGTTGTAGTACCAGATCTGCGCGCACGGCTGGTCGAAGCCGAGCGCCGTCAGGCAGGCCATGGCGGCACCGGCTCCGCCATCCGGAGTGACCTTCAGCGCGCAGCTGCGCACCGGACCCGTGAGGTCGTCGCTGTTCATGTAGACGGCTAGATCGGCCAGCGGCGAGCACAGACCGCAGTCTCCGTAGTGCGTCAGCGTCGCGCCGGCCTGCTTCGCGGCATCCGCGCTCGCATACGTCTGGAGCCGGTATGCGCCCGGCTGCGACGCATCGGGAAGTACGCCACACACCTGGTCGGGATGGGCGGGGAAGTCCTGCGGGTGCGTGTACGGACTTTCCGCTAGCGGCGCCGGAGGGTCGAGCAGGGTGCGCTGCGCGAGGGAGTCGATCTGCTGCTGGGTGTAGGCCGGCGGCGCCCAGGCGTCGCCGCCGCACGCGCACGCCGGACCACACGCGCTCGCGTCTAGACCGGTCGACACGTTCGGCGTGCCGAACAGCGTCTGGCAGGTCGCCCGGCCGGCATCGTGGACCCCGCTCGCCGGACTCTTTCCACAGCCCGCGAAGAGAGCCCCCGCCAGAATCAGCAGCCAGCCTGCTTGCGTGTGCGGCATGGCATTGGACCCTAACTTATTTCGGCGCCGTGTTATCCTCGCCGTCATGCGGGGTACGATCTTCATGGGGTTGGTGATGGTCGCTGGGGCATTGCTCGCCTGCCGGGCCAAGCTCAACGGCAGCATCAACGTGGACGGCACCACCTTCAAGCCGGCAGCGTGCCGCTCCGGGGAGGCCAACATGCCGAGGTTCTCCGGCGTCGATTTCACGAACAGCTCCGGGCGGCGGCTGCGCTTTATAGCCCTGCAGAACGGCAGCCTGCGCACGTTCCTGTTCGAGCCGGGTTCGAAGACCGGCACCCTGGTCGGTCAGGGCTGCGGCACGATCAACGTGACGGAGCAGAACAGCACGGTGAACGACGTGAAGAACGTGCAGGGCACGCTAAGCGCGGACTGCACGGGCAGCGGACATCACGTCACCGCAACGATGAACTTCAAGAACTGTCACTGAGGACAGAGTACGCTCGCGTCGGCTCGGCGTTCATAGCCGTGCCGGCGGCTCAGCCCCGGGCGCGCGTCGACGCAACTCGCTCCGGGCCGGCTCGCCCCGGAGGGTGACGCGCGGGAAAGGCGCTACCAGGAGCCGTGGCTGCCGTGGCTGCCGTGCGAGCCGTGGCTGCCGTGCGAGCCGTGGCTGCCATGCGAACCGTGGCTGCCGTGCGAGCCGTGACTGCCGTGCGAACCATGCGAACCATGGCTGCCATGCGAGCAGTGCTGGGCGAGGATCACTCCTCCGCCTTCGTCGCCGATCCCGGGCGCCTGCTCACAGTTGTCACGGGCGCGATCGATGACAGCATCTTCAGACTTGCTGAGCATTCCCCGCGCGCTGCGCGAAAAGGAAGGTAGCTTCCCCGGACCATTCTCCTTCGGAGGCACGAAGCCAGCATACATCAAAGCAGGCCGGTTCGCGAGAGCCCGTCTGCGCCGGAGGCGCTCCGCCCCCGACACGACGCACCCGCGGCCCGCCCGCCTGCCCGGCGGCGGCTATTCCGCCACTTTGGCCACACCGTGACGCAGCGCGGCTTGAGCGGCGGCAAGCCGGGCGATCGGGACGCGGAACGGCGAGCAGTAGACGTAGCCCAGGCCCACCCTCTCGAAAAAGTCGATCGAAGCCGGATCGCCCCCGTGCTCGCCGCAGATGCCGATCGAGATATCCTTGCGGGTGGCGCGCCCCTTGTCGACGGCGAGCCGCACGAGCGCCCCGACGCCGTCCTGGTCGAGCGAAACGAAGGGGTCGGCGGACAGGATGTGTTCGTCGACATAGCGCGGCAAGAACTTCGCCGAGTCGTCGCGCGACAGACCGAGCGTGGTCTGGGTGAGATCGTTGGTACCGAACGAGAAGAACTCGGCGCTACGCGCCAGCTCGTCCGCAAGCAGCGCGGCGCGCGGCAGCTCGATCATCGTGCCGAACTTGAACTTCACTTCGGTCCCCGTCTTCTTGAACGTCTCCGCCGCCACCCGGTCCACGATGGCGCGCATGCTGACGAGCTCGGCGTCGCTGAGCGACAGCGGGATCATGATCTCCGGCAGGACCTCGACCCCTTCCTTCTGCACCGTGCAGGCCGCCTGCAGGATGGCGCGCACCTGCATCGCGTAGATCTCGGGGAAGGTGATCGCCAGGCGGCAGCCGCGGTGACCGAGCATGGGGTTGAACTCGTGCAGCTGCTGGATCTTGCGGTCGATCTCGGCCACTTCCACGCCGAGGCTCTTCGACAGCGCCTCCACCGTGACCACGTCGTTCGGGAGGAACTCGTGCAGCGGCGGGTCGAGCAGGCGGATGTTGACGGGCAGCCCCGCCATGGCGCGAAACAGCTCGGCAAAGTCGCCCGTCTGATAGGGCAGGAGCTTGTCGAGCGCCTTTTCGCGCGCCGCCGTGTCGCCCGCCAGGATCATCTCGCGCACGGCCTTGATGCGCTCCTCGTCGAAGAACATGTGCTCCGTGCGGCACAGGCCAATGCCCTGCGCACCGAGCTTGCGGGCTTTCTGCGCGTCACCGGGCGTGTCGGCGTTGGCCCGGACCTTCAGGCGGCGGACCGCGTCGGCCCACTCCATCAGCTGTTCGAACTCGCCGCCAAGCTCCGCGTCCACCTTCTTCACGTCGCCGACGTAGACGTTGCCGCTCGAGCCGTCGATCGTGATGAGATCGCCCGGACGCACGATGGCGCTCTCGCCGTCGTCACTGCGGAAGGTGAGCATCTGCAGCTCGTAGTCGATGGATATCGACGAGCAGGCCACCACGCACGAGCGACCCATTCCGCGAGCGACGACAGCCGCGTGGCTCGTCGCACCACCACGAGCCGTCAGGATGCCCTGGGCGGCCTTCATGCCGTGCAGGTCCTCCGGCGAGGTCTCCACCCGCACCAGGATCACGGGCTCGCCCTTCTCGGCGCGCTGTTCCGCTTCGTCGGCCGACAGGGCGGCATAGCCCGTGACCGCCCCGGGGGAAGCCGGCAGGCCCTTCGCCACCGGCCTTTCGTCGGCCTTCGGATCGATGGACGGGAAGAGCAGCTGCTCCACGCGGGAGGCGTCTACGCGTGCGACGGCCTGCTGCGTGCTGAGCAGTCCTTCCTGGACCATCTCGACGGCAATGCGCACCTCGGCACGCGCCGAGCGCTTGCCGTTGCGCGTCTGCAGCAGGAACAGCTTGCCGTCCTCGATCGTGAACTCGATATCCTGCATGTCGGAGAAGTGTCGTTCGAGCTTCTCCTGCGTCTGGAACAGCTCCTTGTAGCTGTCTGGCAGCGCTTCCTCCAGGCTCTGGCCCGGCGTGTCGGCGTGCTTCGTGATCGGCCGTGGCGTGCGGATGCCGGCCACGACGTCCTCGCCCTGGGCGTTGGGCAGCCACTCGCCGAAGAAGCGCTTTTCGCCCGTGCTCGGGTCGCGCGTGAACGCGACACCCGTGGCGCTGGTGTCGCCGAGGTTGCCGAACACCATCGACTGCACGTTGACGGCCGTGCCCCAGTCGTCGGGGATGGCGTGCATGCGGCGGTAGAGCTTCGCGCGGTCGTTGTTCCAGCTCGCAAACACCGCGCCGATGGCGCCCATCAGCTGGTCGAACGGCTTGTCCGGAAAGCCACCCTGGGTGTTGTCGGCGAGGAGCTTCTTGTAGTGCTTGACGACGGCCTTCAGCTGCTCCGCTTCCAGCATGGAGTCGGGAATGACGCGGCCGAGATCCTCCTCGTGTTCCGGCACCTCGAGGTTCCGCACCTTGGCCAACGCGCGCCGCGCGTCGTGGAGCGGAGCCTCGAAGCTGCCGTGATCGACTCCCAGCACGACGTTGCCGTACATCGCCAGAAGCCGCCGGTAGGCGTCGTAGGCAAAGCGCGGATTGTCCATCCGCTTGGCAAGCCCCTCCACTGCTGTGTCGTCCAGCCCCAGGTTCAGGATCGTGTCCATCATGCCGGGCATGGACGAGCGCGCACCGGAGCGCACGCTCACGAGCAGCGGGTTTGCCGGATCGCCAAAGCGCTTGCCGGTCTGCTGCTCGAGCCACTTGATGCTCTGCTCGACGTTGTCGCGCAGGCCATCGGGCATTTTCCCGCCGCTCTTGAAGTAGTCGACGCACATTTCCGCCGTGATGGTGAAGCCTGGCGGCACGGGGACGCCCAGGTTTGCCATCTCGGCGAGGTTCGCTCCCTTGCCGCCGAGCAACGCACGCTGTGCCGCGTCGCCGTCCGCACCGTCCTTCGAGAATCGGTAGATCTGCTTGGTCATGGTGGATATCCGTCTGTTTTCGTGGAGCCGACGCGCTGCGCGTCAGGCGTCGTTCTTTTTCGCCAGGAGATTGAAGTCCGCCAGACTGGAGCACCGCTGGTGGATGCGACGCATCAGCCGCAGACGATTTTCGCGCAGCTGGGTGTCGTCCACCATGATGAACACGTCGTCGAAGTAGCGGCCTAGCACGGGGGCGAACCCCGCAATGTGGCCGAGAGCCACAGCGTAGTCCTGCTTCTCCTGGCTTGCAGCCAGCTCTTTCTCGAGAGTCCCCAGGGCATCGAACAGGGTCTGTTCGGAGGGGTGGACCTCGGCCTGGACCTCCGCCGGGGGCCGCGGGTCACCGGACGGGGCGTCCCGGGCGATGTTCGCTGCACGCTTGAACACCTCTCCAACCAACGCCCGCATCTCGCTGTCGATGGCACCCAGCGCCCGGGCTCTCAGCGCCACGTCGTACGGCCGGTCGGCTCCTGCTGCGAGGCACGCGTCCACCGCATCCGCCGGGAGCTGGTCCGAGAGCAGGCCCCTGAGCCGGTCCCGGAAGAACCCGGACAGCCGTTCCCCCGTCCGGGCCGCGTCGAGCTCCAGCTTCACACCTGCGAAACCGTCGTGCGCGGCGTGGGCGGCGCTCGAGAGATCCAGATCCCAGCCCTTGTCGAGCAGGGTGCGCAGCAGACCGATGGCCGCACGGCGCAGCGCGAGGGGATCGGCCGCTCCGGTCGGCATCAGGCCGATGGCGAAACAGCCCGCCAGGGTATCCAGGCGATCCGCGAGCGCCACCAACGCGCCGGCATCTCCGGGCGCGGTCGGATCGTCCGCGCCGCGCGGCAGGTAGTGCTCGGAGATCACGTCGGCCGCTCCGGGCGGGACGCCCTGCGCAAGCGCGTACGCGCGCCCCATCTCGCCCTGGAGCTCAGGCAGCTCGCCCACCATGAGCGTGACCAGATCGCACTTGCAGAGCGCCGCGCCCTGCTCGGCAGTCCGGATCGTGGAAGCCGGGAGCTCGAGCTTCGAACCGAGGATGCCAACCAGCCGCTCGATGCGACGTACCTTGTCGCCAACGCTGCCCAGCCGCTTCTGGAACACGACGCCGTCGAGCGCATCGCGCCGGTCGGCGAGCGGCGCGCGGCGGTCCTCGTCGTAGAAGAACTTGGCGTCGGCCAGACGCGCACGCATCACCCGGTCGTTGCCGCGTCGCACGTTATCGGCGTCGAGCGCCGTGTTCACGACAGCCAGATAGCGTGGCAGCAACCTGCCCGCGGCGTCGCGCACGCCGAAGTAGCGCTGATGGCCTTTGGCCACCGCGAGGATGACGCGCTCGGGCAGCTCGAGGAAGGCCTCTTCGAAGCTCCCGACGATGACGTGGGGCTCCTCCACCAGCGAGCTGTTCTCTTCCACCAGGAACTGGTCCTCGATCAGTTCGCCACCGAGCTGACGCGCTGCATCGACGAGCCGTTCGACCATCGTCCGCCGCCGCTCGTCGATGTCGACCAGCACGTGCGCGCCGCGCAGCTCTTCGACATAGCGCGACGGACTTCCCAGCTCGACCGGATCGCTCGCGAGGAAGCGGTGCCCCTGCGAGGTGCGCCCGCCCTCGACCCCGGCAAACGACAGCGACAACGCCTGCTCCCCGAACAGAGCGACCAGCCAGCGCACGGGACGCCCGAAAGCCGTTTCGCCATCGCCCCAGCGCATCGACTTCCTGAACGGGATTTTCCCGCACACGGACTGCAGCGCCGCGGGGAGCAGCTCGGCGGCTGGCGCCCCCTTCTGCTGGCGGCGACCGGCGATGTATTCGCCTTTGGGCGTCTCCACCCGCACCAGATCTTCAACCGGGCAGCCGATCTTCTGCGCGAAACTGGTGGCGGCCTTCGTGGGCTTGCCGTCCGCGTCGTACGCGACGCGGGCGGGAGGTCCCTGTACCTGCTCGTCGAGGTCCGGTTGGCTGTCGGCCACCCCCTCCGCCAACACTGCCAGTCGCCGTGGCGTACCTACGGCGCGCACCGCGCCGTGCGCGAGCCGGAGCCCGGCGAGCTGACATTCCAGCAGTCCGGGCAGCGCCTGGACAGCGGCGGCGACGAAGGAAGCAGGCAGCTCCTCCACGCCAATCTCGAGCAGGAGATCCTGTTCCATGGGGGCCCGAAGCTAGAACAGGGCGCGCGCGGATGCGAGCCTGGCGGCGATGATGTAGAACTGCCCCGTGCGCATCTGTTGCCCCATCTGCAAGAAGGTCCTGCCGGACGTGCCGGACGACTACCCGCCCCGGCCCTTCTGCTCGGCACGCTGCAAGAAGATCGACCTCGGCAACTGGCTGGACGAGCGCTACCGCGTCTCCGAGCCCCTGGGTTCCGACGACCTGGCCGAGCTGGTCAGCGAGAACGAGCCGGTGCAGCACCGAGCCCGACAGCTCGAGGCGCCCCCTGGCCGAATTCCCGGCCCGCGTTAGGCTTGGGGTAGCCGGGGCTGGCCCCGGACGCACGAGGATATGACGGAGCAGAGCGACAGCGTGCTGCGCGCCATCACCGATGACGGCGCCTTCCGCGTGATCACCGCGAACACCACCCGCACGGTCCGGAACGCCATCAAGGCGCAGGGTGGGCACGGCACGACCGCGCGCTATTTCGGCGAGCTCCTGACCGGGGCCGTGCTGTTCCGCGAGACGATGGCGCCGGCGCTCCGGGTGCAGGGCATCATGCGCGGCGCCGGTGGCTCGGGCAGCCTTGTCGCCGACTCGCATCCGTCGGGGCGCACGCGCGGTCTGATCCAGGTTGCCGGCGGGCGCGCCCAGCTCGACCTGGGCGAGGGCGCCATCCTGCAGATGATGCGCAGCATGCCGACCGGGCATCTGAACCAGGGCTTCGTCCAGGTGCCGGAAGAAGGCGGTATCTCCCGCGCGCTGATGGCCTACATGCAGACGTCCGAACAGGTCGACTCGATGCTGGCGGTCGAGACGGTCATGGACGGCGACGACGTCGTGGCGGCGGGCGGCTACATGGTGCAGCTCCTGCCCGAGGTGGGGCGCGGGCCGCTGATGGTGATGACCGAACGACTACGCGACTTCGAGAGCATCCGCGAACAGCTCGAGAGCGAGAGCTTCTCGCCCGGATGGCTGCTGGAGCAGCTGCTCTACGGCATGCCGTTCACACGGCTCGATCACACGACGGTCGGATTCGAGTGCTGGTGTGACGAGGTGCGGGTCATCTCCGCGCTCGCCACGCTGCGCCGCAGCGACATCGAGGACCTGATGTCGGACGGCGAGGTGCTCGAGATCTCCTGCGACTACTGCGGGCACGAGTACCGCGTCCATCCCGCGCAGCTGCGCGGCCTGCTCGACCCGAGCTAGCGAGAGCCCATCCCATGACGCCTCGACGCCTGTGGCTGGCAGCGCTGTTGTCGCTCGCGTGCGGCAGCGCATGCCAGAGCCGACAAGCCGCCGCTCCTCCAGTCCACCCGGCGCACGCCGCCGCGCGCCCCGCCCCGGCACCGGCTCCCGCGAAGCCCATCGTGGTGTCGATCCTCGGCACCAACGACTTGCACGGCTACCTGCGCCGGCTGCCGGTGCTGGCCGGCTTCGTCGACAATCTGCGGCACAAGCAGAGCGCGAACGGCGGCGTGCTGCTCGTCGATGCCGGCGACATGTTCCAGGGCACACTGGCCTCGAACCTGGCCGAGGGCGCCCCGGTCGTCAGCGGCTACAACGCGCTCGCCTACAACGCCGCCACGCTGGGCAACCACGAGTTCGACTTCGGCCCGGTCGGGACCGAAGCGCCCGGTCAGGTCGCCGCCCAGGCGCAGAACCCCTTCGGCGCCATCGAGGCGCGCATCGCCCAGGCGCACTTCCCGGTGCTCAGTGCCAACCTGGTCGAGGACAAGACCGGAAAGACGCCGGACTGGCGCGGCCTCGCGCCGAGCGCGATGGTGCACGTTGCGGGGGTCCGCATCGGGCTCGTCGGCGTGCTCACGCGCGAAACGCCGCACATCGTCATGCCCGCTTACTTCAAGGGGCTCGCCGTGCGGCCGCTCGCAGCCAGCATCATCCCGCAGGCGAAGAAGCTCCGTGCGGAAGGCGCGAAGCTCGTGGTCGTGCTCGCCCACGCCGGCGGCAACTGCAAGGACGTGGATCACCCGCACGACCTCGGGAGCTGCAAGCCAGACGAGGAGATCTTCAAGGTCGCCCGCAAGCTGCCGGCCAGGCTGGTCGACGTGATCGTGGCCGGGCACACGCACAAGGGCGTCGCACAGTACGTGAACGGCATCGCCGTGGTGGAGTCGTACGCCTACGGCACGGCGTTCTCCCGCGTCGACGTGCGCTTCGAAGGCAGCACGCACCGGCGGATGGGGCTGCACATCTTCCCGCCCCAGCGCGTGTGCAGCAACTTCAAGTCGATCGACCACTGCGATCCCGGGAGCTACGCCGGCAGCCCGGTGAAGCCCGATGCGCGCATCGCCCGCATCATCCAGCCCGCACTGGACCGCGCGGCGGAAAAGCGCGCCGAGCTCGTGGGCGTCACGCTGCGCACGGTCATTCCGCGCGCCAACAAGGTCGAGTCGCCGCTGGGCAATCTGTTCGCCGGCCTGATGCGAGAGGCCGCCCCCGACGCCGACGTGGGCATCACCAACGGCGGCAGCCTGCGCGCCGATCTGCCCGCGGGGAAGCTCGCCTACGGCAAGCTGTTCGAGGCAATGCCGTTCGACAACCGGCTGGCTACGCTGCGCATGACCGGCGCCGAGCTGAAGCAGGTCCTCGCGCACCACCTCGAGAGCGGCGCGCACGGCATCGTGAGCGTAGCCGGCATGCGGGTCGTCGCGAAGTGCACGCCGAAAGGTCTGGCCATCGAGCTCAGACGCCCGAACGGCCGCCTGATCCCGGACAAAGCGAAGCTCACGGTCGCTACCAGCGACTACCTCGTGACCGGCGGCGACGATCTGTTCACGCAGCTGAAGCTTCCGCCCGCGGACGTGCACGCGGACCTCGGCATCACCGTGCGCGACGCGCTCGCCAAGATGCTGCACCAGCGCGGCAGCATCGACGGCGGAAAGTCGCTGTACGATGCGGCGCATCCGCGGATGGTGTTGCCCAGCGCGCGGCCGGTGCACTGTCCTTGAGCTCTGTCGCGCAACGACGCTCGTCGCCCGCGCTGTCCGTCGGTGCCCCTCCCTTCGTCGGTCCGGGATCGGAATATCCGGCACTGCCAGCATGTTGTCACTTCATGAATCGCTTCAGCTGGGTGGCTGTTGTGCCTCTCCTGCACGTTTAGTGGGCGCATGACATGACCCTCGCGTTACGCCGCCGCCACCGCAGCGGGGCTGGGACATCGTCGCAGTGGCGTAAGCGGGATTCCGGAGCAACACAGTCGTATCATTGCAATGAGACTCATCGGATCGGCGAAACCGTAGGACCTGTGTGTGATCGTCCGGAGCTTGCGGTTGTTGCCTTCTATGGGCCCGTTGGTGAGCC
>Ga0114931_10008589_pt1 | contig 12337 bp, 10 predicted proteins | sample 2SBtaG_FD_89579 | JGI IMG/M metagenome (GOLD analysis project Ga0114931, IMG submission 89579) | Deep subsurface microbial communities from Kolumbo volcano to uncover new lineages of life (NeLLi) - 2SBTROV14_V59a metaG | ecosystem: Environmental > Aquatic > Marine > Volcanic | place: Kolumbo...
AGGGGCACGTTCGAGGGCATGCCCTCGAGGATGCCGACCAACCCTCGTCCGTGGGACTCCCCCGCGGTTAAGTATCGTAATCGCTCCATGGTGCGCCATCTTAGCAGGCCTCTGTGGGAATGGCGAGTGAGGGGTCATTGCCTGTGCGCCCAAATGGGGCGAGGCGTATACTACGCTCCATGCAAGCGGTGTTGTTGGCGGCAGGAACGTCTTCGCGCATGTGGCCCGTGGTCACGGACAAGCACAAGTGCCTGATCTCGCTGATGGGCAAACCGCTCATCCAGTGGACGCTCGAAAGCCTCGAGCGCGTCGGCGTGTGCGAGGCTGTCGTCGTCCAGTCCCCCGATCGACAGGTTGAAACCGCTCTGGCTGGGGCCACGACCTTGGGGCTCAAACTACACTTCGTTGAGCAGGCAGAACCTAAGGGCATGGGCGACGCGCTGTTGCAAGCGGAGCCGTTGCTCCAAGAGCGCTTTTTCGTGCTCGTGCCCTATCGCTTCGACGCCGAGAACTACGTGCTTGCGTTGCGCCAAAAGGCACAGGCCACGGGCGCAGCCACCGTGCTTTGCGCCCAACACACGGACCAGCCGTGGCACTACGGCGTGTTGGCACTCGAAGGGGATCGGGCCGTTCGGATCGTCGAAAAACCTGCTTCTGGCCAGGAGCCCAGCGACTTGCGCGTGACCGGGGTGTATTTGCTCTCCAAACAAATTTTGGCGGACTACGCCCAGGTACCCCAAGCTGAATACGCTTTTGAGGCGGCGTTGCAGCGACGTATCGAGTGTTCGGATGTGCGCGTGGTGACGTTCGAGCGGCCTTCCGCACCGCTGAAACACCCCTGGCACCTGTTGGGCGTGGCCCGGGCGTTGTTGGCACGCGAGGTCACCCAAACCCAGATCGACCCCTCCGCTCACGTCGACGAAACCGCCGTGATCAAGGGGCCCGTCTACGTCGGTCCGGGGGTCAAGGTCTTCGAACACGCCGTGGTCAAAGGACCGTGTTATTTAGGGGCAGGGTGCGTGGTGGGCACGGGTTCGCTCGTGCGCGAACACACCATTCTGGAGCACGACGCGCTCGTAGGCGCGCACGCCGAGGTGACGCGCAGCGTGTTGGGCGCTAAAGCCTCGACGCACTCGGGTTTTTTTGGCGACTCGATCTTCGGGGAGGGCGCCAAAGCGGGCGCGGGGACGGTCACGGCCAACGTGCGCGTGGACCGCAAACCGATCGACGCCACGGTCAAAGGACAGCGCACCGCTACGGGCTTGACTTCGCTGGGGGCGATCGTAGGGGCGCACACGGCCCTGGGCGTGGGGGCCCTGCTCATGCCCGGCGTGTTGGTTGGAGCAGGGTGTTTGATCGGGCCTGGAGAGGTCATCAAGGGCAGCGTGCCCGACCACGCGCGCACTTTCAAGCGGCGTTGAGTTTTCTACCGTTTGCTTAAGAAACGCTCGCGGTAGCACGGCGCGCCCAGGGCGCTTCTTGCCGCGAGCATGGCGTGGGCGATGGCGCGGGCGACTACGTCCGCCGCCGCCGAGCCCACGGTGTTGACCTTGGTGGCCTGTCTGTTCTCGAACGGCTCGTCTGCTTTGCCGTGAAACGCAACTTCCTCCGTGGACAACACGAACACCGTGTCGCCGTCGAAGGGGGTGTGGACCGGGCGCAGCGCGCGGGCCAGGCCATCGTGCGCCATCTGAGCAACCTTGGTCGCTTGCGCCTTGTCGAGCTGCGCGTTCGTGGCCACCACGCCGAGCGTGGTGTGCCCTCGCGGGTGCCCCGAAACGGGCGGAGGGATGGTTGCAACGGGTCGAGGGTTCAAGGGGTCGAACTCGCCCGCGAGCCCCAACGGGGCGGCGTAGAGCGCGCCCGTGCTCGCGTCGACGGCCGAACCAAAGGCGTTGACGGCAAGCACCGCCCCCACGATCACGCCACCTTCCAAAGCGACGCTAGCCGTGCCAATACCGCCCTTGAGTCCACCAGCCAGCGCGCCCGTACCGGCCCCTACGTTGCCCTGGAGTACAGCGTCCGAGCGTGCCGCCAAACACGCTTGATGACCAAATTCGGCCGTGGGACGCGAGGCCCAATCCCCCCCTCGACCCAGGTCGTAGAGCGCGGCTGCGGGCACGATGGGCACGACGTGGTCTCCCTCGACCTTGAGCCCCACGCCCCGTTCTTCCAGGTAGCGCACCACACCGTCGGCCGCGGCCAGGCCAAAGACGCTGCCACCGCTGAGCACCACGGCGTGTACGCGCTGTACCAGGTTACAGGGGTCGAGCAGGTCGGTCTCGCGCGTGGCCGGGGCCGAACCGCGCACGTCCACGCCGCACACCGCGCCCGGTGCGGGCACCAGGACGACCGTCGTGCCCGTGGCACCCTGTGAAAAGTGGCCTACGCGTATTCCGGGGACATCGCTGATCGCGTTGTGGCGGCCGCACGTCCACGTCTTGCTCATGGTCTGTCGAGCTTGCTACGGGGTTGCAAGGGAGGCTCGCTTGTGAGCTACGCTGTCCAACAGGTGTTCGAACGGCTCGACAAATTTGCGCACGCCTTCCTCGAGCAGTTGCGCCATCGCGCCTTCTGAGTCGACACCCAGCGCCTCGAGTTGCGCGAACAGGGCTTCGGCTTGGTCCACGCCCTCTGTGAGCGTTTCCCGCGCCACGCCGTGGTCGCGAAAGGCGTCTAACGTGCCGGGGGGCAGGGTGTTGACGGTGTGGGGTCCGATGAGCGCTTCGACGTAGAGCACGTCGGGGTAGGCCGGGTTCTTGGTGCTCGTGCTGGCCCACAGCGGACGTTGGGGTGTGGCCCCCGCCGCGGCCAACGCCGCAAAGCGTTCCCCGCCAAACAACGCCTCGTAGCGCCTGTACACAAGCTTTAAGTTGGCGATGCCCACCTTGCCCAACAACGCTTGGGCTCGTTGCCCGAGCGAGGCGTCCTCGCGGGCCGTTTGTTCGAGCAACGCGTCGAACAGCGTGTCGATGCGGCTGACGAACACGCTGGCCACCGAGGCCGCGTCGCGCAGGGGTTTCCCGGCTTGCGCCCGTCGTTCGAGCCCTTTGAGGTAGGCCTCGGCCACCGCGGCGTAGCTCGCCTGCGAGAAAATCAAGGTGACGTTGACGTTCAAACCCTCGCCAATCAACGTCTCGATCGCGGGCAGACCTGCGGGCGTAGCGGGGACTTTGATCATCACGTTGGGACGGTCAACGGCAACGAACAGACGCCGCGCCTCGACGAGTGTGCCCTCCGTATCGTGGGCCAAGCGCGGGGACACTTCGAGGCTGACGAAACCATCCTTGCCGCCCGTGCGTTCGTACACCGGGGCAAAGACGTCGCACGCCGCGCGCACGTCTTCGACAGCCAGCGCCTCGTAGATTTCCAAGGGATCGTCGCTGGCCAACGCGCGGATCGCTTCGTCGTAGAGCGTCGTGCGGGCGATGGCCTGCTCGAAGATCGCGGGGTTCGAGGTCACGCCGCTCACCCCGTCTTGTTCGATCATCGCCCGTAACGTCCCGCCGCAGGCCATGTCGCGGCGGATGTAGTCGAGCCACACGCTCTGGCCCACAGCCTGTAGTTGTTGTAACGATTGGCTCATGCTCAACCTCTTTTGTGTTCGATGTTGTGGGGCGTCGCTCCTCATTTCGACTTAAAGCGATAGCCTGCTCTAGCCCAGCAGCACGCGCGCTCTTGCCACCACGTGCTCTACCGTGAACCCAAACCGTTCCATCACCACGCTGCCCGGCGCCGAGGCACCAAAATGGTCCAGACCGATCACGACGCCTTGTGACCCCACGTAGCGTTCCCAGCCCTGGCTCACCCCGGCCTCGACTGAAATGCTGTGACGTACCTCGGGGGGAAGCACGTTCTCCCTATACGCTTGCGGTTGGGCCTCGAACAGTTCCCAACTCGGCATGCTGATCGCGCGGGCGGCCACGCCTTCACTGACGAGCTGTTGTCGTGCTTGACAGACGAGTTGTACCTCCGACCCCGTCCCGATCAACACGATGTCGGGCTTGCCCCCTGGGGCGTCGGCCACGACGTACGCGCCGCGCGCCACGCCGCTCAAAGCGTCCAGGTCTTCCCGCTGGAGGGGAGGCACGGCCTGTCGTGTCAACACCAAGGCTGTAGGCCCATCCCGGCGTTCGAGGGCCACCTTCCAGGCGGCAGCCGTCTCGGCCGCGTCGGCCGGGCGCACGACGACGAGTTGCGGGATCGCCCTGAGCGCGGCCAAGTGTTCGACCGGCTGGTGGGTGGGGCCGTCCTCGCCCACGCCGATCGAGTCGTGGGTCAACACGTAGATCACCCGTTGCCCCATCATCGCAGCCAGGCGCATGGCCGGCCGCATGTAGTCCGAAAACACGAGGAACGTGCCCCCGTAAGGGATGAGCCCCCCGTGTAGAGCCATCCCGTTGAGCACGCCGCCCATGGCGTGTTCGCGCACGCCGAAGTGCAGGTTTCTCCCGCCGTACTGCCCCGCGGCCACGGCGTCACACCCTTCGATCCAGGTGAGGTTCGACCCGGCCAAGTCCGCCGACCCGCCCAGCAAGGTGGGCAACGCCGGGGCTACGGCGTTGAGCACGGTCCCCGAGGCTTTGCGGGTGGCCACGGGCTTGTCGTCGGGGCCGAAGGTGGGCAGCGCGCTTTCCCAACCCGAGGGGAGTTCCCCGCTCAACGCGGCGAGGAACTGCTCTGCCAAGGCGGGGTGCTCACGTTGATAACGTTGGAATAGCTCGTCCCAGGTCGCCTCACGTTGTGCCCCTTTTTCTGCGGCCGCGCGGTAGAAATCGACGACCTCTTGGGGCACGAAGAACGGCTCTAGGCTGGGCCAGCCTAGGTTCTGCTTGGTCAAACGCACCTCGTCTTCGCCCAGGGGCGCGCCGTGCGCCGCAGCGCTGTCCTGCTTGTGGGGACTGCCGTAACCGATGTGCGTCCTGATGGCGATGAGCGCCGGCCCGGCGCGCTGTGCCTTGGCCGTTTCGAGCGCCGTGGCGATGGCCTCGAGGTCGTTGCCCTCGGCCACGCGCTGGGTGTGCCAGCCATACGCTCTAAAGCGCTCCAGCACGTCCTCGCTAAAGGCCAGCTCGGTGCCGCCCTCGATCGTGATGTGGTTGTCGTCGTACAACCAGATGAGGTTGTCGAGCCGGAGGTGGCCCGCCAGCGAAGCCGTCTCGTGCGACAGGCCCTCCATGAGGTCGCCGTCGCTGACGAGGGCAAACACCTCGTGGTCGACGATGGGGTAGCCAGGACGGTTGAAGCGCGCGGCCAGGTGTTTGGCGGCCAGGGCCATGCCCACGGCGTTGGCCGCGCCCTGTCCCAAAGGGCCGGTCGTCGTCTCGACGCCGGGCACGACGCCGTACTCTGGGTGCCCCGGCGTACGGCTGCCCCACTGGCGAAATGCTTTGAGTTCGTCGAGCCCCAGCTCGTAGCCCGTCAAGTAGAGCAGGCTGTAGAGCAGCATCGAGCCGTGCCCGGCCGAGAGCACGAAGCGGTCCCGGTTGGCCCAGGCGGGGTTTTGAGGGTGGTGGTTCAAAAACCGCGTCCACAACACGTGCGCCATCGCGGCGGCGCCCATGGGCAGACCCGGGTGGCCGATGTTGGCCCGCTGCACAGCGTCCACGGACAACGTGCGGATAGTGTTAACACAAAGGCGCTCGCGCTGTTCCTCGTTCAAGACGACCTCTCAGTAGGTGACCGCAAATTTTGCACCTTAATGTAGAGGGTCATCCGGGCGGGTGCAACGTGGGGAGGCTAGCGCCTCCTGCCGTAGCCCCTCTGGGACCTTCTCGGCGCTGCGGCAGCCCGCCGACCCTGGAGGCCGCTGTCGAAGCCCTGGATGCTGTCTTTGTCGAGCAGGCGGTTGCACTGCTTCTCGATCGCGCTGAGCTCTTCCCCCTGGTCGGGCGTCACGAACGTAAACGCCTTTCCAGGCGTGTTCATGCGGCCCGAACGCCCCACGCGGTGCAGGTAGTCCTTGGGGTTTTCCGGGATGTTGTAGTTGATCACGTGGGTGACGCCCGGCACGTCGATCCCCCGACCCATGACGTCCGTGGCCACGAGCAACTGAATTTTGCGCGCGCGGAAGCTGTCCATCGCCTTCTTGCGGCGGCTCTGGGTGAGGTCGCCGTGGATGTGCATCACGTTGTAACCCCGTTTCTTGAGCGCGATGCCCAGCTTCTCTGCGCCGCGTTTGGTGCGGGTAAAAATAAGGCCTAATCCGGGTTTCTCGCGTTCCAGCACCTCGACGAGCAGCGGCATTTTGCGGTGTTCTCCCACCACAAAATAGCGCTGGTCCAGCGTTTCTACGGACGGGTTGTCGTCCTCGATGGCCGAGACGCGGATGGGGTTGTGCAAAAAGCGTTCGGCCAGGCGCATGATCTCGGGCGGCATCGTGGCCGACAAAAACAACAGCTGTGAACGGTTGGTACACTGGGTGAGGATGCGGGAGATGTCTTTACGAAACCCCATGTCGAACATGCGATCGACCTCGTCGAGCACCACGATCGAGAACTCCCTGAAGTCGATCGTTCTGCGTTGAGAGTGGTCGATTAACCTGCCCGGCGTGGCCACGACGAAGTTGGGTTTCTCGCGCAGCTTGTCGATCTGTCGTTTGATCGGCGTCCCGCCGTAGACCGCGGTGGCCTGGGGCAAGAACTTTCCCGACAGCTTTTGGCTCTCGTCGCTGATCTGTACGGCCAACTCGCGCGTGGGGGCCAGCACGAGCGTGCGGGCCGGTTTGGATTGGAAAAATTGTTCGAAGATGGGCAGCAAAAACGCGACCGTTTTGCCCGTCCCCGTCCGCGCCAACCCTTCGCAATCGCGTCCCGTCAGGGCTGGGGGGATGAATTTTTGTTGGATCTCCGTGGGCGTCTCAAACGCGATGCGCCGCACGGCGGCCAGCGACCGTGGCCCCAGGCCCAGCTTAGCAAACGCCTCGGGTTCTCTGGAGTCCGAGACCTCGGGCATGGGAAACGTCCTCACCCTGGAGGGCGCGCCGGTGGGGGCGGAACTTCGGTCGTGTGTGCGTTGCGCACCGCTATGGGGGCGAGAATGTCTTCTGCTCGTGTACGGCTTACGTTTAGGCTGTGGTTTGTCGTGCGTTGTCATGCAACTCCTCGTGGACGGTAGAAGACGAGGGCACACAAACGCAATCGTTTTTCGTCCCCTTCGATCTTTCCAACACATCTTACCAAAAATCACCCGATTTCACAAAACACACACGTCGGAAACAGGTCAACGTTGCGTTTTGCGCGAGGTACGTTCGTAAGCAAAAAAGGTGGGGGAACGCTCGCTCGCGCGTTCCCCCACCCTGACTCAAGGAGGTTGTACTCGTCGTGTTGTCGGCGTTGTACTACAGCCATAGTTTGTTGCGTGACACACCCTTTGTCCATGACGAGGATCAGGATTTTTTATGACCGTGGGCGCTTGCCAGCGCTGGCAAGCGCCCACTATAGTTGGGGGATGACGCTGGCCAACGTGATCACCTTCGTGCGTTTGTTTTTAATCCCGTTTGTGGTCGTCGCTCTGTCGGCGGGGGAACGTACGTTCTCGCTGCTGTTGCTGGCCTTGTTCTTTGTGGGGGATGTGCTCGACGGGTACCTGGCTCGCACCCGAAACGAGATCAGCGAACTGGGCAAATTTTTGGACCCACTGGCCGACAAGCTGTTGGCCTTTACCCTGTTGCTGTGGTTTGCCTGGAACGGCGCGCTGAGCGGCTGGGCCGTGTTTTTGGTCGTGGTCCAGAACGCCGCCCTGTTGTGGGGCAGCTTCGTTTTGTTTCGACAGGGGCGCACCACCGTGCCCGCCCGCCCCAGCGGCAAGCTCGCTGCTTCGGTGTTGGCCGTGGGGCTTGTTCTGCTCTACCTAGAGGTCGCGGGCGCGCAGTGGATCGTTTATGCGGACATCGTGCTGCTCTACGTGGCGGCCTGGGATTACTGCCGCGTGGCCTTTAAGAAAGACTAACTTAAAAGACAAGACGACGTGAAGGGAGGGGGATGTACCTCATCATCGTGGGAGCCGGCGCGGTGGGCAGCAGCTTGGTGCAATTGGCCCTAAAAGACGGCCACGACGTGGCGTTGATCGAACGGGACGAGGACCGCGCCAAGCGCGCCGCTGCCTGCTACGACTGTATGGTGTTGCACGCCGACATCGCCCAGGGCGGCATCATGGAAGAGGCCCAGGCCGAGCGGGCTCAAGCGTTGATCGCCACCACGGACGACGACTCGGACAATTTGATGGCTGCGTTTCTGGGCGTGGAGCACGGCGTCCAAACGCTCATCAGCGTGGTCAACGACGAACGCCACCAAGGGCTGTTTCAACGGCTGGGCGTTCACGTGTTGCTCGACCCCGAACAGATCATCGCAGAACACCTCTACGGCGTGCTCTGTCAGCCGGCCGCGGAGGACGTGATCAAGTTGGCCGGTGGGGCCCAGGTTGTCGAACTCAAGGTCGCCCCCGACTCCCCACTCGCGGGAAAGTCCTTAAGTCAGTCGGGCCAAGCCAGGCTGCTGCCGAAAGAGGCGCTCATCGTTTCGCTCAAACGGGGCGATAAAACGCTCATCCCTTCCGGGAAAACCGTCCTCGAAGCGCAGGACCTCCTGACGGTGTTTGCCCAGCGCACGTTGGGCGCTAAAGAACTCGAGGTGTTCAGCGGGGCGCGTGCGTGAGCGGATCGATCAAAACCATCTTGCGCGATCTGGGCCTGGTCATCCACGTGCCGGGCGTCATGGCGCTGGCCTCCTTGCCCATCTCTTTTCTGTTCGACGAACGCTACGCCGTGGCTCCTTTTTTGTGGACCGCGTTCGTTTCCCTGACGCTGGGGCAACTGCTCTACCGCGCGTGCCGCCACAGCGAGGAGACGCAACTGCACCACGGCCTGTTGATCGCGGCCTGGAGTTGGTTGATCGTGCCTTTTTTGGGTGCGCTGCCCTTTTTGCTCGTGGCCTGGGAACCGCATCAAGGTGCTTCGCCCACGCTGTTGGCCTTCGCGCACCCCCTCAACGCCCTGTTCGAATCGTTCTCGGGGTTCACGGGCACGGGGCTGACGGTGGCCGTGCACCCCAGCCAACTTCCGCGCAGCTTGCAGTGGTGGCGCAGCCTGATGGAGTGGGTCGGCGGGGTGGGCGTGCTCGTGCTCGTGTTGTCCGTGCTCAAGGCCACATCCGGCGCTTTTCGGTTGTACTTCTCCGAAGGACGCGAGGAAAAAATCTTCCCCACGGTCAAATCCACCCTGCACACGATGTGGTGGATCTACCTGGTGTTAACGGCGCTGGGCGTGCTGGTGCTGCGGGCGCTGGGCATGGGCTGGTGGGCCGCGCTCAACCACGGCATGACCGCGATGGCCACGGGGGGGTTTGGGCTCACGGACCACAGCATCGGCGACTACGGCGTGGCCGTGCGCTTGGCCTTGATCCCGCTCATGCTGGCCGGGGCGATCAGCTTTGCCGTGCACCACGAGTGGCTGGTCAAACGGCGGCTGAGCGCGCTGTGGCGTGACCCGCAGCACGGCCTGCTGTGGTGGCTCGTGGGAGGAGGGTTTGTGGCCTTGGCGCTCGAAAACGCGTGGTCCGGCCACTGGGTGTGGGTAGATACCCTGTTTCAGTGGACCTCGGCGCTGAGCACGGCCGGCTTCCAAACGGTCGACCTGGCCACGTGGAGCCCCACGGCGCAGTTGTTGCTGAGCCTGGCCATGGTGGCTGGAGGGGCGGCGGGCTCCACGGCGGGCGGGATCAAGCTCGTGCGCCTGGTCGTGCTCCACAAGGGGGTGGTGTGGCGCTTCCAACGGCTGCGCCTGGGCCCACACCAATTGATGCGCTACGCGCTGGGCGATAACACGCTGTCGCAAAACGAGGCGGGTCGCTTGGTCGAGGGGGCGGGCGTGCTGGCCGCGCTGTGGGGCGTTGTGCTGTGGACTGCCGTGCTGATCTTGCTCCACGTCGTGCCCGACGGCGTCAGCCTCAGCCAGGTGATCTTCGAGGTGGCCTCGGCCCAGGGCAACGTGGGGCTCTCGGCCGGCATCACCGGGCCTGATTTGCACTGGTTGGGGAAACTGACCTTGATGTTTTCGATGTGGGTGGGGCGCCTGGAGATCGTGCCCGTGTTGATCCTGCTCTCCTCGTGGTGGCAGCCCTGGAGCAAGTGGCGCGCCCGCCGGGAGTCAACTTGAACCGTCAAACGATCCCGCGGTTGCGCGCCCTCACAGCGCAGGTCGAGCGCTTGGGGCGTCGCGTCGAAAAGCTGAAAAACGAGGGCGAGCGCCTGACCCGTTGGCGACAGGCGACCGTGCTGCTGACGGGGGTGGTCGTGGCAGCGACAGTCTCGTTCCACGAGGCGGGGGGTGGGTGGGTGCTAGCGCTTGGGTTAGGTTTTTTTGCGGTGCAGGTCATCGTCCACCGTCGCTTGAGCGCTGCGTTGCGGCGCAACCAACAGTGGCTCGAGATCAAGGCCCAACACCGCGCGCGCCTTTTGCTGGACTGGGAGCACTTGCCCCAAGCGCTCATCTCAGCGCCCCCGGACCACCCCTTTGCCCGCGATTTAGACCTGTTTGGACCGCGTTCACTCCAGCGTCTACTCGACGTGGCGGTCTCCCGGGGCGGCAGCCGGCGCCTGCAACGGTGGTTGTCGACCGCCGTCCCGCAACTCGAGCCCTTGCTCCAACGGCAACAGCAGGTGCGGGAATTAACCTCGGCCTCGCTGTTTCGAGACAAGCTACGCCTCCACGCGTCGCGGGCGGGCGGGGCGCAGGGTTGGGACGGCGAGCGCTTGATCGCTTGGCTACAGCGGCAGGACGCCGCGCCCTCGCTGCGTGGCTTGTTGGTCCTGCTCGCCGGGCTGGCGGCGCTCGACGCCGTCCTGTTCGCGCTGCAGCTTGCGCAGGGTGGGGGTGGGTACGCGTTGCTCTCACTGCTCGTCTACGCGTCCGTCTATTTGCTGAACCTGGGCAAGATCTCCCCCGCGCTGGACGAGGCCGCCACGTTGGAACAGACGTTGCAGCAGTTTGCCAACGGGTTTGGCTACCTCGAGCGTTACGGCTACCGGCGTCGGCCGCTGTTGGCCCAACTGTGCGCCCCCTTTCTCGACGCAGAGCACAGGCCCTCCGCTCAACTGCGCCGCGTGGGACGCGTCGTCTCGGCGCTGGGCGTGCGCGCTAACCCGCTGCTGTGGTTGCTGCTGAACCTCGTCGTGCCTTGGGACCTGTACTTCTACCGACGTCTCAACCGCTGTAAAGCCACGCTGAACCGGGACGCTCCGCGCTGGTTTGAGGTGTGGTACGAACTCGAGGCGTTGTGTAGCCTGGCCAACTTTGCCCAGCTCAACCCCGAGTACGCTTTCCCCGAACTGAGCCTCGGCTCAAGTCCCGTCGTGGACGCCGTGGAACTGGGCCACCCCCTGATCCCCAAAACGCACAAAGTGTGCAACGATTTCCGCATCGAGAATTTGGGACAAATCGTGATCATTACGGGGTCCAACATGGCGGGCAAGAGCACGTTTTTGAGGACGGTGGGGATCAACCTGTGCTTGGCCTACGCCGGCGCGCCGGTCAACGCGCGGCGGATGCGGGTGGGCTTGCTGCGGCTGTTTACCTGTATCCAACTGAACGATTCGCTTGCCGACGGGTTTTCGTACTTTTACGCCGAGGTCAGACGGCTCAAACGCTTGTTGAGCGAACTCGAAGAGAGCCACGGCTTGGCGTTGTTGTTCCTCATCGACGAAATTTTTCGGGGCACGAACAACCGCGAGCGGCTGCTGGGCAGCCGCGCCTACGTGCGCGCGCTCGTGGGTCAAAACGGCGTGGGCCTGATCTCGACCCACGACCTGGAGCTGGCGCAGTTACAGAAAACGTCCGATCTGATCTCAAACGTCCACTTCAAGGAGTCCATCGAGGACGGGAAGATGCGCTTCGACTACACGTTGAACCCTGGTCCTTGTCCCACCACGAACGCGCTGACGATCATGCGCCTCGAAGGCTTGCCCGTGGAGTTGCCCCCCGCGTAAACGACCCCAATCGGACTGCCTGTGGTGTGTTGTTGAGTTATCGTGTCGTTTACGATACAATTTGGTCATGGTTGACAACACGGTCCGGGATAAAAAAACAGGACTGAAATTTGTTGTCATGTTGGACGATCATGGATACCCTCACGCACACGTCTACCAAAATAATCGGTTGCTTGCGAAAATACGGGTTGATAACGGTGTTGCGCTCGCGTGGCGAACCCCACACCCTCAAGAAAGGCGTAAAATTCTCATAACGTGGCAAAAACACCCCAGCACTTGCTCGAAATTTGGGAGAACATTCATGGTTCAGGTTGAAACGAAATGGCGCTATCTCCAAGCCCCGGAGATGATTGAG
>Ga0114931_10008590_pt1 | contig 12334 bp, 10 predicted proteins | sample 2SBtaG_FD_89579 | JGI IMG/M metagenome (GOLD analysis project Ga0114931, IMG submission 89579) | Deep subsurface microbial communities from Kolumbo volcano to uncover new lineages of life (NeLLi) - 2SBTROV14_V59a metaG | ecosystem: Environmental > Aquatic > Marine > Volcanic | place: Kolumbo...
ATTTGTAGATGCACTGAAGCGAGTGCTTACTCTTGTTGAGCAGCTTGAAAAAATTGGTGTTGGTCTAAGACAAATTGATATTGGCGGAGGACTCGGGATCTGTTATCAGGATGAAACCCCACCCACCGCAGAGGAATATGCAAATGCAATCCTGCCACTCCTGATGGATCGTCAACTGACCTTGCTAATCGAACCCGGGCGATCGATTGTAGGCAATGCGGGCATTCTTTTGACGCGAGTTGAATATCTGAAATCCAACGATGCAAAATCTTTCGCGATTGTTGATACAGCCATGAATGATCTGATGCGACCTTCTCTTTACGATGCCTGGCAGGCAATTCAGCCGGTTATGATGAAAGAGGGTGAATCTAAAGAATATGATGTCGTTGGACCCGTTTGTGAAACGGGCGACTTCCTTGGACGGAATCGTCAACTTAACATCCATCAAGGTGATCTCCTGGTTATTCGATCAGCTGGAGCTTACGGTTTTACCATGAGTTCAACCTACAATTCACGGCCACGAATTGCTGAAGTCATGGTCGATGGCGAACAGACTCATCTGATCAGGCAACGCGAAACCATTGACGAGTTAATGACCGGAGAATCTCTCCTGCCCCAGAAAGAATAAAAGTTTAATGGAGCGGATTCTTGAACCAGAATTAATGGATGAGGAAAATCAGGCTCGTGCCTATTCGGAGGCGGATTTTTCAGAACCTCATAATATGTTTGTTGATGAATTCAGGCAGACTTTCCCGGAACAGAAGATAGGTGGGCATGTTCTTGATCTGGGCTGTGGCCCCGCTGATGTCACCGTCAGATTCGCCAAAGCATTTCCAGAATCTAAAATTGAAGCCATTGATGGTGCAGAAGCGATGCTGCAATACGGACAACAGCGAATTGAGCATGAAAGACTGACTGATCAAATAACGCTTATCCATGAAATTTTACCTGCAACGACCAGACTCCGGCAGCAATACGATGTGATTATTTCCAATAGCCTGTTACATCATCTTGCTGATCCTGCTACCTTATGGGACACTATTCGTCACAAATGTGCAGACAACGGATCCGTTTTTATCATGGATCTGATGCGTCCAGCCTCACAACAACAAGCAAAACAATTTGTGGAACTTTATGCTTCAAATGAGCCAGAAGTACTGCAGCGTGATTTCTTTTATTCGCTACTGGCTGCACACAGGCCAAATGAAGTTGGAACACAGCTTGAAAAAGCCGGACTTGACTGGTTAAGCGTCAAAGCGCTCACTGATCGCCATCTGGTTATTTTTGGGCAAAGAGCAGTGTGCACATAAATGGTGCATTTTTATTATTACATGCACCATTTATGCGCATATTGATTGATAACGATATGCTATCTTATTGAAATATATAAATAATCTTGATGGCATGTATTTTGCGCTATAGTTATGATTCATAACACATTATTTTAGAAGAACTATTTTAGTATAACTAACAGTAAAACCAGCCGGAGGAGTGGCAATGTCTGCAAAAACAAATAAAGTACTTAAAATGATCAAAGATGAGGAAGTTAAATTCATTGACTTCCGTTTCACAGATACAATCGGTAAAGAACAACATGTTTCCGTACCAGCACATACCTTTAAAGAAGATGTTTTCGAAGATGGCAAAATGTTCGACGGCTCTTCCATCTCCGGCTGGAAAGGCATCAATGAATCAGACATGATCCTGATGCCTGATCCAGAATCTGCTGTGCTCGACCCGTTTTATGACGATACAACACTGATCCTGCGTTGTGACATAGTTGAACCTTCAACGGGTGAAGGTTATGGACGCGATCCACGGTCTGTCGCCAAACGTGCAGAAGCTTATCTCAAGTCCTCTGGTATAGGTGATAAAGCATTTTTTGGCCCGGAACCTGAATTCTTCATTTTCGACGACGTTAAATGGAGCGTCGACATGAGTGGAAGTTCAGTCAAAATTGACTCTAATGAAGCTTGTTGGAACTCAGACAAGATTTTTGAAGACGGCAACATTGGTCACCGTCCTGGTGTTAAAGGAGGTTATTTCCCTGTTCCTCCAGTTGATTCATTACAGGATATCCGTTCTACCATGTGTCTGATCATGGAAGAGATGGGACTGGAAACAGAGGTGCACCACCATGAAGTAGCAACTGCTGGCCAATGTGAAATTGGTACCCTGTTCAACACATTGGTCACACGTGCTGATCAAAACCAGATCCTGAAATACGTTGTCCAGAACGTTGCACATGGTTATGGTAAAACAGCGACTTTTATGCCGAAACCTGTTGTGGGCGATAACGGCAGCGGTATGCATGTTCACATGTCTCTCGCCAAAAAAGGTAAAAATCTTTTCTCTGGTAATGAATACGGTGGTCTTTCAAAGACTGCTCTGCATTATATTGGCGGCGTGATTAAGCATGCACGGGCGATCAATGCTTTTGCTAATGCATCCACCAACAGCTATAAACGACTGGTTCCTGGTTTCGAAGCACCTGTAATGCTTGCTTATTCAGCTCGCAACCGATCAGCTTCCATTCGTATTCCGTATGATTCAAATCCAAAAGGACGCCGAATTGAAGTACGTTTCCCTGACCCAGCGGGTAACCCATACCTGACTTTCACTGCATTGATGATGGCTGGTCTAGATGGGATCAAGAACAAGATGGATCCAGGTGATGCAATGGATAAAGATCTGTATGACCTGCCAGCTGAGGAAGCATCCGAAATTCCAACAGTCTGTTCTTCTCTGGATCAGGCGCTGGAAGCACTTGATGCTGATCGTGATTTCCTTAAAGAAGGAAACGTCATGTCTGATGACATGATCGATGCCTACATTGAGTTAAAAATGGAAGAAGTCACTACAATGCGTATGACAACTCACCCGGTAGAGTACCAAATGTATTACAGCTTGTAAGAAAGCCCCATCCTCCTCTGATGGCAAAAGGCCTCTGGGTAATACCAGAGGCTTTCCTTTTCACAACAACCTGGCCTGGTTGTTGCATTCATTAAGTAATATTAATTCAGGAAACACTAATACGAAACCTGTAAGCCGTTCATGAGGCGATCTGAGCCTCAGCGGATATTGATCAAAGATAATCAATATCCGCTAAATCAGCTTTTTCTCTCGTGAAGAATTTTTTAATCCGGGTGGAACAGGTTTCTGAATTTCAGCCTGTATTCATAATTGTTGTTTTAAACTGCATCAAAAGTGAGAACTAACATGCGTAATCTAACTGCCATATTACTGGTCTTTTTGACTCTACCAATCGTTACGAGTGCAGCAATTTACAAGTTTTATGATGAAAATGGGAATGTAGTTTTTGCTGATCAGCCGGGTCCTAATGCTGAAGAGATTGAAAAAAAAGACATTCAAACCGTTAAAACACCCAAAATAATTCCAACGACAAAATTGACCAATACTGATCAGGATAAAAAGAAGTTCTCATACACCGAATTCAAGATCTCCAACCCTAAAAATGATGCAACCATTCGCGACAATAATGGCGATATCAATGTTGATATCACCATCAAGCCACAGCTAAGATCCAAACTGAAACATAAAATAGTTCTTCTTCTGGATGGAAAGTCTGTATCAGATCCCGGTTCTGCAACAGCATTTGCTTTACATAATGTGGATAGAGGTCAACACTCTTTATCAGCCAGGATAATCGATAAAGAGGGCAATGCTATCAAAACAACCGATGCTGTAACCGTTCACCTCAAACGCTTCTCAAAACTGGAGCAAACGACTGAAGCTACACCACCTGAAAACACAAACCCGGACATACCACGAGCTCCGAGGGCATCACAAGCACCACGAGCACCACAATTTAAATCCTCCCCCTAAAATTCCCCAACAACTAGCTAATCAGCCTCTGGTCTGATAATTGCAACATATCCTTAGAGGGTATTGTTAGCAACTGATCGCACGCCTACTGACCTCTGTAAGTTTTTGATTTTTAATAATTTAATTAATCCAGAAGATTGAGGATGAAATCAGCTCAAGAAATACTTGCACCAGATTGGTGCGAGTGCTCCAATAACAATATGAACTTTTTTGAACACCCCATAGCTTTACTGGACAATTTAAGTACAGCGATCCTGCTGTTTGACACAGATAAGCGACTACATTCTATCAATGCAGCAGGAGAAGACCTGCTCTCAAGCAGTAAACGTGCTGTTTGTGGACAGCTGGTAGATGAACTGTTTATCGACTTTCCCTTGCTGGTTGCCATGACTGAATGTCTTCAATCAGCTCAACCCTTCACTCAGCGGAATGTAGAGCTTCGGATTAGCACTGATCACACCATTATTGTCGATTGTGCCATTACTCCTCTACCGAAAAACATCTTCTCTAGTGGAGCAGTTTTCGAGTGTATTAATGTAGATCGAAACTGGCGTATTACCAGAGAAGAAGACATTATGGCGCGACACCAGGCCACCAGTGCCTTGATCCGTGGCATGGCACATGAAATAAAAAATCCTCTTGGCGGCCTGCGCGGTGCAGCTCAATTACTGGAACGAGAACTTAAAACAGAAGATCTGAAAGAATATACCGGGATCATCATTAGTGAAGCAGACCGATTACGTAAACTGATCGATCGTATTCTTGGACCTGGTGATGCACCCATTTTACGGAATATCAATATCCACGAAGTTCTTGAACATATTCGTTCACTGGTTGATGCAGAAACCCCTGACCCGATCAAAATCGAACGTGATTACGATCCCAGCTTGCCAGACATGATGGGGGATCGTGATCAACTGATACAGGCATTCTTGAATATCGTTAGAAATGCAGTTCAGTCTGTCGGTGAACAGGGCACAATAACATTAATGACCCGCGCAGAACGTCACTTCACTATGGGCAATCAACACCATAAACTCGTGGTTCGGGTTGATGTGATCGATGATGGGCCGGGTATCCCTGAAGAATTACAGGAAACGATTTTTTATCCGATGGTGACCGGACGTGCTGAAGGTACGGGTCTGGGTCTGTCCATTGCACAAACTCTGATCCATCGCCATCATGGATTTATTGATTTTAATTCTGTACCAAGTCAGACGATCTTTACTACCTGGCTACCATTGGAGACTGAAAACTCATGATTAAATCGAAGGTTTGGATAGTCGATGATGATCGTTCAATACGCTGGGTACTTAAAAAAGCACTGGAAAAAGCGGAGATGCATATAACCTGTTTTGAAGAGGCCGACAGCGCTTTAGAACAACTGAAACTGAGCCAGCCGGATGTCATCATCTCTGATATCCGCATGCCCGGCACCAATGGCCTGATCCTGCTGGATGAAGTACAACGTTTATACCCCGAACTACCTGTGATTATCATGACCGCTTATGCAGATCTCGGCCGTGCAGTCGCCGCATTTCAGGGCGGTGCTTTTGAATATCTACCAAAACCTTTTGATGTCGATGAAGCAGTTACCACCGTTCGCCGGGCTGTCCGAACACAGGAAACTTCATCAGAAATGGAAAGTTCAGAACCTGTCGATATGTCAGGAATTATCGGTGTTGCACCAGCCATGCAGGAAGTTTTCCGGGCCATAGGACGATTATCACGATCACACATGACCGTACTACTCACTGGTGAATCTGGTACTGGTAAAGAACTGGTTGCCAGAGCACTTCATGATCATAGCCCTCGTGCCGATCAACCCTTTATTGCCCTTAACACAGCTGCAATTCCCAAAGACCTCCTGGAAAGTGAATTGTTCGGTCATGAAAAAGGGGCGTTCACAGGTGCAACGACTCAACGTACTGGTCGATTTGAGCAGGCTAATAATGGCACGCTATTCCTTGATGAAATTGGCGACATGCCGTCAGAACTACAAACACGATTATTACGTGTTCTTGCAGACGAAGAGTTCTACCGTGTCGGTGGTACAACGCCGATTAAAGTTGATGTACGGATTATTGCTGCCACTCATCAAAAACTCGAAGATCTGGTACTGGAAGGGAGCTTCAGGGAGGATCTGTTTCACCGCCTTAATGTCATCCGCCTGCATTTGCCACCATTAAGGAATCGGCGTGAAGATATATGTCTGTTGATGGATTATTTCCTCAATAAAGTAGCCAATGAGTTGGGAATTGAAGCAAAAACTCTCCATCCAGATACGGCGACTTTCCTACAAAGTTATGAGTGGTCTGGAAATGTCCGTCAACTGGAAAATGTCTGTCGCTGGCTAACGGTTATGGCACCGGCACAGGAGATCCATAAAGAAGAACTTCCTCCGGAGATCACTAATGTTGATCCTTCGGCACAGACTTCGAGTGACTGGAAATCACAACTGAAACATTGGGCAGAACAACGATTGGCCAGTGGTGATGTTAATCTGCTCGATGAAGCCACACAGATTTTTGAAAAGATCATGATCCAGGCAGCCCTGAACAAGACTGGAGGACGGCGACAGGATGCTGCAAAACTACTTGGTTGTGGTCGTAATACGCTGACCCGTAAGATCAAAGATCTGGAAATAATGGATACCGGCTAGATATTAATCAATAATTTGTTCAATGGCTCTCTAAACGGTTAATAAATATTATTCCCTCTGTATCAAGCTGTTTCAGCAAGTTTCTTTTATGCTCCAACTGCTGTTCGAGAAAAGAAATACCAACATGTGCATCTTCATCACCTGAAATTTGTTCCAACGTGAGCTGGTCATCCAGATCAACGATTTCTTCTACCAGTTTATACCAGGCTTTATCATATTCAATATTATCTTTAAATTGTCTCATCTTTCTCTCCAACTACCTTTTCGAATTATGTACAAGTGATCATCAGATGATTCTGTTAAAAGATTGCGACACTTCTGTGATCTTTTTGTGACAACCAGAAAATATTTGATTAAATATTCCCAAGCTTTGGCCGATAGATATGAGAGAATAATCCGGCACAGGGACATCAGAAAATGAGCGAAACAGAACTCAAAAAAAATTGGAAAGATAAATATTTCAAGGCATTAATTGATCAGGACGATCTGGAAAAAATGGCTGGAGAGCGCTTTGAGCAGCTTTATAAGGAAATGTTAAACGCGTTTGGACATTTCCGTGGGCGTGATCAGACTATAGATCAGTCGATAGCTGCTTTGCCCAAAAAATCTGAGGCAAGCCATGTTTCAATTGATATTTTAAAAGATCTGAATCATCAAATTGCTGATATTCTGGAGCTTACTTCTAAGGATCTACCACAAGAAACCAATAATGCCACCAAACCGGAATTTGAAACATTCACGATTGCAAAAGACTCACTGGAATACTTAATAGAACAGCTTCCAGCAGAGGTTTACAGACAGCTTGATTCAGACAAACTAAATACCCTGCTTAATGAATCCAGCGACGTAAATTCTCTCAGAGCAGTGGCTGATGATATAAAGAACGCCTTGGCTACTGTTTTGAATGAACGCAATAAAAAAATTAAAGAGCTATCGACCTTTCTGAGCCGTGTTGCCCGACGTCTTGATGGCTTACAGTCACATTTAAAGGAAGAAAAAACTGATCGCAAAAATAGTTCCGAAGATCGGGGTGATCTGAGTGATCTTGTAGGGAATAACCTGCGAAGCATTCGTGAATCGGTCGCTGAAGCAGAAAATATTGATGATCTCCAGAATGAAATCGATTCCAGACTGAATGAAGTCGATCAGAAAGTGACCTCATTCATAGAAACTGAATCAGATCGTGCTAACAAGGCTGAACAATCATCAGCTTCTCTCGAAGCACAGTTAAAAAAACTGCAGACTCAGACCAACCAGCTACGCCAGTCACTCGAAGCTGCTCGTACTGATGCCGTTGTAGATCCGCTTACCGGTGTAGCAAATCGACGTGCTTATGATGAACGCTTCCAGATCGAATATGCACGCTGGAAGCGAAACCACGAACCTTTGACATTAACGATCATAGATATCGATCACTTCAAAATTATCAATGACTCCTATGGTCATCCGATTGGTGATAAAGTTCTTAAAGTTATTGCCGGTCGCATTCAACAACAGGTAAGAGAAAGTGATTTCTTTGGCCGAATTGGTGGTGAAGAGTTTGCCTTTCTCCTGGTTAACAGTGATATCGAAAACTCCATAGAAAAAGTTGAATCTCTGCGTAAAAGTGTTGAGGAGTGCAATTTCCGGATAAAAAAGAAAAAGTTTCAGGTAACGATTTCGGCAGGGTTGGCAACTTTCAGAGGCAAGGACACGATTGAAACCATTTATTCTCGTGCTGATGAAGCACTGGTTAAGGCCAAACAGAGCGGACGAAATAAAACGCTTTCGGAACTTGATCTTTAATATGGATCGATAATTTCTGATCACAACAGTCTATAAGGCATGGTATTCTTCCGTGTCTTATGGTCTTACTCCAGCTCAAATCAATCCATCTCGGCTTTGGCATACCCACCTTACTGGAGTCCATCGATTTCTCAGTCGAGACTGGTGAACGAGTAGCTCTGGTTGGTCGCAATGGAACTGGTAAGTCCACTCTATTAAAAATCATTGATGGTGAGATCACTGCTGACAGTGGGGAGATTATCCGGCAACACGGGCTACGGATTACCCGTCTTGAACAGGAAATCCCTGAGAATCTGCAAGGTTCCGTCTACGATGTCGTTGGAGAAGGTCTTGGTGATCTCGGCAAAACCATCGCAGACTATCATCACGTTATTCATGAACTGGATAAACCCGGCAATATGAACCGTATGGAAAAACTGCAGGCAGCGATCGAACATGCGAACGGCTGGGACATGGAACAAACAATCAACCAGATATTATCCCGTCTCAGCCTGCCTGAAGAAGCGCTATTTAGAACACTTTCTGGTGGTTTGAAACGTCGCGTATTACTGGCGAGGGCACTGGTTAATAACCCTGATCTGTTACTACTGGATGAACCCAGTAACCATCTCGATATAGAAGCGATCCAGTGGCTGGAAGATTTTCTGCTTTCTGCGGATATCACATTGATCTTTATTACACATGATCGTGCTTTCCTTAAACGACTGGCGACACGGATCATCGAGATCGATCGGGGTCTGTTGACTAGCTGGCCTAGTGATTACGATACTTACCTGACGCGAAAACAGGCAGCGCTGGAAGAGGAAGAAACACAAAATGCCCTGTTCGATAAAAAACTGGCGCAGGAAGAAGTCTGGATCAGACAAGGAATCAAAGCACGGCGAACGCGTAACGAAGGTCGTGTACGTGCTTTAAAAAAATTACGTGAAGAACGATCACAACGACGGCAAAGATCCGGCACGGCCAAAATGCAGATCCAGGATGCAGAAAAGTCCGGCAAGATCGTTATTGAAGCAGAAAATATTTCATATTCTTATGACGAAAATCCTATTATCAAAAACTTCAGCACCACCATTATGCGTGGTGACAAAATTGGTATCATCGGCCCGAATGGTGTTGGTAAATCTACACTGATCAACTTGCTTCTTGGGCGATTACAACCCCAAACTGGAACAGTGAAAACAGGTACTAATCTTGAGATCGCTTTCTTTGATCAGCTTCGTACTGAGCTTAAAATGAACCTCACTGCTCAGGAAAATGTCGCCGGTGGATCTGACAATGTGATGATCAACGGTAAGCAAAAACATGTAATAAGTTATTTACAGGATTTTTTGTTTGCACCTGATCGTGCCCGGGCACCGATCACAAAACTTTCCGGTGGTGAACTAAATCGTCTATTGCTGGCAAAATTATTTGCCACACCTTCAAACATGCTGGTCATGGATGAACCGACCAACGATCTGGATATTGAAACGCTGGAATTGCTGGAAGAACTGGTGTTGAATTATAAGGGTACACTCCTGCTGATCAGCCATGATCGCGCATTTATTGATAGCGTTGTCAGTAGCACTTTGGTCTTTGAAAATGGACAGCTGAATGAATATGTCGGTGGCTATGATGACTGGTTACGACAACGACCTTCAACAGAGATTATTAAAAAGACTGATCAGAAAAAAGTTGATAAAAATACAACAACTAAAAAACGGAGTTATAAGGATCAAAGAGAACTCGATCTGTTACCCCAAAAAATAGAAGAACTGGATCAAACAATCGAAGCTATACACAAAGAAATGGCCGATCCGGATTTCTATAAAAATGATCAGGATCTAATCGACGAAAAAAATAAACAATTGCAGGAAGTTGAACAACAACTGGATCAAGCCTATCAATGCTGGGAAGATCTGGAGGCAGATTAAGAGTGGAATGGAATCTCTCTGTTTTTATTCTCAGCACCTTTTTTGTCATGCTCGGTTCGCTACTGCAGGCTGTAACCGGATTAGGATCTGGCCTGATCATTGTACCGCTGCTGGCCACTATCAGCATTGAACTTATTCCTGCTCCAATGATTATGGCGAGTCTGTCACTCTCAAGTTTAATGGCCTGGCGTGGCAAAAATGATATTGATTATTCTAATATGAGTATCTTACTTCCCGGACTTATTATCGGCACAATTTTCGCGGCACTTTTTATTGCGAGTTTACCTATCAATAAACTTGGTGCTTTGTTCGGGATCATGATCCTGATTTCCGTTTTTATCAGTATGAAAACATCACAAATATACCTGGTCAAAAAAGAACTTTTTGGCGCAGGCACATTATCTGGATTTATGGGAGCAACTGCCGGGATTGGTGCACCGGTACTGGCTCTCATTTATCAACATCACACAGGTAAATCATTGCAACCAACACTGGCTTTCCTTTATTTCTTTTCATCGATCATCATGTTGATCGCGTTACACTTTGCTGGCCGCTTCAGTACAACAGAATTTATTTCAGGGTTATATTTAATTCCCGGATTTGTGCTTGGTTATCTTTTTTCGCCCAGGCTGACAAACTATCTGGATAAAGGTTATGCTCGAACAGCAGTATTGTTGATATCATCCATCAGTGCGATCTTTCTCATCGGCCGCGGCTTTTAATCAGGAGTTTTTATGACAGGTTTAACACCACAAATCGGTTTTATCAGTCTTGGCTGTCCAAAAGCACTGGTGGATTCCGAACGCATTCTAAGTAAATTACGCGCCGAAGGTTATGGCCTCTCAGCAGGTTATGACAATGCTGATCTGGTCGTCGTAAACACCTGTGGATTCATCGACGCCGCGATTGAAGAATCACTTGACGCCATCGGTGAAGCCATGAACGAAAATGGTCAGGTGATCGTCACGGGTTGTCTAGGCAAAGATTCAGATAAAATTCTCGAAGCCTATCCCGAAGTTCTGGCAGTGACTGGCGCACATGCTTATAAAGAAGTAATCGGAGCCGTGCATGATCATGTACCACCACCGCATGATCCATATATTAGTCTTGTTCCACCGCAAGGTATAAAACTCACACCAAGACATTACGCCTACCTGAAAATTTCCGAAGGCTGTAACCACCGTTGTTCTTTTTGCATCATCCCATCTTTGCGTGGCGATCTGGTCAGTCGTCCGATTGGTGATGTCATGCGTGAAGCAGAAAATCTTGTCAATGCAGGTGTTAAAGAATTACTGGTGATCTCACAGGACACCAGCGCGTATGGTGCAGACATAAAATATAAAGAAGATGCATGGAAAAATCGTCAGGTTAAGACACACATTCAACAACTATCAGAAGAACTGGGTGAGCTTGGTATCTGGATCAGGATGCATTACATCTACCCTTATCCGCATGTTGATAAAATGATCCCTCTGATGGCGGAAAATAAAATTCTGCCCTATCTCGACATTCCAATGCAACATGGCAGCCCGAAAATTCTCAAGGCCATGCGTCGTCCTGCTGCGGCTGAAAAAGTTCTCGAACGGATTAAATACTGGCGATCAGTCTGTCCTGAGATAACCATCCGTAGTACATTTATCACAGGCTTTCCGGGAGAAACAGAAAAAGAATTTGAAGAACTTCTGGACTTTATTCAAGAAGCAAAACTCAATCGTGTCGGTTGTTTTACCTATTCCCCAGTGGACGGCGCAAAAGCCAATGAATTACCCGGCCATGTTCCAGAAGATGTCAAAGAAGAACGCCTTGAACGTTTCATGGAAGCCCAGCAACAGATCAGCGAAGAAATATTAGCTGATAAAATTGGCCAGCGTATGACCGTGTTAGTTGATGGTGTCGAAGATGGCCAGGAAAAAAGAAATACCATTGCACGTAGTACATCTGATGCGCCAGACATTGATGGGCTGGTGATTATTGAAGATGAAGAGTTGCCGGCAGGTGAATTTGTTGAAGTTGTGATCACAGATTCTGGTGAATATGATCTCTGGGCGAAACTTACCTCTTAAAGTTTCTTAAGGAGAATAGAGGTGCCTTAATGCAACAGAAGCACATCAAGTTAAACTCATCC
>Ga0114931_10008591_pt1 | contig 12333 bp, 11 predicted proteins | sample 2SBtaG_FD_89579 | JGI IMG/M metagenome (GOLD analysis project Ga0114931, IMG submission 89579) | Deep subsurface microbial communities from Kolumbo volcano to uncover new lineages of life (NeLLi) - 2SBTROV14_V59a metaG | ecosystem: Environmental > Aquatic > Marine > Volcanic | place: Kolumbo...
CCCTGAGACTTGAAAGGCGTTTGTTATAACTTATTGATTTTATTGGTGGGCCCGGTAGGACTCGAACCTACGACCAAGGGATTATGAGTCCCCTGCTCTAACCAACTGAGCTACAGGCCCGAAAAGCGTTGCCATTCTAGCAGTTTTGCCGGGGATCGCCTACAGGTATTGCGCGCTGGACGGGGCGGGCCTGACGACAGCAAAAAGGGGCCTGACGGCCCCTTTTCCGGTAGCAACAGACCGCGGGGCCTCAGTCTACGAAGCTGCGCAGCCCTTCCGAGCGACTGGGGTGGCGCAGTTTGCGCAGGGCCTTGGCTTCGATCTGGCGGATACGTTCGCGGGTCACATCAAACTGTTTACCCACTTCTTCCAGGGTGTGATCGGTATTCATGCCGATGCCGAAACGCATGCGCAGCACTTTGGCCTCGCGGGCTGTCAGCCCTTCGAGCACGGTAGACGTCGCTTCGCGCAGGCCTTCCACGGTAGCGGAATCCGGCGGCGACAGCACGCTGGGGTCCTCGATGAAATCACCCAGATGGGAATCTTCATCATCGCCGATGGGCGTCTCCATGGAGATCGGCTCCTTGGCGATCTTCAGCACCTTGCGGATTTTCTCTTCGGGCATATCCATGCGTTCGGACAGTTCTTCCGGGGTAGCCTCGCGACCCATCTCCTGCAGCATCTGCCGGGAGATGCGGTTGAGCTTGTTGATGGTCTCGATCATATGCACTGGAATCCGGATGGTCCGCGCCTGGTCGGCAATGGAGCGGGTAATCGCCTGACGAATCCACCAGGTGGCATAGGTCGAAAATTTATAACCGCGGCGGTATTCGAATTTGTCCACCGCTTTCATGAGCCCAATATTGCCTTCCTGGATCAGGTCCAGAAACTGCAGGCCACGGTTGGTATATTTCTTGGCGATAGAGATTACCAGCCGCAGATTGGCTTCCACCATTTCCTTCTTGGCACGACGGGACTTGGCATCACCGATGGACATCTTACGGTTGATATCCTTGATCTCATTGATGCACAGACCCGCCTCATCCTGAATAACAATCAGTTTTCTCTGTGCCCGCAGAATTTCATCCTGGTGTTCTTTCAGCACCGCGGAATATTCTGCGTTACTGGCAATACGTCCCGACAACCAATTGAGGTCCGTTTCACTGTCCGAAAACGTGGTGATGAATTCCTTACGCGGCATATGCGCCTTGTTGACACACAGCGACATGATCACCTTTTCCTGGGCGCGGATGTTGTCCACCGTACTGCGCAGGTTCTTAACCAGTTGATCCATGATGCGCGCGGTCAACTTAAACTCCAGAAAACATTCCGCCAGCACACGCCGCGCCTTGATGGTGGACTCATGCGCCTGACCATGCTTCGCGGCCGACATCTCATACCTGTCGGCCAACTTCTTAAGCTGGCCGAAACGCTCCCGCGCCTCCTCGGGATCCGGGCCGGTATCCACCACCCCAGCGTCATCATCATCTGCATCATCGGCCTTGGTCGCGGCACCATTGTTCACCTTGGCAGGCACCACCGGCGCATCGACAGGCTTATCCCCGTCCGTGTAACCGGTCATCAGGTCTGCCAGACGCATTTGCTCATTGGCCACCCGCTCATAGGCCCGCAATACAATATTTATCGTTTCAGGGTAATCCGCCAGGGCCTGCAACATCTGATGCTGACCGGCTTCGATGCGTTTGGCGATCTTGATCTCACCTTCACGGGACAACAGACCCACGGTGCCCATTTCCCGCATATACATCCTCACCGGGTCGGTCGTGCGTCCAAACTCACTGTCAACGCTGACCAGGGCAGCCGCAGCCTCTTCCGCAACTTCCTCATCCGCCACCACAACAGCCGCATCGCTCACCAGAACATTCTCGCCGCTGGGGGCGATTTCCGAAACCGGGATCCCCATTTCATTGATCATGGCGATGATTTCCTCGATCTGTTCAGGATCAACGATATCACTGGGCAGAAAGTCATTAACTTCCCGAAACGTGAGAAAACCCTGTTCCTTGCCCTTGGCAATCAGTAACTTCAGCTGTGACTGGCGCTCTTGCTTCATTTAGCTTCCTACCCCTCTCGGCAAAACATAAGTCGAAAAAATAACTGACCATTCTATAACGAATCCGGCCTGCTTGGAAAGCCTATAATCCGTCATTAAGTTGACGTCTTGTGGCTAAGCAGCTGCTGCAGCTGCGCCTTTTCCTCCTCGCTCCAGGCCGTGCGAGGCTTGCTGTTCAAACGAGCGATTTGCTGCTCAATACGCTGCTGGTGTAAACGCTGCAACACATCCAAAAACTCCTGCTCCATTTCCTCCGCTGAAATCAGCAATTCCTGCTGTGCCAGCCGGGCAAGAAAGGGCCCTTTGCTATCCTGCCGCCAATGCTCCAGCAGGGTACCCGTATTGAAATGAGGGTTTTGCTGTAATAATTCAAGCATTTCTATCAACAATGTTACCCCCCGCAAATCCAGCCCCGCCAAGCGTTGCGGATCACCCGCCCGCTGCGCCAACCCGGGGCTATGCAGCAGCAAAAAAACGGCCTTGCGCACCAGCGACATCCGGGGACGCTCCTGCTGCCCGCCACGGCGCGGCGGAACCCGCGACGGGCTACCGCCCAACAGGCCATCCAGGGCCGCGCCCTCCATTCTGGCCAGCTCCGCCAGGCGCGTCATCATCAGATGTCTAAACACACCTGGTGATAATTTAGACAAATAGGGCCGGGCAAGTTCCACCAGACGGGCACGGCCGTCGATAGTCTGGGTATCGACCTGGCCTTGAAAATGCTCATAAAAAAAGGTTGAAAGTGTGACGGCCGCCGCAATTCTCTGCTCAAAACGCCCTTGATTTTCCTGTCGAATGAGGCTATCCGGGTCCTCTCCATCCGGCAGAAACAGGAAGCGCACCTGCGCCCCCTCGCGCATCACCGGCAAGGTATTTTCCAGCGCCCGCCAGGCCGCCTCACGGCCGGCGCGATCACCATCAAAACAAAACACCACCTCCGGCACCAGCCGCAGCAGGCGTTCCACATGCCGCGAGGAAGTCGCTGTGCCCAGCGTGGCCACCGCATAGCGGATCCCATGCTGGGCCAGCATGATGACATCCATATAGCCCTCCACCACCAGCAGGCGCTCCAGATGACGCACCGCCTGACGGGCTTCATACAGGCCGTAGAGTTCCCGCCCCTTGTGAAAGACCGGCGTCTCTGGAGAATTGAGGTACTTGGGGGTCTCATCCCCCAATACCCGGCCGCCGAAAGCAATGACCCGGCCGCGCTGATCCCGAATGGGAAACATGATCCGGTCACGAAAGCGGTCATAGTGACCACCGCCCTCCTTGTTGATCAACATCCCGGCGGCCTGCAGTGAGGCCCGGGCTGCAGGCCCGAGGGCAGGCAGCAAATGATCCCAGCCGGGGGGGGCATAGCCCAGACCGAACTCAGCGGCAATCTCCCCGCTGACTGCACGCGCCTGGAGATATTCCGCCGCCTTCTTGCCCCCGGGGGTCGAGCGCAGCTGGCGCCGGTACCACTGGTCCGCCTGCTGCAGGCTGTCATAGAGCCCCTGACTCAGCGCCGGGGACTTGTCCGCAGCAGCACGAGTTTCCGGCACCGTCACCCCTGCCCGGGAGGCCAGCTCATGAACGGCCTCGATAAAATCCATATGGTCGAATTCCATCAGGAAACCGATGGCGGTACCATGGGCGCCGCAACCGAAACAGTGATAAAACTGCTTCGCCTGACTCACCGTAAAGGAGGGTGTTTTCTCGTCATGAAAGGGACAGCGGGCCACATATTCGCGCCCCGCCTTGCGCAGGGACACCCGTGCATCGATCACCTCCACGATATCAACGCGGGCAATCAGATCATCGATAAATTGCTGGGGAATCCTGCCGGCCATGCTTCAATTGTAACCTTCCCGCCCACCAGGGGATAGCGAGCCCCGGGCGCACCGGGCCTTAAGGGTATGCAACTGAAAAAAGCCTGCGGGATCGCAGGCAGAAAAACTCAGGGGGCCAGGCGTTCCTTGACCCGGGCACTGACGGCGCCCATGTCCGCACGACCCTGGATGCGGGGTTTTAGCAGCGCCATCACCTTGCCCATATCGCGCGGCGTGGTAGCACCGCTGAGCTTGATGGCCTCACTGATCAGCTGGCCGAGGGTCTCCTCATCCAGCGCCGGAGGCAGGTAAGCCTCGACGATGCCGATCTCGAAGGCCTCTTTTTCCGCCAGATCCTCACGCCCAGCAGACTGGAACTGTGCCTGGGAATCACGCCGTTGCTTCAGCATCCTGCCGAGAATAGCGATCACCTGGGCATCGTCCATCGTGACGCGCTCATCCACCTCACGCTGCTTGATGGCGGCCAGAATCATGCGCACCACTCCCAGACGCGGGCGGTCCTTGCTGCGCATGGCAGCCTTCATGTCCTCGGTAATGCGATCCTTCAGGCTGGCACTCATGATCTAAACCCGGTAACTGTGGCGAAATGCCGAACGACCGCCACGCGGCCACCCGGAACAACGATTAGTAGTGGGGGCGCAGCGAGCGGTTTCTTTCCATGGAAGTCCGCTTCTGCTGACGCTTGACAGCAGCAGCGGCCTTGCGCTTGCGCACAGAGGTCGGCTTTTCATAGAACTCACGGCGGCGGATTTCGGACAGCACACCGGTCTTCTCGCAAATACGCTTGAAGCGCCGCAGGGCGACCTCAAAAGGTTCGTTATCTCTCAACTGTACTAAGGGCATACACTCACTCTCTAATCAATTGCAGCAAAGAACGCGAGATGATATCGTTTCCCGCAGTAAATTGCAAAGTGTCTGAAACATCACATTAATCGGATCAAGCGCTCAATTCTTTAAAAGTCTTCACCATCATGTCCAGCCACCCCACACTGCTCGTCACCGGCGGCGCCGGCTTCATCGGCGGCAATTTTATCCTGGAATGCCTGCAGGCATCCGCCGCGTACCGCGACAGCACCATCATCAACCTGGATGCCCTGACCTATGCCGGAAACCTGGACACCCTGGCGGCGGTGATGGATGATCCCCGCCATATCTTCGTCCACGGTGATATCGGCGATCGCCCACTGCTCAGCCGCCTGCTGCAACAACATCAGCCCACCGCCCTCATCAATTTTGCCGCCGAATCCCATGTGGACCGCTCCATCGACGCCCCGGGCGACTTCATCCACACCAATGTGCTGGGCACCTTTGAACTGCTGGAAGCAGTGCGCAGCTACTGGCGGGCACTGGACCCGGCACGCCAGGCGGCATTCCGCCTGCTGCATGTCTCCACCTACGAAGTCTACGGTTCCCTGGGTGACAACGGCTACTTTAGCGAACAGACGCCCTATGCGCCCAACTCCCCCTACTCCGCCTCCAAGGCGGCCTCGGACCACCTGGTGCGCGCCTATCACCATACCTACGGCCTGCCGGTGCTGACCACCAACTGCTCCAATAACTATGGCCCCTATCAGTTTCCCGAAAAACTGATCCCCCTGATGATCCACAACGCCCTGGACCTCCAGCCCCTGCCCGTCTATGGCGACGGCCTCAACATCCGCGACTGGCTCTACGTGCGCGATCACTGCCGCGCCATCCAGTGCGTGCTGCAGGCCGGGACACCGGGCGAGGTCTATAACATCGGCGGCCATAACGAAATGACCAACATCGACGTGGTGCAGACCCTCTGCGGCCTGCTCGACCAACTCGCCCCGCGCGCAGACGGGCACCGCTACACCGAACTCATCAGCCACGTCAAAGACCGACCCGGCCACGACCGGCGCTATGCCATCGATGCCGGCAAGATCCAGCGCACGCTGGGCTGGCAGCCACAGGAATCCTTCGCCAGCGGTCTGGAAAAAACCGTCCGCTGGTACCTCACGCACAACGACTGGTGTGCACGCGTCATGTCCGGCGCCTACCGCGGCGAACGCCTGGGCCTGCAGCGTGGAGCCCATCCGGCATGAACCCGCGCAAAGGCATTATCCTCGCCGGCGGCTCCGGCACCCGGCTCTATCCCCTCACCCGCGTCATCAGCAAACAGCTGCTGCCGGTATACGACAAACCGATGATCTACTACCCGCTGGCCACCCTGATGCTGGCGGGTATCCGCGAGATTCTGATTATTTCCACCCCCACGGACCTGCCGCGCTTTGCCGAATTGCTGGGCGATGGCAGTCAATGGGGCCTGGATATCCATTATACCTAACAGGCCGAGCCCCGGGGCCTGGCCGAGGCCTTCATCATCGGCCGCGACTTCATCGCCAGGCAGGCGGTCACCCTGGTACTGGGCGACAACATCTTCTATGGACATGGCCTGGCGGAACGCATGCAGGCTGCCACCAGCCAGGATGAGGGCGCCACAGTATTCGGCTACTACGTCAAGGATCCCGAACGCTATGGCGTCGTCACTTTCGCAGATGACGGCCGGGTGCTCGACCTGGAGGAAAAACCTCAGCGGCCGAAATCCAGCTACGCCGTCACCGGGCTGTACTTCTATGACAATCAGGTGGTGGATATCGCCGCCGGCCTCAGACCTTCGGCGCGGGGTGAACTGGAAATCACCGATATCAACATCACCTACCTGCAACAACAGCAGCTCAAGGTGGAGCTCATGGGACGCGGCACCGCCTGGCTGGACACCGGCACCCACGAATCCCTGCAGCAGGCCGCGAGCTTCATCGAAATCATCGAACAACGCCAGGGGCTCAAGATCGCCTGCCCGGAGGAGATCGTCTACCGCATGGGCTACATCGACGCCGAGCGCGTCCGCGCCCTGGCCGCCCCCATGAAAAACAACGGCTATGGTCAGTACCTGCTAGACCTCGTAAAGGAGAAAGCATGAATTTCATCACCACCGCGATACCCGGCGTCCTCCTCATCGAGCCCGATGTCTACGGCGACGAACGCGGCTTCTTCATGGAGACCTGGCGCGCGCCCCGCTATGCCGAGCACGGCATCCCGGCGCAATTCCTCCAGGACAATCTCTCCCTTTCCCGGCAGGGCGTGCTGCGCGGCCTCCACTGCCAACACCCGGATTCCCAGGGCAAACTGGTCAGTGTACTGCAGGGTGAGGTCTTCGATGTGGCCGTGGACATCCGCCGCGGCTCCCCCACCTTCGGCCAGTGGGTGGGCACCACGCTGTCCGGCGAGCACAAGAACCAGATGTACGTCCCGCCGGGATTCGCCCACGGCTTTTGTGTCACCAGCGACACGGCCCTGTTCATGTACAAATGCACCCGCCTCTACAATCCGGCGGCGGAATTCAGCATCGCCTGGAACGACCCCGACATCGGCATCCAGTGGCCAATGGATTCCCCCCAGCTTGCCGATAAAGATCAACAGGCCCCTGTTTTAAAGGACCTGCCGCCCACCCGTCTGCCAGGGTATCAGGACGGCTAAACACAGATTTGCTGCGCCCCCCTCACGAAGACTAGACTGGCGCACAGAATCTGTTCAGCAAGCAACGCATGGAGTCTGAATGAACGCAGAAAGCGAACAAACCATTCTTCTCATTGGCCAGAACGGGCAGGTGGGCTGGCAACTGCGCCGCACCCTCGCCCCGCTGGGCAGAATCGCCGCCTATGACCATCCGCAGATGGACCTCGCCAATCCCGATCAGCTGCGCGCCATCGTCGCTGCAGTCCAGCCAACGTTGATCGTCAATGCCGCCGCCTATACGGCAGTGGACAAGGCCGAGGAAGAACCCGACAAGGCCATGGCCATCAACGGCATCGCCCCCGGCATTCTTGCGGAAGAGGCCAACAAGCTGGGCGCCGGCATCATCCACTATTCCACCGACTATGTGTTCGACGGCAACAAACAAACACCCTACACGGAAGCGGATGAACCCGCTCCGCTGAATGTCTACGGCCAGAGCAAACTGGCGGGCGACCGGGCCGTGGCCGCGGCAGGTGCGCCCTACCTGATCTTCCGCACCAGCTGGGTCTACGGTGTCCGGGGCAACAACTTCCTGAGAACCCTCCTGCGGCTGTTTTCAGAGCGTGAGGAAATCAGCATTGTCGATGACCAGATCGGGGTCCCCACCTGGAGCCGCATGATCACCGAAGTCACCGCCCAGGTCACCACCCTGGCCCTGTCCCCCGCCTGCGAACTGCAGTTCAGGGAGATCAGCGGGCTGTACAATCTCACCGACAGCGGCGAAACCACCTGGTACGGCTTCGCCCAGGACATCGCCGACCACGCCAGTCGCGAACACCTGAGCCCCAGGGTCGCGGAAATCAAACCCATCCCGTCCAGCGACTACCCCACCCCGGCGGCGAGACCGCCCTATGGTGTCCTTTCCCACCGCAAGCTGAAAGAGACCTTCGGCCTGGTCATCCCCGCCTGGGAGCAGCAGCTGGACCTGTGCATCCAGCCACTCACCTGAGTATGGGGCACGACAAACCCGGAGCAACCCCGCCTGTCAGGCCTGCGCTTTTCCCTGGCTGACAGGTCGATGCATTGATCTTCTCCTGGTGCTGATGCCGTGGTCCGTGACCACCAGGCTGCCCACCAGCTGCATGAGTTTTTTACTCAACTTGAGGATATCCTCATCAAAATCACGGATGATAGTCCCCGTTTCCAGGGCACTCTGGTAATGCACGTTCATGTTGCTCAGATTATCAGCCACTTCCCCAAAGTTTTCATTCTGCACTTGCACAGCCGCAACAATATTCTCCGATGACTGATTAATCTCACCAATCGCTGCCGTAATATCATTCAGGGTATTCCGCACCTGTTCGATATGTTCAACACATTGCGTCGTTGAATCCTTGCCATGCGCCATGACACTCACCACCTCCTGGGTTCCGGACTGGATAGCCTGTATCATGGATTGCACGGTCACCGTCGATTCTCTTGTTCTTGATGCCAGGCTACGCACCTCATCGGCAACAACAGCAAAACCTCGGCCATATTCGCCTGCCCTTGCCGCCTCAATGGCAGCATTCAATGCCAGCAGATTCGTTTGCTCGGCGATCGATGTAATGACATCAATTACCGATTCAATCTTATCACTGTCTGTTTTCAATGACCCGATGGCCTCGGATGCCTGAGCGATGTCATCGGCAAGGGTAACGATATTATCCGTCGTTTTTTCCACCATGCTGTGACCGTCTGCAATCAATGTCTGCCCACCGGCGACAACCCTGGATATTTCAGTCGTATAACGATCGACAATGTGCGCTGACTCCTGTGTGCGCTCCATGCAGCCAGATACCTGTTCCCGGGTCTGCTGTTGTGCTTCGGTTCTTTCCTGGATAGCGTGGTTGGCCTCGGAAAGCTCCTCCGACATGGGTTGCAGCCGAACCACACTCTTTTTAATTTCCGAGACCATATTGTCGATCTTGACAATAAAGCAATTGATCGCCTCGGCTAATTGAGAGATTTCATCTTTCCCCGGTACCTGTAGTCGCTGAGTAAGATCCCCGTTGGCAGATGCAAGATTGCGCGACATTGCCAGCATATTTCTGATGGGCCGCAAAACAAAACGATTAAACCCTACATTCATTAATAGAATCATTGCTGCCAGCAGTGACAGGAAGATCAGACTGATATAGTGTTCCTCCTGGGTCGTGGCCACCTGATGATCCATAGCTGTGGTTGCTGCCAGGCGGTTGTCTTCGACGAATTGATTGATAAATTGATAGATTCCGGCCGCCGCATTATCAAACGACGTCATCAATTGATTGCCGGCTTCCGGACCACCCGCAATATAGGCCTGTGCCATGCGTTTCCCTGTTTCATAATAATTATTGAAGACCGGCAGGATTTTCTCATATTTCTGCTGATTGGCGGGGTCAATCTTGATCAACTCATGAATCAGCCCCCGAAAACGGAGCGCATTTTTTTCCGCTTCGTCAAAGCCGTCATTCAATCCGTCACGGCCGCGTGTGGCACTAATATCGGTTAACCACTGTTGCACCTGGATAACAGCGACCTGCATCTCCCGCGACTTGTCCATGAGGGGAATATGATAAGCTGACAGCTGATGAGCATTGTCGATAACATCCCTGGATGCCATCATGCTGATCGTCCATTGGAGCACCAGCACGATCACAAACAAGCTGGTCAGCAAATAAAGTTTCGTCTTCAGAGCGTATCCATTCATCAATCTATCTCCATTACAAAGCAGCGCCTCTTCTTTTTATCGATCGATGATCAGAAATATTTAGCGGCACGGCACGGGCCCCCAGGGTCAATAGGCGTTCTTGTTGACCAGGCCCTTGAAGACGGTGAAGAAGATGATGCGCAGATCAAACCACAGTGACCAGTTTTCGATGTAGTACATATCGTATTCGATGCGCTTTTCCAGATCCGTGTTGCCGCGCCAGCCGTTGATCTGCGCCCAGCCGGTGATGCCGCCCTTGACCATATGCTTCATCATATAATCCGGAATCTCGTCCTTGAACTTGTCCACAAACACCGGGCGCTCCGGACGGGGCCCGACGATGGACATCTCTCCCCTGAGCACATTGATGAACTGCGGCAGCTCATCCAGGCTGGTCTTGCGCAGAAAAGCCCCGAAGCGCGTTGCCCGCTGCTCCCCCGCCCGCGCCCACACCGGCCCCGTCTGGCTCTCGGCCTCCACCGGCATGGAGCGGAACTTGAGCATCCGGAAGGAGGCGCCATTCCAGCTCACCCGCTCCTGACGATAAAACACCGGTCCCGGCGAACTCAGCTTAACGCCAATGGCGATGCACAGCATCAAGGGGCTGATCAGCACCAGAATAATCGAGGCCAGCACCCAGTCCTCCAGCGCCTTGACGAAGCGCTTCATCCCCACCATGGGCGTCACATTGAGATCGATGATGGGAATCCCGCCGATCTGCGAGACATCATGATTGATCAGGCGAAAACCAAAGATATCGGGGATATAACGGATAGCCACCGGCAGATGGCGCAGATCATGGAGAATGGCTTTCACCTCACCTTCCGCCCGCAGCGGCAAGGCCAGCCAGACCTCAAAGACCTCGTGTTCATCGCGCTGCTGCAGAAAGGCGGCCAGATCCTTCAGGCGCCCATGCACCGGCACCCCTTCCACCTGCTGCCCCTGCAATTCAGGGGCATCATCAAAAAAGGCGACAATGCCAAAGCCAGTCCACTCCGCCAGCTTGATGCGCCGGGCCACATCCTGTCCCAGCTCACCTGCCCCCACCACCAGCACATTGACCTGGTGCCAGCCTCGCTCACGCATACGGGCAATGGATAAATAGAGCAACATCCTGAAAAACAGCAGAATGGGCGGTACAAACAGCGCCCACATCAGCAACCATTCACGGGAAAAGAGTGTCGAAGTCTTGGTGAGAAAGGCGATAACCATCAGAGCCAGCAGCACCATGGCCCAGGCTGTGAACAGCCGGCGGATGTTATGCAGCACATTCTTGCCGCGCCAGCCGCGATAAACCCCCACCTGGGGGAAAACGATCAGCGCCAGCCCGGCCGCCAGAAAATTCGGCAATTGATAACGGGCCAGCAACAAATTGTCATCGAACTTCCACCAGTAGGCCAGCAGACCACCAACCACAATCGCCAGCATGTCCACGACACGCACGCTGAAAAACAAGGCCGGATTATTTTTTCTGAACAGTCCTCTGATCTGCATGAGGACAAAACCTCCTGAAAAAGCGATGACTCAGTAGACACCCATCCCACCGGTTATCGGCAGCCATGGATAAGGGAACAGGAAACCCTGGAAATCGGGCAAGGCATGGAATAGCCCCCCGCAGACTGAAATCTCTGTAGGCTATTTTAGCATTTCAGATCCTCATTTGTCATTCTTCTGTCTCGAGGCATGAGCCGCATGCCATCCGGGACAGCCGGGAACGCAAATACAGCTGAGCGCTTTCCATTGCGCCTTCAGGCTTCTCAGACGCTCAGCCGGCTGAGCGTCTCAACAAGCCGGACCACACTGAACTTATCTTCCATACAGGCCGCACTCAGCTGACGAAACTCGGCATGGGAGCGCCCTTTGACCTCATCGAGAAAAGCGCTCAACTGCGCCGCCCATTGCGCGACATCATCCTGGTCCACGTGCCGTCCGGCACCGGTCTCATCAATGACGGTGGCCAGTTCACTGTGGGGGTCGCAGATAGCGAACACCGGCACCCCGGCAGCCAGAAGATTAGGCAACTTGGAAGGAAATGCCCCGGCCCCCGTGCCCCCGGCCTGGGGGATCACCTGTACGGTGGAACTCGCATAAAGGGCCTGCAGTGCATCATCCGCCACCAAGCCGTGGAACTGCATACGCTCATCCGCCCCCTCACCACTACCACGCAGATCCTCGAAAAACGGCCCACTGGAAAAGATATGGCACATCACATC
>Ga0114931_10008592_pt1 | contig 12331 bp, 12 predicted proteins | sample 2SBtaG_FD_89579 | JGI IMG/M metagenome (GOLD analysis project Ga0114931, IMG submission 89579) | Deep subsurface microbial communities from Kolumbo volcano to uncover new lineages of life (NeLLi) - 2SBTROV14_V59a metaG | ecosystem: Environmental > Aquatic > Marine > Volcanic | place: Kolumbo...
GGCCTGCTATTCACCCTGTAGCGTGATTCACCCAATGGGTGACAAGGTAAATCGAAGTGAGTGTTTTTCATATCAATCACTTAGTTTCAGAATGGAGCGGTCAACTGAGGAATCTAGGTTCATAGCTGGATCCCCTCTCGTGCCGCCACGGTGTGCATGTCCTTGTCGCCACGCCCGGAGAGGTTGACCAGGATCGTCTGCTCGGGGCCCATGGTCGGCGCCAGCTTGCTGGCGTAGGCCAGGGCGTGGCTCGACTCCAGGGCCGGGATGATCCCCTAGATGCGGGTCAGGGCATGGAAGGCCGCCAGGGCCTCGTCGTCGGTGATGGACACATAGCGGGCGCGGCCACTGTCCTTGAGCCAGGCGTGTTCCGGCCCCACCCCCGGGTAGTCCAGGCCGGCCGAGATCGAGTGGGTCTCGATGATCTGGCCGTCCCGGTCCTCCATGAGATAGGTGCGGTTGCCGTGCAGCACCCCCGGCTGACCGGCGCACAGGGGGGCCGCATGGTGGCCCGTCGCCAGCCCCTCTCCTGCCGCCTCGACCCCGTAGAGGCTCACCCCCGGGTCATCCAGGAAGGGGTAGAAGAGACCGATGGCGTTGGAGCCACCACCCACGCAGGCGACCAGGGCATCCGGCAGGCCACCACTCTGGCGCTGCATCTGCTCCCGGGCCTCACGGCCGATCACCGCCTGAAAGTCCCGCACCATGGCCGGATAGGGATGGGGACCCGCCACCGTGCCGATAATATAGAAGGTGTCGTCGATATTCGTTACCCAGTCCCGCATCGCCTCGTTGAGGGCGTCCTTGAGGGTCTTGGAGCCCGACTCCACCGCCCGCACCTCGGCGCCGAGCAGCTTCATGCGGTAGACATTGGCCTCCTGGCGCACTATATCCACCGCACCCATGTAGACCACGCACTCCAGCCCCAGGCGCGCCGCCACCGTGGCGGTGGCCACGCCGTGTTGACCGGCTCCGGTCTCGGCGATGATGCGCCGTTTGCCCATGCGACTGGCCAGCAGGGCCTGACCGACCGTGTTGTTGATCTTGTGGGCGTCGGTGTGGTTGAGGTCCTCCCGTTTCAGGTAGATCTGGGCGCCCCCCAGCTCCCGGCTCCAGCGGACTGCATGGTAGAGCGGTGAGGGCCGCCCCACATAGTTGGCCAGGTCCTGGTCCAGCTCGCGCAGAAACGCCTCGTCCCCCAGGTAGCGCTCATAGGCGATGCGCAGCTCCTCCAGGGGCTCCATGAGGGTCTCCGCAACGAATAGACCCCCGTAGGGTCCGAAGTGTCCCTGCGCATCCGGCAGGCTGCCAATGATCTTCTCAGCTGTTGTCGCCACGTTTTACTCCTTCGATGAAGGCTCGGATTTTTTCGGCATCCTTGATGCCTTTACTCTGTTCGACGCCACCGCTCACGTCCACTGCATAGGGCCTGAGGCGGCGGATCGCCGACTCGACATTGCGCGGGTTGAGACCGCCGGCAAGGATGACCCGGGAGGCCAGCGCCCGGGGGATGCGCTCCCAGTCGAAGCTCCGTCCGGTGCCGCCGGGCCTGCCAGGTTCGTAGGCATCCAGGAGCAGTGCCGAGGCCCCTGAGTACTGGCGCTCCATGGCGGCCAGGTCGATCCCGTCACGCATCCGCACCGCCTTGATCCAGGGACGTCCGAAGCCGTTGCACTCCTCGGGCCGTTCATGGCCGTGAAACTGCAGCAGGTCGATGGGCAGCTGCTGCAGCAGCCGGGTGATCTCCGCCCTGGGCATGTCCACCAGCAGGCCCACCCGGGCCACGAAGGGCGGCAGCCCCTGCAGGATCTCCCGGGCCTGGGCGATGCCCACGGCCCGCGGGCTGGGGGCGTAGAAGACCAGACCGATGGCGTCGGCACCGGCGGCCACCGCCGCCATGGCGTCCGCGGAACGGGTGATGCCGCAGATCTTGACTCTTGTCCTCATCAGGCGTTGCAAGATACAGGATCGGAGGTTGCTAGGCCATGTCTGGCAGGGAAAATTTCCTGGGATAGTCGACCCGCGTCAGGTAGAGCCCCTGGGGCGGGGCGGTCACCCCCCCCCGGGTCCGGTCCCGCAGCTCGAGGATCTCACGCGCCCAGCCTTCGTCCCGATCTCCCTTGCCGATCGCCAGCAACACCCCGGCGATGTTGCGCACCATGTGGTGCAGGAAGGCATTGGCGTGCACCTCGATGGTCACCCGATCGCCCTGCCGGCTGACCTGAATGCGGTGAATGGTACGGCGCGGGTGCTTGGCCTGACAGGCCAGGGCCCGGTAGGAGGAGAAGTCATGGGTGCCCACCAGGGCCTGGGCGGCCCGCTGCATCGCCTGCTCGTCCAGGGGCTGGTGTATCCAGGTCGCCCGGCCCCGCCACAATGCGGATCGGGTCGGGCGGTTGAGGATCAGGTAGCGGTAGTGGCGGCCGATGGCGCAAAAGCGTGCGTGAAAGTCGTCCGCCACCTCCCTCACCCACAGCAGGTTGACGTCGTCGGGGAGATTGACGTTGGCCCCCAACAGCCAGGAACGGGGTGGGCGGCGTGCCGAGGTATCGAAGTGGACCACCTGTCCGGTGGCATGCACCCCAGTATCCGTGCGACCAGCGCAGTGGACCGTCAGCGTGTGGTCGGCGACCTTCCCCAGGGCGCCCTGCAGGGTCTCCTGGACACTGCGGACGTCTCCCTGAAACTGCCAGCCATGGAATGCGGTACCGTCGTACTCTACACCAAGGGCGATTCTCATCATCGAGGCGGGATTGGACAAAAAGGGGCGCAACCCGTGCGCCCCGTCGGCCAGGTAAACGGCCGGGGATCAGTCGGACATGCCCGCCAGCAGCTCCTGGGCCTGCTGCTTCTGCTGTTCGCTGCCCTCGCTCACCACCTCTTCGAGGATGCCACGAGCGCCCTCTTGATCACCCATATCCACGTAGGCACGGGCGAGATCGAGCTTGGTGGTCACCTCGTCGGTGCTGTCCAGGTCGAGCCCCTGATCCTCGCTCTCTGCAGCAGGGGCGGGGGTGGACTCATCACCCACATCCAGTTCGCTCTGTGCATCCAGATCACCGGACAGGGACTCCAGCTCCTTCTCCAGGCTCTCCAGGTCAAGGTCGTCCAGGGACTCCGAGTCCTCGATACCGATGACCCCTTCGCTGTCCGCCGCCTGGGAGTCCTGGCCCAGGGTCCCAAGCTCGAGTTCCGACAGGCTGCTCGACTCGTCCAGCGACGAGGCGAGGCCCAGGGCGTCATCTTTAGTCTCGGCGTCGCTGCCAGCCGCTGCCGATGCCCCCGGCAGATCACTATCCAGCGATTCGGCCCCTTCACTATCGGCCTGCTGGCTCGAATCCAGGGAGTTGAGGAATTCCGAGTCGAGTGAGAGTTCTGCTTCGAGATTTTCCGAATCCATCTGGTCCAGGTTGTCCAGGCCGCTCAGGTCCATGGAGTCGATGGTCTCGCTGGTCGACTCGCCGGTCTCCTGGCTGCCGGGGATCCTGGTGTCGTCCAGGGAACTCTCCAGGTCCAGTCCCAGGTCTTCCAGGTCATCCCCGGCGGATCCCAGGGCTGCACCGGTGGCGGCCGCAGCACCGGCAAACAGGGTGCTGCCCGGGTTGATCTCCTTGCCCATGGCGGCAACCTTGGCCCAGGCGTCCGGATCCTTCTCCTCCAGTCCTTCCTGTTTGAGCTCCTCGGCCAGCTTGGTGAACTGGTCGCTGTTCTTGGCGGAGTAGTGGATCTCCAGCAGCTTGAGTTTCAGGTCGTCGCGATCCGGGAAGCGGCTGATGGCCTGTCGGATCAGCTCCTCGGCCTGCTGATAACGGCCGTACGCGATATAGACATCCGCCTCGGAGATGGGGTCCACCTCGCCGGTCTCATCCTGCAGGGCATCGATATCACTGGGCGAGAAGTCGCTCATGAACGAGGTCTCGTCGGTCGGCTCGTTGATGGCGCCGCTGCCACTCACGGCCGCCGCCGCGGCCCCGCTTTCGGGTGTCACCAGGATGCTCTCGGCGAACTCGGCCTCCGCCTCTTTGCGTCGGCGCATGATCAGCGCAAGCAGGATCAGCAGCAGCACCGCGGCCCCCCCCACGATGGCCAGCATGGTGGGGTTGGCAGTCAGGGTTTCGAGGAAACTTTCCCCTTGGGGGGCCTTGGCGGGCGCCGCCGGGGGCTTGGGTTGTGGTGCGGGTGCTGGCGCAGGCTGCACCTGGGGCTCCTGCTGTACGGGTGGGACCTCGGCCTGCGCCTGTTCCGCCGGGGTGACGGCCTCAGGCTGAGGCGATTCCACGGCCTCCGGGGCCCCTGTCTCGGCCGGCCCCGCGGCCTCGCCGGTGGCCTGTTCGGGAGGAGTCTCCGCCGGGGCCTGTGCCCCTTCGGGCGAGACCTCGGCCGCCGGCTTTTCCGCCGGGGCCGTTTCCATGGGGGTCTCTGCCGGTGCCGGCAACGGTGTTGGTTGCTGAACCTCGGTCTTGCCGGCGGCGATCTGTTGGTTGGTCTGCAGTTTGGTGAGCTGATCGTTCTTCAGGGTGAGCAGGCGCTTGATATCGCTGATCTGTGCCTCGAGTTCGCTCACCCGGTCGCGCAGGGTCTGGTTCTCCTGACGGGCGCTCTCGTTGGCCTCCTGCACCAGCAGGAGTTCCTGTTCCAGGCGCGAGATCTCCGGTCCCTTCTCCGCGGTCCCCTCGGGGCCCTTGGCCTGCGCGGCCTCACCGCCCTCTTCCGGCTTGGCTGAAACCAGTTTCAGGCGATCCTCTTCCTTGGCGGCAGCCGCCTGGGCGCCGGCGCCGGCCGACTCCGCCGCTGCCGTTGTCGGTGTACTGCTGGCGGCCGCCTGGCCCCGACCTGCCCGCCACTCCCGGGTCTGGGCCAGGAACTCCTGGCGCGCCTCACGGCGCGAGATCGCGGTCACATCGGCGTCCGCCGGCAGGCGCAGGATCTTGCCGACCTTGAGGCCATTGACGTTGTTGCGAATAAAGGCGTCCGGGTTGTAGCGCTGCAGCGCCATCATCACCTGTTCGGTGGACTCCCCGGCCTCCTGCAGTTGCTTGGCGATCTTCCACAGATTGTCGTTGGCGCGAATCGGGCCATACTCCCGAGCGCCCGAAGAGGTGGATGCACTGTAGGTGACGCGGGCCGGGGCGGGCCGGGTCGCCACCGGGGGCGCGGCGCTCAGGGGCGCGGCCGAGACCCTCGGGGCCTGCACGGCGGCGGGGCGCCGCTCAAGGGTCACCGGGGGATCCAGCAGCACCGTGTATTCCCGCATCAGCCGCCCCTTGGGCCAGTTCACCTCGATGATGAAGTCGAGAAAGGGCTCGCGAATGGGTTCACGACTGGTGACGGCGATCACCACCCGCCCGTCCGGTGTCAGCGAAGGGGTGAACTTCAGCTCATTGAGCAGGAAGGGCCGCTCCAGTCCCGCCTTGGCGAAGGCGTCGGGTGAGGCCAGCGCCACCTTGACGTCCTGCAGGTCGTCCTTGCTGGTGGAGAGCAGATCGATATCGGCCTTGAAGCTCTGATTGAGCGCCGATTGGGTGTGTATCTCACCGAGCCCCAGTGCCAGGGCGCCCAGTGGCGAAAGGGCTGTTGCCACAGCCACTGCCAGGGACAGCTTGCGGATCATGCTTCCTCCTTGCCAGACAGTCAGCATCCCACCGAGTGATGAGCCCCGGAACCCAATCGTCCGGATGCCTCAGCCTACTACTCGGAAGAATTAGAATAAACTTAATAATTTGCGGCTAACTATAGCTTACAAATAGCCTTTTACCAAAACTTCAGCGATCTTGACAGCAATCCCCGCAACACGGAATCAAGGCCTGTCAGGAACCCGCCAAAGTGAGAAACAGGTCGTGTTTTTTTACACCAGACCATCGCCGCCAAACCGCGGGATACCCCTGATAACGGCTGGCTGGGAATTATCTGAACCATTCTCCCAAGATTTTTCTTCCCATCTGCCCAACCGTCAACCTAGAATCCTCAGTTGGACAGGGTAAAGTGTGCGTTTGCGGTGGTGCAGGGCAAGGCACAACGACGCGGAATAGTTAACCTATTCCAAGGAGTTGTCACGCCGCCATGCGCCACCGCAGGCGTGCAATTTGCTCTGTAGCGTGATTCACCCAACGGGTGACAAGGACAATCGAAGTAAGTGTTTTTCATATCAATCACTTGGTTTCAGAATGGAGCGATCAACTGAGGAATCTAGGGTCAAGCCTCGGCGGTCACTGCTCGAGGAGGATGCGCAGCATGCGCCGCAGGGGTTCCGCCGCCCCCCACAGGAGCTGGTCCCCCACGGTGAAGGCATTGAGGTACTCACTGCCCATGTTGAGCTTGCGCAGGCGGCCCACCGGCACCGTCAAGGTGCCGGTCACCCGGGCTGGCGTCAGCTCCTGGAGGCTGGCCTCCCGCTCGTTGGGCACCAGCCGGACCCAGTCGTTGGCCGTGCCGATGATCGATTCGATCTCGTCCAGGGGTAGGTCCCGGCGCAGTTTGATGGTCAGTGCCTGGCTGTGGCAGCGCATGGCGCCGATGCGTACACAGGTGCCATCGATGGGCACCGGCCGGTCTGCCCGCCCGAGGATCTTGTTGGTCTCGGCAAAGCCCTTCCACTCCTCCTTGCTCTGGCCGTTCTCCAGCGCCACGTCGATCCAGGGAATCAGGCTACCGGCCAGGGGGACGCCGAAGTGCTCATGGGGAAAGTCACTGCTGCGCAGGGTCTCCGCCACCTTGCGATCGATGTCGAGGATCGCCGCGGCCGGGTCCGCCAGCTGCTCCGACACCGCGCTATGCAAGGCCCCCATCTGGCTGATCAGTTCACGCATATTGCGCGCCCCGGCCCCGGAGGCGGCCTGGTAGGTCATGACCGAGGCCCACTCCACCAGATCCTCCCGGAACAACCCCCCCAGGGCCATCAACATCAGGCTCACGGTGCAGTTGCCACCGATATAGTCCCGGACGCCCCTGGTCAGGCCGTCGCGGATCACCGTCTCGTTCACCGGGTCGAGGACGATGATACTCTGCTCTCGCATGCGCAGGCTGGAGGCGGCATCGATCCAGTAGCCCCGCCAGCCGGAGTTGCGCAGTTCATCATGGATCTGGTTGGTGTAGCCGCCTCCCTGACAGGTGACGATGGCGTCCATCCGGGCCAGCGCCTCTATATCCATGGCATCCTGCAGGGGCGGGATAGGACGCCCAATCTCGGGCCCGGCCTGACCGACCTGGGAGGTGGTGAAAAAGACCGGCTCGTCGATCCCCTCGAAGTCGTCTTCTTCGCGCATGCGCCCCATGAGGACCGAGCCCACCATGCCGCGCCAACCTACAAAACCTACTCGTTTCATCTGTCCTGTTCTCGATAGCCCAGAAGGATTTCCACGCCCGGCCGGTGGTCAGAGTGCGGCGACCACCGCGTCACCCATGGCCTCACAGCCCACCTCGGTCATGCCCGCCGAGTGGATATCCGGGGTGCGCAGGCCGTCGTCCAGTACCCGCTCGACCGCTGCCTCGATACGCCCCGCCATGGCCGGCTCGTCCAGGCTATAGCGCAGTATCATGGCCACCTAGAGGATGGTGGCCAGCGGGTTGGCGATGCCCTGCCCCGCAATGTCCGGGGCGGAGCCATGGATCGGTTCGTACATCCCCTTGCCGTGGGCGTCCAGGGAGGCCGAAGGCAACATGCCGATGGAGCCGGTCAGCATGGAGGCGCAGTCCGAGAGGATGTCGCCGAACATATTGGTGGTCACCATCACGTCGAACTGCTTGGGCCACTTGACCAGCTGCATGGCCGCATTGTCCACGTACATGTGGCTCAGTTCCACCTTCGGATAGTCCCCGGCGACCCGGCCGACCACCTCGCGCCAGAGTTCCGTGCACTCGAGCACATTCGCCTTGTCCACCGAGCAGACCCGCCGACCCCGCTTCATGGCGATATCTAAGGCGACCCGGCCGATGCGCTCGATCTCCGACTCGGCATAGACCAGGGTATTGAAGCCCTGGCGCTCACCCCCCTCCAGCTCACGTATGCCCCTGGGCTGACCGAAGTAGATACCGCCGGTGAGTTCTCGGACGATCATGATGTCCAGCCCCGCCACCACCTCCGGCTTGAGGCTGGAGGCGCCCGCCAGTTGGGGATAGAGGATCGCCGGGCGCAGATTGGCGAACATGTCGAGCCCGGCGCGCAATCCCAACAGCCCCTTCTCCGGGCGGATGGAGATGTCGAGCCCCTCCCACTTGTAGCCCCCCACCGCACCCAGCAGGATGGCATCGGCCTCGTGCGCCATCTCCAGGGTCACCTCCGGCAGGGGGCCGCCGGTGGCGTCGATGGCGGCGCCACCGACCAGCGCCTCGTCCAGATCCACATCCAGACCGTACTCGTCGCGCAGCCGCGCCACCACCTTGACCGCCTCGTGGACGATCTCAGGGCCTATGCCGTCACCCGGCAGGACCAGAATCTTCTTGCTCATATCACTCTGTACCTCTGAACTCGGTGACTCGTGGGTGAACCGCGACAGGAACCGGCGCTCTAAGGGCGACCATAGTAGGCAATCGTCGAGGACCTGGCGAGGGAGTGGCGGTTAAGCTGGAAACCCACTAGCGCGGGGGCGGCCGCGGTGTCCAAGGGCAGCCGCTCCACATCCAGGGCGTAGACGGTCAACAGATAGCGGTGGGGCCGGTCGCCCCGGGGCGGACAGGCGCCGCCGAATCCTGGCTTGCCGAAATCGGTGCGACTCTGTACCACACCGGCCGGCATCCGTTGCGGGGCGGTGCTGCCGGCCCCCTCCGGGAGACCCTGGGTCTTGGCCGGGATATTGAACACCAGCCAGTGCCACCAGCCACTACCGGTGGGGGCATCCGGGTCGTAGAGGGTGACCGCGAAGCTGCGGGTGGCCGCGGGCGCGCCACTCCAGTGCAGTGCCGGAGAGATGTTACCCCCCTTGCAGCCAAAGCCGTCATAGACCTGGGCCGGCGCCAGCTGCCCCGACAGCGAATCGCTGACGAGGGTCAGGCCCGCCGCCTGCAGCGCGTTACAAAACAATGAAATAACCGATAGATATAAAAACTTATTCATCTTGATTCAATCCCAGTCAATGGCCGGATCAGCCCTGCTTCATAGAGTCGCCAGACCAGGCTATCCAGCCAGGGGGGTGAACAACCAGGGCGCCTCCTGGCGGCGGCGCTCTTCATAGGCGCGAATCTCGTCCACATGTTGCAGGGTCAGGCCGATGTCGTCCAGTCCGTCGAGCAGACACTGCTTGTGGAAGGGGTCCACCTGGAACGGGATCGCCTCGCCCGCGGGCATGACGAGCCGCTGCCCCAGCAGGTCCACGGTTAGCCGCAGGGCCTGTTCGCCCCCCGACAGGGCGAACAGCTCGTCCACAGTTTTTTCATATAATACAATTGGTAATATTCCATTCTTAAAGCAATTGTTAAAGAATATGTCTGCAAAACTGGGGGCGATGATGACCTTGAAGCCATAGTCGGCCAGGGCCCATGGGGCGTGCTCCCGGGAGGAACCGCAGCCGAAGTTCTTGCGCGTCAGCAGGATTGAGGCGCCGGCATAGCGCGGGTCGTTGAGCACGAAGTCCGGGTTGATCGGACGCCGGCTGTTATCCATGCCCGGCTCACCATGGTCCAGGTAGCGCCACTCGTCGAACAGGTTGGGGCCGAAGCCGCTGCGCTTGATCGACTTGAGAAACTGTTTCGGGATGATGGCGTCGGTATCCACGTTGGAACGGTCCAGGGGACAGACGATACCAGTGAACTCGCTGAATTTTTCCATACCTCGATCCTTTCTCTCTGCTCAGAGTTCTCGCACGTCGATGAAGTGGCCGGCGATGGCCGCCGCGGCCGCCATCGCCGGGCTCACCAGGTGGGTGCGCCCCCCCTGCCCCTGGCGCCCCTCGAAGTTGCGGTTGGATGTGGAGGCGCAGCGCTCACCCGGTTCCAGACGGTCGGCGTTCATCGCCAGACACATGGAGCAACCCGGCTCGCGCCACTCGAAGCCCGCCTCGACGAAGACCCGATCCAACCCCTCGGCCTCCGCCTGCTGCTTGACCAGACCGGAGCCGGGCACCACCAGGGCCTGGCGGATGTTGTCCGCCAGTTTGCGCCCCCGAGCCACCGCCGCGGCGGCGCGCAGGTCCTCGATGCGGGAGTTGGTGCAGGAGCCGATGAAGACCTTGTCGAGACGGATGTCACGGATCGGTGTGCCGGCCGCCAGCCCCATATAGTCCAGGGCCCGGCGCATGCCCCCGGCCTTGACCGGGTCGTCCACCCGGGCCGGGTCGGGCACCACCTGATCCACCGCTACCACCATCTCCGGCGAGGTCCCCCAGGTCACCTGGGGGCGGATCGCCGAGGCATCGAGGCGCACCTGTCTGTCGAATACCGCCCCTGGATCACTGTGCAAGGTGCGCCAATAGGCCACTGCCTTTTCCCAGTTCTCACCTTGCGGCGCGAAGGGCCGGCCCTGCACATAGTCGATGGTCTTCTGGTCCACCGCCACGAAACCGGCCCGGGCGCCGGCCTCGATGGCCATGTTGCAGACCGTCAGGCGGCCCTCGATGGAGAGGTCGCGGATCGCCTCGCCGGCAAACTCGATCGCATGCCCCGTGCCCCCGGCGGTGCCGATCTCGCCGATGATCGCCAGCACGATGTCCTTGGCGGTCACCCCGGGCCCGACCCCTCCCTCCACCAGCACCTGCATCGCCTTGGACTTCTTCTGGATCAGGCACTGGGTCGCCAGCACATGCTCCACCTCAGAGGTGCCGATGCCGAAGGCCAGGGCTCCCAGGGCCCCATGGCTGGAGGTGTGGGAGTCGCCACAAACCAGGGTCATACCCGGCAGGGTCGCCCCCTGCTCCGGCCCAATCACATGGACTATCCCCTGGCGGCGGTCGCTCACGGGGAACTCGGTGAGACCGTACTCGGCGCAATTGGCGTCCAGGGTCTCCACCTGGGTGCGAGCAATCGGATCGCTGATGTCCGCCACCCCGTGGGGACGGGGCGTGGTCGGGACATTGTGATCCGGGGTCGCGAGGTTGGCGCCGGCCCGCCAGGGCCTGCGCCCGGCCAGCCGCAGTCCCTCGAAGGCCTGGGGCGAGGTGACCTCGTGCACCAGGTGTCGGTCGATATAGAGCAGCGCGGTGCCGTCCTCACTGGTGCGCACCAAATGGGCATCCCAGAGTTTGTCGTAGAGGGTCTGTGGGGTCATGTCTCTCTCCCGCGAATTCCTGGTCAAACCATAAGAGAAGGTGTTAAATAATACAAATTCATATTTTTCATGATCTACATTCTTTTTTGGAATAGTGGTAGAGCTCTCCAGCCTGCATGCCTTCGTCCAGGTCGCCCGGGACCGCTCCTTCTCGCGGGCGGCGCAGGCCCTGTTCATCACCCAACCCGCGGTCAGCAAACGCATCGCCGGCCTGGAACGGGAGTTGGGGACCCCCCTGTTCGACCGGGTCGGCCGGCAGGTCCTGCTCACCGAGGCGGGACGCCAGCTGCTGCCCCGAGCCGAGCAGCTCCTGGACGACATGACCGACATCCGCCGGGAACTCTCCAACCTGTCGAAGCAGGTGGCCGGTACGCTGCTGATGGGCACCAGTCATCACATCGGCCTGCATCGCCTGCCCCGGGTCCTCAAGGGCTATACCATCCGCTATCCCGAGGTGGACCTGGAGATCCGCTTCATGAGTTCGGAACTGACCTGCCAGGCGGTGGAACGGGGCGAACTGGAACTTGGGGTGGTCACCCTGCCACCGGAGCCCACGGGCAATCTGCTGCTACGGCCGGTGTGGCGGGACCCCCTGTGTTTCGTGGTCGCCCGGGACCACCCCCTGGCCCGACATCCCAGACTCGAGGCGGCGGAACTGACCGCCTACCCGGCGGTGCTGCCCACCGCCTCCACCTACACCCGCGGCCTGTTGGAGGCGGCCCTGGCCCCGCTGGGTGGCGAGATCCGCTGCGAACTCTCCACCGACTACCTGGAGACCCTCAAGATGATGGCCTCGATCGGTCTGGGCTGGAGCCTGCTGCCGGAGACCCTGCTCGATGACGGCCTGGTGGCCCTGGAGGTCACAGGGGTCCGCCTGGAACGGCGCCTGGGGCTGGTGCTCAACCGCCAACGCAGCCTCTCGAACCCCGCCCGGGCCATGCTCGAGCAGCTGCAATCGTCCACCTCGCACAAGGTGGTGTGAAAGGACTGAGCCCGCCTATTCAAAGGCGGGCTGAGGGCGGGCTATCCCATAGCCCCGCGATGTTCCAGACCGACCCAGCGCCAGGCGATCACCACTGCCAGGGCGGCATAGCCCGCCGCCACTCCATAGGTAGGACCCGGGCCGATACTGTCCCA
>Ga0114931_10008593_pt1 | contig 12331 bp, 11 predicted proteins | sample 2SBtaG_FD_89579 | JGI IMG/M metagenome (GOLD analysis project Ga0114931, IMG submission 89579) | Deep subsurface microbial communities from Kolumbo volcano to uncover new lineages of life (NeLLi) - 2SBTROV14_V59a metaG | ecosystem: Environmental > Aquatic > Marine > Volcanic | place: Kolumbo...
CACCGGCTGCCCGTCGCCGTCGATGCCCCGGGCATCGATTGTCGCCGGCAGGCTGCCGTCGGCGGTGAAGGCATCGACAAAATCAAATTCGTCGAACAGGCGGATGGCCACTTGCCGACCGCCGATAACCGTATCGATACGGCCCCCCTTTTCAGCCATGAATGCCCTGGTGAAGGCCACCCGGTCGCCGTTGATATCGAAGGCATAAACCTGTGTCTTCGGGGGCAGACGCGGGTCGATCAGCGGGATTGTCGGAAAATAGGGCCGGGGATCGGCGGGATCGTAATGGCGCTCCAGTATGGTCGCCATCATGTGCCGCACGGTGCGGTCCCACAGACGCGCCGGCAAGGGCCTGCGCGGGGCACCGGGGGGATTGAAATAAACCTGTCCCGCCGGATAAAGGCGGCCAAAGGCGGCAAAGCTCATCAAGCGCACCGCCCGCCGTGGCATTGCCGGCGCACCGTCGGTCGCGGCCAGCCCGAAATGTCCGTAAAGCTGTTGCAACAGCCTCCCCGAATGGCGGTCGAAAAACACCAGATTGTTGGACAACTGTGCCGCCACCCCCAGATCGAGCGGACAACCGTCAATCGACGGCTCGAACGCCATCGCCGCGTGGGCCAGCGAGCAATAGGTCATGGCAACCGGCTGGCCGCCCGCCAGCACCGCCGGACTTGCCGCGACATGGGGCCGGGTCAGCCAGGATAGCGGATAGGCGCAAGGGCCCGCGTCGGTATCGAGGACCGCGACCTCTTGATCGCCGGAAAGACAGCCCCGGGCCCGGGCAATATCGGAAAAAGGGGCGTCATGGCCATCGGACGGCAGCATCACATGGGGAATGAAGACAATGCCGGCGAACAGAAACAGGGCCACCAGCCCGGCCAGTGTCCCGATTGCCGCCGGGGCCAGCGCCCCCTCCGACGGGTTGCGCCACAGCGCCAGCAGAACCAGAACCGTCGCCACCACCGCGAGCGGCTTGCGGACCCGCCAGACAGCCTCGACAACCGGTCGGGGAAAGGCAAGCAGCTTCTGGGGCAGGTCCCCCAGTACCAGAAAGACCGCCAGCGACAGGACAAGCGCAACACCGATGGCAAGAAGCGTAATCATTTCATCCTATCCCGTTTCAGCGAATACCGGCGGGCCCCGCCGGCTGCCAACCGCCCCGGGAAGCCTTTATAGCGCCCTTGCCGCGATCTGTAATCCCGCATAGTTTGCGCCGCATGACGGAGGCCACGGACAAAGACAGGGTTATCCATATTATCGGCGGCGGTCTGGCGGGCAGCGAGGCGGCCTGGCAGGCTGCCCGCCTCGGGGTGCCGGTGATTTTGCATGAAATGCGCCCGCAGCGCACAACCGATGCCCACCAGAGCGGGCGGCTGGCCGAACTGGTCTGTTCCAATTCCCTGCGTTCCGACGACGCGATGGCCAATGCGGTCGGCCTGCTGCACGCGGAAATGCGCCGTGCCGGCTCGCTTATCCTCAAGGCTGCCGATGCCCACCGGGTGCCGGCGGGCGGCGCCCTGGCGGTCGACCGGGAAGGTTTTGCCGAAGCGGTGACGACGGCGATTGAGCAAGAGCCGCTAATCACCCTGGAACGCGGCGAAGTGGCCGGCCTGCCACCCGATGACTGGCACTCGGTGATTATCGCCACCGGTCCCCTGACCGCACCGGCGCTGGCGGCGGCGATTGGCGCTCTGAGCGGCACCGAATCGCTGGCCTTTTTCGATGCCATCGCGCCGGTGGTTCACCGTTCAACAATCAATTTCGACATCGCCTGGTTCCAGTCGCGCTACGACAAGGGAGCCGATAACGGCAAAGGGAACGGCGCCGATTACATCAACTGCCCGCTTGACAAGGACCAGTATCATGCCTTTATCGATGGCCTGCTGGCCGGCGAGGCAACCGAATTCAGGGACTGGGAAAAGGATACCCCCTATTTCGAGGGCTGCCTGCCGATCGAGGTGATGGCGGCGCGCGGCCGCGAAACCCTGGCCTTCGGGCCGATGAAACCGGTCGGCCTGACCAATCCCCACAGCGACCGGAAACCCTATGCCGTGGTCCAGTTGCGCCAGGACAACGCGCTGGCCACCCTTTACAACATGGTCGGCTTTCAGACCAAGCTGCGGCACGGTGAACAGGCCCGCCTTTTCCGCACCATCCCGGGGCTGGAGAAAGCCCAGTTTGCCCGTCTCGGCGGCCTTCATCGCAACACCTTTATCAACAGCCCGCGCCTGCTGGACAAGCGGCTGCGCCTCAAGGCCCGGCCCGGCTTACGTTTCGCCGGGCAGATCACCGGGGTCGAAGGCTATGTCGAATCGGCGGCCATCGGCCTGATCGCCGGGCGTTTCGCCGCCGGCGAAATATTATCGACGCCGCTGGCGCCGCCGCCCGCCACCACCGCGCTGGGCGCCCTGCTGGCCCATATTACCGGCGGCGCCGATGCCGGCAGCTTCCAGCCGATGAATGTTAATTTCGGCCTTTTTCCGCCGCTGGCGACCCATCATAAAAAACGCCAGCGCAAGGCCGCCTATGCCCGCCGGGCGCTTGACGACCTTGAGGACTGGCTTTAGGTTTCAGCGGCGAATTTCCGCCAGACAGCCCACGGGTCCCCTTATGCTCAAACGATTTTCCGTTGTTCTCGCTCTCACCCTCGCCGCGCCGCTTCTTTCGGCCTGCGGCGACAATGCCGCCGACAAACAGGCGGCAAAGGACAACCGTCCCTTCACGCTGCTCGCCGAAGCCGACGTCGCCACCGCCCGGACGCTGGAGGATACGGCGCTGGCCGGCAATCCGGCATGGGACCTTCTCGAATCCCTGACCACCGAGATCGGCCCCCGTCTGGCCGGCTCACCAGCCAATGCCCGGGCTGTCGAATGGGCGCTCGACAAGTTCAAAACACTGGGTTTCGACAAGGTATGGACCGAGCCGGTGACCATTCACGCCTGGAAGCGGATCGATGCCGAAGCCCGCATCCTGTCGCCCTATCCCCATGAATTCGCGGTCACTTCGCTGGGTCTTTCCACCTCGACCCCGGGCGCCGGAATCGAGGGCGAGGTCATGCAATTCAAAACCATTGCCGATTTGCAGGCCGCCCCCGCCGATGCCGCCGCCGGCAAGATTGTCTTTATCTCGAACCGCATGCAGCGAACCCGTGACGGTTCCGGCTATGGGCCGGCGGTGGCGGCGCGCAGTAACGGGGCCAGCGAGGCCGGCAAGCGCGGCGCGTTGGCGGTCATCATCCGCTCTATCGGCACCGACAGCCACCGTCTGCCCCATACCGGTGCCATGCGCTATGCCAAGGACGACACCACCCGCATTCCCGCCGCCGCCCTGTCCAACCCGGATGCCGATATCCTGGAAAATGCGCTAAGGCGCGGCAAGCCGATACGTCTTTACCTCAAAATTATCAACCAGGACCTGGGCGAAGTTGAAACCGTCAACGTCATCGGCCAACTGACCGGCAGCGAAAAGCCGGACGAGGTAGTGGTTATCGGCGGTCATCTCGATTCATGGGACCTCGGCACCGGGGCCATCGACGATGGCGCCGGCGTGGCCATCACCATGGCCGCCGGGCATCTTATCAGCCAGCTTGAAACCCGCCCCCGGCGCAGCCTGCGGGTAATTGCCTTCGCCGCCGAGGAAATCGGCCTTTACGGCGGCCGGGCCTATGCCAAAGCCCATGAATCCGAGCTTGGCAATCATATCATCGGCGCCGAATCGGACTTCGGCGCCGGGCGTATCTATGCCCTGTCCCCCAAAGTGGCGGAAAGCGCCCTGCCGGTGATGGCTGAAATCACAAGGGTTCTGGCGCCGCTGGGCATCGAGGCCGGCAACAACGACGGCGAAGGCGGCCCCGACATGTCGGCGATGAGCCGGAAGGGGGTTCCGATGGCCGGCCTCAGGCAGGACGGTACCAGCTATTTCGACCTTCACCACACTGCCGACGACACCTTCGATAAGGTGGAAAAAGCGGCGCTTGAGCAGAACGTTGCCGCCTATGCCGCCTTCTCGTATCTGGCATTGCAATACGACGGTCGGTTCGACGGAAAATAGGCGTCGTTTTTCAGCGAATAGCGATGCTTACGCGCGGGCCAGTTTGAAGGCCCGGGCTTCGCGCACCGCGTCGCGAATCTCAAGCCCCAGGGCTTGGGCCGATATCGGCTTGGTCAGGACGCTGGCGGCGCCGGCTTCGCGCATCAACTCATGCATCATGTCGTCGTTGTCGGCGGTCAGCACCAGAACCGGGATGCCGCGCACTTCTTCATTCTTGGCGCGGCGCAGCCGGTGACAGAATTCCATGCCGTCCATGCCCGCCATATGAAGGTCGCAGATAATGAAATCGGGCAGCCCCCCATTGCCATTGGCGAGGGCGACAAAAGCATCCTTGCCGTTGCCGGCCTCGATGACCGAACGGATTTCGATCTTGGCAAGTAACTGCTTGATAATGCTGCGCATTGTCGACTGATCGTCGATTACCAGGGCATGCAGATTTTCAAAATCAACGCGTGTCAAAGTGTCCCTCCGGCCCCCATCATTACTGCGCCCGGCTTAATGCAATGTAAATGCGATAGGGGTTTCCCCGCCCTTTCTGTAAAGGACCCGGGCGCCGGTCAGTATCGGCGCCACAACCAGTCCCACGCCAGACCAGCAAGCGGGCCAGCGGAAGATACCACCGGGGCAACCGGCTGGCCCGTCGCAAGCGCCTTTATCCGCCGCTGGGCAAGGCCGGCCAGCAGAAAGACCGGCATCCATCGGCGCGCTGGTCGCGGCACCAGATCACGTGCCTTTGCCAGCCCCAGGCCAAGGCGCCGGGCGACCTTCTGGCGGATAATTTCCGAGCGCCCGCCGGGCCCCTTCCCGTCCGCTGTCAGATAACCGGCCAGCACTGGCAGACCATGCGCCGCCCGCCACGGCATGGCGGACAACACCCCGGCCAGCGCATAAGCCGTGGCGGCTTCGGCTGCCGCCCCGGCCCCGTCGTCATGACGCCCCGCCTGCAGGCATTGAAAAGCCAACTGGCCCAGCGGCGCCGCTGTTTGGCGGGCATAATCCTCCAGCGCCCCGACATCGGCGAAGGGCCGGCTATCGAGGTCCCGTTCACGGGCCTCGATCATCGCCAATAGCGCCTCCTGTTCCAGTGCGCAGTCGCGGACCGCCATCCCGAGTTCCCCGACAACCGCCTGGCGGGGTGGCTGGCCGGCGAAAAGCCCTTCGACCGCGTGGCGCCACCACTGAAGGCGGACAGCCCCCGGCAGCGGCTCGGAAACCGCTTCGGCAATCGTCGCGATCTCCAGATTAAAGGCATAAAGGGCGCCAAGACGGCGCCGTTCCGGAGGGCCGGCAAAAAGAATTGTGTTATAGCGCTGGCGGTCATGGCGCCTGAGCCGACCCAAACAGTACACCGGATCTGTCGCCTTTTCCCCAGCCCCTTCGTCGGATTTGCCTTGCCCCGCCATTGTGGTATGGTTTCCCCGCTTTCACGGGCTGTCAAAGCTTTGTTTCGGTATTTTTCAATTGGGAGGCAGGATTATGAAGAATCCACTTGAAACCCTTGGTGGAACGATCACCGCGGGTATTGTTATTACGATTGTAATGGTCTGGCTTATCGGCACCTACTGGGCCTGACAGGGTAAGGGGCAAAAAAATGGAATTCGATCACACCTATTACGCATTTTTCATTCGCTGGCTGCATGTCCTTAACGGGGTCATGTGGATCGGCCTTCTGTGGTATTTCAACTTCGTCCAGATTCCCAATATGGGAAAAATTCCTGACGATCAGAAACCGGCCATCGGCAAGGTTATCGCCCCGGCGGCTTTGTTCTGGTTTCGCTGGGCGGCCTTGGGGACAGTGTTTTTCGGCCTTTGGCTGGCGTCGCTTAACGGCTATGTCATGGATGCCCTGCAACTGGGCCTTGGCAGCGGTATCGCCAAGCATGCGGCAATTGGCTTCGGCATGTGGATGGGCCTGATCATGGCCTTCAATGTCTGGTTCGTCATCTGGCCCAACCAGCAAAAGGCATTGGGCATGGTCGACTGCGAGGCCGAAGAAAAAGCCCGCGCCGGGCGCACTGCGATGCTCTTTTCGCGAACCAACACGATGCTCTCCATACCGATGCTTTACGCCATGGTATCGGCGCAGAATCTGTACTGATTAAAAGCAAATCCTCGATCGGGGGCGCCGGCCAGCCGGCGCCCTTTTTCGCTGCCGGGAACTGTTTCCGGGGCTCAGCCGGGCTCAACAGGACATCGCCGTCGTCGGAAATCAGGATCGGCGGACAAGAAGTCTGTACCATTGACAGCGGGAAACGGGTATAATCGCCCCGAACCAGAGGGTAATCAGTATCATATGTCGGTAGAATCGTCCCCTATAACGTCGGGACCGATAGGCCTTGAGGGGGACCCCCTAAAGAATGGCGTTGCCGTTGATCTTAAGTCGAATACGGCGGATATGGCCATCAAACGGGCGACGAAATTCCATCTTGTCCTGATCAAGCCGTCCCACTACGACAAGGATGGCTATGTCATTCAGTGGCTGCGGGGGATTATCCCGTCGAACACCCTGGCCGGGCTTTACGGGCTGGCTCTTGACTGTCGCGACCGCAAGGTCCTGGGCGACGATGTCGAAATGGTGATTTCGACTTACGACGAAACCAACCGGCGGATCGACATTGAACGCCATATCCGGGACTTGACCGCCCCCGGAGTGACCGGGCTGGTCGCTTTCGTCGGCGTCCAGTCCAACCAGTTTCCCCGCGCCATGGACGTCGCGCGCCGCTTCCGCGACGCCGGTATCGCGGTCTGTGTCGGCGGCTTTCACATCAGCGGCTGTCTGGCCATGCTGGCGGAAATTCCGCCCGATATCCAGGAAGCCATTGATCTCGGTATTATCCTTTTTGCCGGCGAGGCGGAAGGCCGTCTCGGCCCGTTGCTAAGCGATATTTATAACCGCACGCCGAAGCCAATCTATAATTACATGGACGACCTGCCGGCGTTGGAAGACGAACCGACGCCTTTCCTGCCGCGCCAGATGATCGCCCAGAGCCTGGGCATGCAGGCCAGTTTCGATGCCGGTCGGGGCTGCCCGTTCCAATGCAGTTTCTGCACTATCATCAATGTTCAGGGGCGCAAGTCGCGGCGCCGCACGCCCGACGATGTCGAGCGCATCATGCGCGCCAATCTGGCCGAGGGAATCCAGAATTTCTTTATCACCGACGATAATTTCGCCCGTAACAAGGACTGGGAAGCGATATTCGACCGGCTGATCGAGCTTCGCGAAACAGAGGGTCTGAACACCACCCTGACCATTCAGGTCGATACCCTGTGCCACAAGATTCCCAATTTTATACAGAAGGCCCAGCGGGCCGGTGTCAACAAGGTGTTTATCGGCCTTGAAAGTATTAATCCGGCGGCCCTGAAAGGGGCCAACAAACGGCAAAACAGAATCAGCGAATACCGCGCCATGCTGCAGGACTGGCATGATTGCGGGGTGATTACCTTTGCCGGCTATATCATCGGCTTTCCTTCCGATACGCCGGAAAGCATCGCCCGCGATATCGGCATCATTCAGCGCGAACTGCCGATCGATATTCTGGAATTTTTTATTCTGACACCGCTTCCGGGCTCCGCCGACCATCGCCAGCTTCACCGCCAGGGGGTGTGGATGGACCCGGATATGAACAAGTATGATCTCAATTATCCGACCACCGCCCATCCCAATATGTCACCGGTCGAGCTGGATGAAACCTATTGGAAGACCTGGCGCTCCTATTACACGCCGGCCCATATCGAAACCCTGATGAAGCGAGCCCATGTCAAGGGCATATCCCTGAGCCGGGTTGCCAAGATGGCCCTGTGGTTTTCGGGGACCAGCCAGATCGAGGGGTTGCACCCGCTGGAGGGCGGCTATTTCAGGCTCAAGTTCCGCACCGACCGGCGCCCCGGGCTGAAACGCGAAAGCCCGGTTGTCTTCTATCCGCGCTATGGCTGGGAAATTATCAGCAAACACCTGCGGGCCTTGCGCCTTTTTCTCACCTACCGGCGGATCATGAAGCGTATCCTGGCCGACCCGGCTTCACGGCAATATATGGATATGGCGCTGGCCCCGGTGATCGAGGACGAGGAAGAATCGCTCGAAATGTTCACCCCGACCGAAGCCCCCGAGGCGAAAGTCGCCGCCGCCCAATAGCCCGGCTCAGCCCTTGGCGGGCACCCCGGCGCCCGCCGACGGATTCGAACGCAGGTTAAGCCGCAGCAACAGCGGTGCGGCAACGAAAATCGACGAATAGGTACCGACGAATACGCCCCAGATCATGGCCGCCGTAAAGCCGCGCAAATTTTCACCGCCAAAGCCGAACAGGGCAAAAAGGGCCAGCAAGGTGGTCAGCGAGGTGATCGAGGTTCTGGACAGGGTTTCGTTGATCGACCGGTTGAGCAGTTCCTTGAGCGGCATTTTCTTGAATTTGCGCAAATTCTCGCGCACCCGGTCGTAAACCACCACTGTATCGTTCAGCGAATAGCCGACAATGGTCAGAATGGCGGCGATGGTCGACAGGTTGAATTCAAGCCCGGTCAGCGAAAAAAGGCCGATTGTCAGGGTCACATCGTGGATCAGGGCGAGCACCGCGCCGACCCCGAATTGCCATTCGAAGCGGAACCAGATGTAAAGCAGCACCGCGCCAATCGCCAGCACCACCGACAGGACGCCATCGACAATCAGTTCCCCCGACACTTTTGGGCCAACGACTTCCACCCGGCGAAAACTGACCTCGCCTTCGATGTCGCGGGAAAGCTGTTGGCGAACCCGGGCCACCGCCGCCTGCTGGGCTTCGGCGTCACCGGGCTGGCGTTCAATACGAATCAGCACATCGCTGGGCTGGCCGAATTCCTGCACCGCCGCATCGCCCAGCTTCAGGCTCTCCAGAGAACGACGAATAACCGCCAGGTCGGCCGGTCCGGTGGTCCCGACCTCCATCAGGATGCCACCCTTAAAATCGATGCCGTAATTCAGCCCGTCGACAATGAACAGCACCAGTGACGCCAGCATCAGAGTGCCGGATATGGCATAGGCAATGTGACGCCCGGTGATAAAACCGATATTGGTTCCGGCGGGGACAAGTTTTAACAGACGCATCGTATTTTTCTTTCGTTGGGATCAACGCGAACAGTACGCAGAGCACTAGATGGGCAAGGCCTTGGGGCGGGTCCGGCGCAGCCAGCCAACCAGCATCAGACGGCTGACCGTCACCGCGGTAAAGACCGAGGTAAAGATGCCAATCGCCAGGGTAACGGCAAAGCCCTTGACCGGCCCGGAGCCGAACTGAAAGAGGATAAGGGCAGCGATCAGGGTGGTGATATTGGCGTCAAGGATAGTCCCCAAGGCGCGACTGTAACCGGCGTCAAGAGCCGCAATAGGCGTTTTCCCGGCCCGGACTTCTTCACGGATACGCTCAAAAATCAGCACATTGGCATCGACCGCCATGCCGATAGTCAGGACAATTCCGGCGATTCCCGGCAGGGTCAGAGTCGCCCCCAGGGTCGACAGTGCCCCGGCGATCAGCGCCATATTGAGAAACAGCGCCATATCGGCAACGATCCCGAAAAAGCCATAGGCCAGAACGATATAGACCATCACCGCGACCAGGCCGGCGACACTGGCGAATTCGCCGGCGGCAATTGAATCGGCACCAAGATCGGGGCCGACCGAGCGTTCTTCCAGAATCTTGATCGGCGCCGGCAGGGCACCGGCCCTGAGCAGCAGCGCCAGATCATTGGCGGTTTGCACCGTAAAGCCACCGGTAATAATGCCGCTGCCGCCAAGAATGGGCTCGTTAATCCGCGGCGCCGTAATCACCTTGCCGTCAAGGACCACGGCAAACGGCTTGCCGACATTTTCCCGGGTGGCATCGGCGAAGCGCCGGGCACCATTGGAATTAAAGCGGAATTGCACTACCGGTACGCCCTGCTGAAAGGTCGGCTGGGCATCGACCAGCATTTCGCCGGAAACAATGATCCGCTTGCGCAGCACATACTGGGTGGCGAACTGGTCATTGGCATCCGCCGGCACCAGTTCCGAGCCCGGCGGAATACGACCCCGTTCGGCATCCGCCGGGTTGGTCGTCAAATCGACCATCTGGAAGGTCAGCTTGGCCGTCCGCTTGAGAATGCCGATCACCCGGTCGCGGTCCGATTCGCCGGGCAACTGGACAATGATGCGGCTGTCGCCCTGGCGCTGGATGGTCGGCTCACGGGTGCCCAGTTCATCAATCCGGTTGCGCACCACTTCAATTGTCTGATCGACCACACCGGACTTGCGGTCCTCGATTTCCTGCTCGGTCAACTCCAGCTCAATCTTGCCGCCGCCGTTATCCCTGATCACAATGTCGGGACCGCCGGACGAGGTCAGGGTCGGCACCTTGTTGACCACCAGTCCCTGAAGGGTGTCCATGGCGCGCGCCGTATCATCCGGGTTATTAAGCTTGAAACTGACCCTGGGGCCGCTGCGGCTGAAGCCGGTGGCCCGGATACGGGCCTGGCGCAGGCGTACCCGGACATCGGAGAAAAGATCGCTCATCCGTTCCTCGGTCACCGCCTTGAGGTCGACCTCAAGCAGGAAGTGAAGACCGCCTTGCAAGTCGAGGCCAAGGTTTATCTTGTCATGCGGAATCCAGCCCGGCAGGGATTCGGCTTCATCGTCACTAAGAACATTGGGGAAGGCGGTAATCAGGCCGACAAGACATATGCCGATAACCAGAAAAATCTTCCATTTGGGAAAATACAACATTGACGCCTCGTATACCCGGCAAGCAAAGCCCGCCTAGCTTTTGTCTGCCTTGACCGCTTCGGTTTTGCTGCGCACGTCGGAAATGGTGGCTTTCATAAGCCGTACCCGCACCCCTTCGGCGATTTCCGCCATCACCTCGTTATCGTCGATAACCTTGGTTACCTTGGCGACAATGCCGCCCGAAGTGACGATGCTGTCGCCGCGCCGCACGGCGGCAACCATTTGCCGGTGCTCCTTGGCCCGCTTCTGCTGCGGGCGGATCAGGAGAAAATAGAAAACGACGAATATCAGGATCAGCGGCAGGAAGCTCGCCACCGCCGAGCCGCCGCCCGCGGCCCCGGTTTGCGCGAAAGCCGGTGTAATCAGCATCAAATAGCCCTTTCATGGCTGGATCGGAATTTCGCCCGGACTATAACCATACGGCAGCGCTTTGCAAAGCCACCGATCACCGTCAATTGGCGCCCGGCATATCGATCCCGGATTAGCGCCCCGGCAGGCGGCCAATCGGGTCAACCGACCGCGTTCCCTTGCGGATTTCAAAGTGAAGCTGGGGCGGGCTGACGCCGCCGCTGTGCCCCGCCCGGGCAATGATTTCACCTTTTTTTACCCGCTCGCCCCGCTTGACCAGCAGCGAATTATTATGGGCATAGGCGGTCACCCATCCACCGCGATGGCGGAGCAGCAGCAAATTGCCAAAGCCCTTGAGGTCGCTGCCCGCGTAAACCACGACGCCTGCTTCCGCCGAACGGACCGGCGAACGGTCGGCCACCCTGATATTGACCCCGTCGTTATGCAGACCGCCGCCCTTGGCTCCGAAGGCGGAAATAATCGGCCCCCGCACCGGCCACATGAAGGCGAAGGGACCGCTGCCGGTAACCGGGGCAAGGGGACGTGGCCGCGAACGCCGGGAATTCGGGGTGGAACGGCGGGGCTTGACCGTCCGCGACCGCTGACTTGCCGCCTTTGCCCCCCGCTGGCGCGACGATGTCGGCAATTCCAGCTTTTGCCCGACCGCCAGCCTGAAGGGTGCCCGTATACGATTGAGCCGCATCAGGCTGGTCAGGCCGACCCCCATGCGCCGTGAAATGCTGTAGCCGGTGTCACCCTTTCTGACCGTATAGAATACCGGGCGCGGCAAGCGCAGTTTCTGGCCCGGCCTGAGCAGAAACGGCGCCCGCAGACGGTTTTCGTTAATCAGTGCCCGGGTGTCGACCCCATGGCGCCGGGCCAGCGCATAAACCGTATCGCCCGCCGCCACGGTCAGGCGGAATCCGTTGTCCGCCGTTGGCCGCTGCGGCCTTGGGCGTGGCAGCGGCAGGGGGCGTGGTGTATTGCGGGCGATAACCGGCCGCCCGTCCGGCCCCACGACCGCGCATCCCGGCAGCGCCAGGATAAGAAGCAAGGCCAGCAAGGGGGCCAGAACAGGCCGCCGACCGGGACTGTGGTGGCGATCGGTCATGAGCAATCCTAGCGGGCGCCGGCCAATGGTTCAATATCGCCCCCGACAGGAATCAGGACTCCCGCGGCAACCCTTCCATCAGGGGGACAAAGCGG
>Ga0114931_10008594_pt1 | contig 12331 bp, 7 predicted proteins | sample 2SBtaG_FD_89579 | JGI IMG/M metagenome (GOLD analysis project Ga0114931, IMG submission 89579) | Deep subsurface microbial communities from Kolumbo volcano to uncover new lineages of life (NeLLi) - 2SBTROV14_V59a metaG | ecosystem: Environmental > Aquatic > Marine > Volcanic | place: Kolumbo...
GGACTTGCGAATGGTTTCACGATAGGCCACCTGCGGCGCCCCGACATTCGCCTCGACATTGAATTCTCTTTTCAGGCGATCGACAATAATCTCCAGATGCAGTTCGCCCATCCCGGAAATGATGGTCTGCCCGGACTCTTCATCGGTATGCACGCGGAATGAGGGATCTTCCTGAGCCAGCTTGCCCAGCGCTATACCCATCTTTTCCTGATCCTGTTTGGTTTTCGGCTCGACCGCAACCGATATTACCGGTTCCGGGAACTCCATGCGTTCCAGCACGATAATAGATTTAGGATCGCACACCGTGTCCCCGGTGGTGACATCTTTCAGGCCGATCGCGGCAGCGATGTCGCCGGCACACACTTCCCTGATTTCCTCACGGCTGTTGGAGTGCATCTGTACGATACGACCAATTCTTTCTTTTTTTATTTTTACCGAGTTATACACGGTATCACCGGAATTCAGTACCCCGGAATAAACACGGAAGAACGTCAGCGCACCGACGAAAGGGTCTGTCGCAATCTTGAACGCCAATGCTGCAAAAGGCGCGTTATCATCGGCGGGTCGGGCTTCCTCGGTTTCCCCATCCTCAAGAACCCCCTTGATTTCCGTGACTTCCTTGGGCGAAGGCAGATATTCAATCACGGCATCCAGCATCGCCTGAACACCCTTGTTTTTGAAAGCCGAACCACAAAAGGCAGGAACAATCTTGTTGGCAATGGTCTGGGCTCGAATACCCTGTTTTAATTCTTCATTGCTCAATTCACCTTCTTCCAGGTATTTCTCCATCAATTCATCACTGGCTTCATCGGCCGATTCGAGCATATGTTCGCGCCATTCCTCACATAGCGGCAACATGTCTTCCGGAATGTCCCTTTCCTCATATTCCATGCCTTTGCTGGCATCATCCCAGTAGATTGCCTTCATCTTGATCAGGTCAACGACACCTTCGAAGGCATCTTCCGCACCTATCGCCAACTGCATCGGCACGGGATTGCTGCCCAGCCGTTCCTTGATCTGGTTTATAACGCGCAGAAAATCGGCGCCGGCACGGTCCATTTTATTGACGAAGGCCAATCTGGGCACGTGGTATTTGTTTGCCTGCCGCCAGACTGTTTCCGACTGTGGCTCGACACCACCCACGGCACAAAATACCGCACAGGCGCTATCGAGTACGCGTAATGAGCGTTCCACTTCAATGGTGAAATCCACATGCCCCGGGGTATCGATGATATTGATTCGATGTTCGTCGAACTGCTTGTCCATACCACTCCAAAAGCAAGTCGTCGCCGCAGAAGTGATCGTGATGCCACGCTCCTGTTCCTGCTCCATCCAATCCATTGTTGCCGCACCATCATGTACCTCGCCAATCTTGTGAGATACACCTGTATAGTAAAGAATGCGTTCAGTCGTCGTCGTCTTGCCGGCATCAATATGCGCCATAATACCGATATTCCGGTAACGATCGATTGGAGTTTTCCGTGCCACTATAAAACCTTCTAGTACTTAAGTTATTACCAACGATAATGAGAGAAAGCCTTGTTGGCCTCTGCCATTCTATGGGTATCTTCACGTTTTTTCGCTGCCGCGCCGCGACCTTCAAACGCATCCATAAGCTCGCCCGCCAATCTGGCCGGCATGCTCTTTTCATTTCTCCTGCGCGCGGCATCGATCAACCAGCGCATGGCCAGCGCCATTCTACGCGACGGCCGGACCTCCACAGGCACCTGATAGGTTGCACCACCAACGCGACGGGATTTTACCTCCACGCGCGGCTGAACATTTTCCAGAGCCTTGGCCAGCACCTCGACCGGCTCGCCATGACCTTTGCTTTCGATGACATCCAGGGCGCCATAAACAATCTTCTCGGCCACGGACTTTTTACCACTCACCATGATCATGTTCATAAATTTGGTCAGCATTTCGCCGCCAAATTTAGGATCAGGAATTATTTCCCGTTTACCAGCAACTCTTCTTCTAGACATTATTTTTTACCACTGTAAATTTAGCCTTTAGGCCTTTTAGTGCCATATTTGGAACGGCCGCATTTTCTGCCATCGACACCGGATGTATCCAGGCTGCCACGGACAACATGATAACGGACGCCAGGCAGATCCTTCACCCTTCCACCCCTGATCAGCACCACGGAGTGCTCCTGCAGGTTATGCCCTTCACCACCGATATAACTCGACACCTCCGCACCATTGGTCAGCCTCACCCTGGCAACTTTACGCAGCGCTGAATTCGGTTTTTTAGGTGTAGTCGTGTAAACACGGGTACAGACACCTCTTCTTTGTGGACAGGCTTCCAATGCCGGTACATTGCTTTTTTCAACTTTTTTAGCGCGCGGCTTACGAACCAATTGGTTAATCGTGGCCATTAATCTCAACTCCGATATACATTTTAACTATCAGGCAATAAAAAAATCCGCCGCACCCTGCTCGGGGTACGACGGCTTTGATGTTCTACCTGAACAATTACCTCTGCTCATGTGAGCAAAGCATAATAAACCCTTAAGCAAGCCAAGTCAAGCAGGATTTACCGCAACCATCAAAGACAATTAATCTTCGGTGCTCAACGCCTGCTTCAATGCCTCTTCGACGACATCCGTATCCACTTTGCTGGCCGATTCCTCAACACCCGCCTTCCTCGCGGCCCGCTTGTTTTTCCGTTGTTCATGATAGGCCAGACCGGTGCCCGCAGGGATCAGGCGGCCGACGATGACATTTTCCTTCAAACCATACAGACCATCATGCAAGCCTCGCACCGCGGCATCGGTAAGAACGCGGGTGGTTTCCTGGAAAGAGGCCGCCGATATAAAAGATTCCGTCGCCAGTGACGCCTTGGTAATGCCCAGCAGCAACGGCTCGAAAGTCGCCGGAATTTTGCCTTCCTTTTCCACTTTGTCATTTTCCTCTCGGAGCGCAGCTCTCTCGACCTGCTCGCCTTTCAGATACTTGCTATCGCCGCCCGAGGTGATTTCAACCTTCCTGAGCATCTGGCGAATGATCGCCTCGATATGCTTGTCATTGATCCTCACCCCCTGCAGACGATAGACATCCTGTATCTCCTTCACCAGATAGGCGGCGAGATCCTCGACGCCACGCAGACGCAATATATCGTGTGGAGTCAATTCACCTTCGGCTATGGTTTCCCCTTTTTCGACAAACTCGCCTTCGAATACGGTAATGTGCCGCCATTTCGGGATCAGGGTTTCAAACTGCTCTCCGCTCGAATCGGTAATGACCACTCTTTGCTTGCCCTTGGTTTCCTTGCCAAAGGCGATGGTTCCGGTGGCTTCAGCCAGGATCGCCGGATCCTTGGTCTTGCGCGCCTCGAACAGGTCAGCAACGCGCGGCAGACCACCCGTAATATCACGGGTCTTGCTGGATTCCTGGGGAATTCTTGCCAGAACATCACCTACCCTGACTTCGTCACCCTCCTTGGAGCCCGCGATGGCACCTGCCGGCAGGTAGTACTGCGCGGGAATCTCGGTACTTGGCAAATAGACATCGTCGCCCTGTTCGTCGACCAGTTTGACCATCGGTCGCAGTTCCTTGCCGGCCACACCTCTTTGTTTAGGATCGATGATCTCCAATGAACTCAGGCCGGTGACATCATCGGTTTTTTCCTGCACCGTCACGCCATCGATAAAATCGATCAAGCGGATTCTGCCTTCGACTTCGGTAATCACCGGATGGGTATGTGGGTCCCAGTTGGCAACCACTTCCCCGGCTGCAACCTTGCTGCCATCCTTGACGCTCATTATCGCACCATAGGGGACCTTGTATCTTTCCCTTTCCCGGCCATATTCATCGACCAGACCAATCTCTCCGGACCTGGAAACGGCAACCAGATTGCCATCCCGATTGACCACGGTTTTCATGTTGCTCAGCTTGATGGTGCCTGCAGATTTAACCTGTACATTGCTAATGGCAGCCGATCTGGACGCCGCTCCACCAATATGGAAGGTACGCATGGTCAACTGCGTACCGGGCTCTCCAATGGACTGCGCGGCGATCACTCCCACCGCTTCGCCTATGTTGACCAGATGGCCGCGCCCCAAATCCCTTCCATAGCAGGCCGAACAGACACCGTGGCGGTTTTCACAGGTAATGATGGAGCGTACCTTGACCTGGTCTATGCTGTTTTCTTCCAACACCGCTACCCATTTTTCATCCAGCATTGTCCCCTTCGGCACGATAATATCCTCACCGGCCTGATCCAGGACATCGTTGACAACTACCCGTCCAAGCACTCGTTCCGCCAGGGGTTCGACAACATCACCACCTTCGATCATCGGCATCATGATCAGACCTTCCGTGGTACCGCAGTCATCGCCATTGATCACCAGATCCTGGCCGACATCCACCAGCCGACGGGTCAGATAACCGGAATTGGCTGTTTTCAGGGCAGTATCCGCCAGCCCCTTACGTGCACCATGGGTCGAGATAAAATACTGCAGCACATCGAGGCCTTCCCTGAAATTGGCGGTAATGGGGGTTTCAATGATCGAGCCATCCGGCTTGGCCATCAAGCCGCGCATTCCCGCCAACTGGCGAATCTGCGCGGCGGAGCCACGTGCGCCGGATTCAGCCATCATGAAAATCGAATTGAAGGATTTCTGCTTCACATGATTGCCTTGCGAATCGACTACTTCTTCCTCCCCAAGTACATCCATCATGACTTTCGCCACCTGTTCATTGGCGTGTGACCAGATGTCGATCACCTTGTTGTAGCGTTCGCCATCGGTGACCAGACCGGAGGCATACTGATTCTGAATTTCCTTCACGTCTTCCTCTGCAGCCTCGATAATATCAGCCTTGCGCTCCGGAATCACCATATCCTCGATGCCAAACGACACTCCGGAACGGGTTGCATACTTGAACCCCAGATACATCAACTGATCGGCCAGCACCACGGTATCCTTTATTCCCAAGTGTCTGTAACAATGGTTGATCAGCAGGGAAATATTCTTCTTGGTCATGTCGCAGTTGACCACCTCGTAAGGTATTCCATCGGGAGTTATTTCCCAGATCAACGCCCGGCCGACAGTGGTTTTCACCCGTCTGACCGTCTCTTCAACCGTACCATCACTGTTGCGCTGTTTTTCCGTGATGCGCACCTGGATTTTGCTCTGCAGTTCCACGACCTTGCTTTCCAGCGCCTTGTGAATTTCATCGATGCCGGAAAAAAACCTGCCTACGCCTGCCGCATCGATTTTTTCCCGGCTGATGAAATACAGACCCAATACCACGTCCTGGGTTGGATTGATTACCGGCTCGCCATTGGCCGGCGACAAAATATTGTTGGTGGCCATCATCAGGGAACGCGCTTCCAACTGCGCCTCCAGCGACAGCGGCACATGCACAGCCATCTGGTCGCCATCGAAATCGGCATTGAAAGCGCTGCACACCAGAGGATGCAGCTGAATAGCCTTGCCTTCGATCAGGGTCGGTTCAAAGGCCTGAATACCCAGCCGATGCAGTGTCGGAGCCCGATTCAACATGACCGGATGCTCGCGTATCACTTCTTCCAGAATATCCCAGACTTCGGACTCCTCTCTTTCCACCATCTTCTTGGCTGCCTTGATGGTGGTTGCCAGCCCCCTGAACTGTAATTTACTGAAGATAAAGGGTTTGAACAGTTCCAGGGCCATTTTTTTTGGCAGCCCGCACTGATGCAGGCGCAGAGTTGGCCCAACCACGATCACCGAACGCCCGGAGTAGTCCACGCGCTTGCCCAGCAGGTTCTGCCGGAAACGTCCCTGTTTGCCCTTGATGACTTCCGCCAGGGATTTCAATGGCCTTCTGTTGGTGCCGGTTATCGCCCGGCCACGGCGTCCGTTATCCAGCAAGGCATCCACAGACTCCTGCAACATGCGCTTCTCGTTGCGTACGATGATATCCGGCGCGTTCAGGTCCAGCAGTCGGTTCAACCGGTTGTTGCGGTTGATGACCCGACGATACAGATCATTGAGATCGGATGTAGCGAAACGTCCACCATCCAGCGGAACCAGAGGCCGCAGCTCTGGAGGCAGTACCGGCAGCACCTTCATGATCATCCATTCAGGACGATTGTCGGAGTTCTGCAGGGCATCGAGAACTTTCAGACGCTTGCTGAATTTTTTGATTTTGGTGTCGGAATTGGTTGCGTTGATCTCTTCCCGCAGAACATTGATCTCCGCCTGCAGATCGATGGATTTGAGCAGATCGTAGACTGCTTCAGCCCCCATTTTCGCGGTAAATTCATCACCGTGCTCTTCAACGGCTTCCAGATATTCATCATCGGTGAGCAATTGTCCCTTTTCCAGGGTTGTCATACCTGGATCGATCACCACAAAGGATTCAAAATACAGGACCCTTTCAATTTCCCGCAGCGTCATGTCCAGCAGCAGGGCAATTCTGGACGGCAGGGATTTCAAAAACCAGATGTGGGCAACCGGACTGGCCAGTTCGATATGCCCCATGCGCTCCCGGCGCACCTTCGACAAAGTGACTTCCACGCCGCACTTCTCACAGATCACACCGCGGTGCTTCAGCCTTTTATATTTGCCGCACAGGCACTCGTAATCACTGACCGGACCAAAAATCTTCGCGCAGAACAGGCCGTCCCGCTCGGGTTTGAAGGTCCGGTAGTTGATGGTTTCCGGCTTTTTCACCTCGCCAAATGACCATGAGCGGATCATATCCGGTGAAGCCAGACCAATCCGTATGGCATCAAAATCTTCGGAACGACCTTGACGTTTTAAAAAATTCAATAAATCTCTCAAGAGCTTGCCCTCTAAGTTGTATTCCGGTTCAAATCAGAAACGTGACCATGGAAAATGTTACTCACCCGGTAATATACCCTGCTATTTCAACCGCCTATGGCGCAGCATTTTCTGCAGCGGCAATTGCCGCACTTGTTTCTGTTGCCGCGGTGCTGTCGGTGCAGAACAGATCCCTGAATCAATCCTGTTCCAATTCAATATTGATTGCCAGGGCTCGTATTTCCTTGATCAATACATTGAATGATTCCGGCATGCCGGCTTCCATCCTGTGATCACCATCGACAATATTTTTATACATCCTGGTCCTTCCCGTGACATCATCGGACTTGACGGTCAGCATTTCCTGCAGTGTATAGGCTGCACCGTAGGCTTCCAGGGCCCAGACCTCCATCTCCCCAAAACGCTGCCCGCCAAACTGGGCTTTGCCTCCCAATGGCTGCTGCGTCACCAGGCTGTATGGCCCGGTGGACCGTGCATGCATTTTGTCGTCCACGAGATGATTCAACTTCAACATGTACATATAGCCGACCGTCACATCGCGTTCGAATTGATCACCGGTCAGGCCATCATACAGAGTGATTTGTCCGTTTGTGGGGAGATCGGCCAGCTGCAGCATGTTACGGATTTCTTCTTCCGTTGCCCCGTCGAATACCGGAGTCGCCATGGGTACGCCGTCCACAAGATTATATGCCAGCTCGACAATTTCTTTATCGGACAGTGCATCCAGGTCTTCGGAATGCCCGCTGCTGTTATATATTTTATCCAGAAACCCCTTGATTTCGACTATTTTCGCCTTGGCTTCCAGCATTTTGCCAATTTTGATCCCCAGGCCTTTTGCCTCCCAACCCAAATGTGTTTCCAGCACCTGGCCAACGTTCATTCTTGATGGCACACCCAGCGGATTCAGAACGATATCCACTGGCGTACCATCTTCCATATAGGGCATATCCTCTACCGGGACAATCTGTGAAATCACGCCCTTGTTTCCATGCCTGCCGGCCATTTTATCGCCGGGCTGAATGCGTCTTTTCACGGCCAGATAGATTTTCACCATCTTCAGCACACCTGGCGCCAGATCATCACCCATGGTGATTTTTTTCCGCTTGTTTTCGAATTTTTCTTCGAAGTCCTTGCGCTGCTGATCGATCTGTTCGGCAATAGCTTCCAGCTGCACATTGATATCCTCATCTTGCATACGAATCTTCAACCAGTCTGAATACTTCAAAGCATCCAGATAGGCTTGCGTGATTTCGCTGCCTTTGCCCAGATTTTCCGGCCCCGACAGGGCCTTGTTGCCAACCAGCATTATTGCCACCCGGGAATAAATATCCTCCTCGACGATCTTCAGCTGCTCGTCCAGATCCTTGCGATAACGCTTGATCTCTTCCTCTTCGATTTCCAGTGCACGTTTGTCTTTGGCAACGCCATCCCGGGTGAAGATCTGCACATCGATAACGGTCGCGGTGACACCGGCCTGAACGCGCAATGACGTGTCCTTGACATCGGCCGCCTTCTCACCAAAAATGGCGCGCAGCAGTTTTTCTTCCGGGGTCAGCTGGGATTCCCCTTTAGGGGTGACTTTACCAACCAATATATCGCCGCCTTTCACTTCAGCGCCAACATAGACGATACCCGACTCATCCAGCTTGGAAAGGGCCTCTTCGCTGACATTGGGAATATCCGCGGTTATCTCTTCCGGACTGTGCTTGGTATCCCGGGCCACACAGGTTTTTTCCTCAATATGAATGGTCGTAAACCGGTCCTCCTTGACCACACGTTCCGAAACCAGAATGGAATCCTCGAAGTTGTATCCATTCCAGGGCATGAAGGCCACCAGCATATTCTGCCCCAGAGCCAGCTCGCCAAGATCCGTCGATGGTCCATCTGCAAGAATATCTCCCCTGTTAACCACATGACCCCGGTTAACCAGTGGTTTTTGGTTGATACAGGTGTTTTGATTGGATCGGGTATATTTGATCAGGCTGTAAATATCGACACCCGCTCCGCCCGCTTCAGTTTCTGCCTCATTGACCCGCACCACGATGCGACCGGCATCCACCGATTCGATAATACCGCCGCGTCTGGCGACCACGGTGACACCGGAATCCTTGGCGACGGTTCTTTCCATGCCGGTCCCCACCAGCGGTTTTTCCGCGCGCAGCGTCGGTACGGCCTGACGCTGCATGTTGGAACCCATCAACGCCCGGTTGGCATCATCATGCTCCAGAAAAGGTATGATGGAGGCAGCCACGGAAACAATCTGCCTGGAGGAAACATCCATATATTGCACCGTGGATGAATCAGCCAGCGTGAATTCATCCCTGTAACGACAGGACACCAGGCCTTCCTTCAATTTGCCGTCTTCATCGACAGAGACACTGGCCTGGGCGATGACGAATTCCCCGTCATCGATCGCCGACAGGTAGTCGACCTGATCGGTTACCCTGCCATCGACAACTCTCCTGTAGGGTGTTTCCAGGAAACCGTATTCATTGGTACGCGCATACACGGACAGGGAATTGATCAGACCGATGTTGGGCCCTTCCGGGGTTTCAATGGGACAAACCCTTCCATAATGGGTGGTATGCACATCTCTGACTTCGAATCCGGCTCTTTCTCTGGCAAGCCCTCCCGGCCCCAATGCCGAAACACGCCGCTTGTGCGTGACCTGGGAAAGAGGATTGTTTTGATCCATGAACTGCGACAACTGACTGGAACCGAAGAACTCTTTCACCGCCGCGGATACCGGTTTGGCATTGATGATTTCCTGAGGCATCAAGCCTTCCGAATCGGCCAGCGTCAGACGCTCTTTGACGGCTCTTTCCACGCGCACCAGACCGACGCGGAACTGGTTCTCGATCATCTCACCGACGGAACGCACCCTGCGGTTGCCCAGGTGATCGATATTATCCACGACGCCGTTGCCATTGCGGATATTGATCAACTCCTGCAAAACCGCAATGATATCTTCCTTGTCCAGTACACCCGCTCCGGTGATTTCTTCACGTCCCAGGCGACGGTTGAATTTCATCCTGCCTACCGTGGACAAATTATAGCGGTCTGCAGTAAAAAACAGATTTTCGAAAAGGTTTTCCGCCGCTTCCTTGGTAGGTGGCTCGCCAGGACGCATCATGCGATAGATTTCCACCAGCGCTTCCAGCCTGTTACTGGTTGTATCGATCCTCAGGGTATTGGAAATATAAGGCCCCCTGTCGAGATCGTTGACAAACAATGTCTCGAGTTCCGAGATGCCGCTGTCGATGATTTTCTCCAGCAGTTCCTCGGTGATCTCATCATTGGCCTTGGCCAGCATCTCACCACTCGATTCATCGACCAGATTATGCGCCAGGATTTTGCCCAGCAGATATTCTCTGGGCACCTCGATTTCCTGTATTGCGGCCTTGGTCATTTTCCGGATATGCTTGGCTGTGACCCGTCGTCCTTCCTCGACAATTACTTCTCCCTGATACTGAATGTCGAAGGTTGCTATATCACCACGCAAACGTTCCGGAATGACATGAAAGATGCATTTTTCAGGAGCTATCGTGAAACGATTGGTAGCAAAAAATTTCTCGATCATCTGCTCATCGTCATAACCCAGCGCCCTGAGCAAAATCGTTGCCGGGATCTTGCGCCGCCTGTCTATTCTGACAAACACGCTGTCCTTGTGGTCGAATTCAAAATCCAGCCAGGAACCCCGATAGGGTATGACACGGGCATTGAACAACAGTTTGCCCGAAGAATGCGTCTTGCCCTTGTCATGATCGAAAAACACGCCGGGCGAACGATGCAATTGCGAAACGATCACTCTTTCGGTACCATTGATGACGAAAGTACCGTTGTCGGTCATCAGGGGCAATTCGCCCATATAGACTTCCTGCTCCCTGATATCCTTGACCACCTTGGCATTGGCCGGCGCATCCTTGTCATAAATGACCAGCCTGACCAGCACCTTCAGGGGGGCCGCATAAGTCACACCACGCTGCTGACATTCTCTGACATCAAAGGTCGGTTCACCGAGGCGATAGCGCACATATTCCAGGACAGCATATCCCGAATGACTCTCAATGGGGAAAATGCTGGAAAATGCTGCATGCAATCCCTGCTCCTTGCGCTGTTCAGGTGCAATACCCGATTGCAGGAAGCTTGCATATGAATTTAGTTGTGTTGCCAGGAGATAGGGTACTTCGAGAACTTCAGTACCTTTCTGGAAATTGTTGCGAATACGCTTTTTTTCGGTAAAAGAGTAGGCCATTTTGCTTCCTTACCTTTTCGTCAAGAATGTTTTTCTGCCATTCACTAATTTCAGCAAACGGCAAAAGGCCGGTGACATCGCGTCACCAGCCACGAATTCAGGCGCAGTGCCTGTATTGTTCGAAGTGCTTATTTAACTTCGACAGAAGCGCCGGCTTCTTCAAGCTGTTTTTTGATTTCTTCGGCTTCATCCTTGCTGACACCTTCCTTGATCGTTGAAGGTGCACTTTCCACTTCGGCTTTCGCTTCCTTCAAGCCCAGACCGGTTATGGCGCGTACAGCCTTGATGACTGACACTTTATTGGATCCCATGCCTGTCAGGACGACATCGAACTCGGTCTGCTCAGCCGCTGCCGCACCTGCATCGGCCGCTACTGCAGGCGCCGCAGCAACGGCTGCCGCCGCTGACACGCCGAATTTTTCTTCCATCGCCGAGATCAAGTCGACGACTTCCATTACTGTCATGTTGGAAATAGTTTCTAGGATTTCTTCTTGTGAAACCGCCATGGTTTTATTCCTCTTGTTAAATTGATAGGTTTTTAAACTGGTTCAATACGTTACGCCGCTTCTTTCTGGTCCCTGACCGCCGCAACGGTGCGCACCAACTTGGCATGTGGTTCAGCCAGAGTACGGACAAATTTCTCGACAGGTGCCTTCATCACCGACATCAGCATGCTGATGGCCTGATCACGAGTCGGCAGATTCGCCAATCTCTGCAATTCCGAGGCATCATAGAGTTGACCACCGACTGCTACCAGTCTGGCGGCTAATTTGTCATGCTCCTTGGAAAAATCTCTGACCAGACGCGCTGCCGCACCTGGGTCTTCCATGGAGAATGCCAGCACCAACGGCCCTTTCAGGTCATCGTTCATGCAGGCAAATTCCGTATCCTGGAAGGCTCGACGAGCCAGTGTATTTTTCACCACACGCAGATAAACGCCAGAATCACGTGCCAACCTGCGCAGGTCTGTCATTTCCGTCACAGTCAGGCCACGATATTCAGCAGCTACTGCCGAATGCGCTTCAGCGGCGATAGCAGCAACCTCTTCGACGACAGCTTTTTTGTCATCCAATGCAAGTGCCACAATTTACCTCCGGTTATATTTCTGAAAAAAATTTCAGATTGAACAAAATGCGTCCTGTGCGGACGCTACTCACGGTCCCTTTCACCAGTTCCCCAGCTCCAGCTTCCATCTGCGCAGGCCTCATTAAGTCCATGACAAGGCTGAATATATTCAGTGCTCCTCCCAGGACGCCTGCGGTCTTTGATAGTTGCCGGCATGGCCGGCCCCTCAAAGTTCTTTA
>Ga0114931_10008595_pt1 | contig 12331 bp, 14 predicted proteins | sample 2SBtaG_FD_89579 | JGI IMG/M metagenome (GOLD analysis project Ga0114931, IMG submission 89579) | Deep subsurface microbial communities from Kolumbo volcano to uncover new lineages of life (NeLLi) - 2SBTROV14_V59a metaG | ecosystem: Environmental > Aquatic > Marine > Volcanic | place: Kolumbo...
GCTTGCGTTACAGATTAAATCCGTGCAAATCCATTCTTTCCGCGTCATCCGGGGTGCCCGCTGGGCCCTATTTTTCAGGGCAGGGCGAAACCGTCAACTTTTTCTGATCGCCAATCCTCAGGAGGTCGTGATGCGCGTACTGGTTGTCGAAGATGAACGCAAAATCGTCGCCTTCATCAAGCGTGGTTTGGAGGGGAACGCCTATGCTGTGGATGTGGCCTACGACGGACAGGCGGGCCGCGAACGAGCGCAGAACTCCGCCTACGATTTCATCATCCTGGATGTGACGTTGCCCGGAATGGACGGCATTGCCCTGTGCCGCCGCCTGCGCGGCGGCGGTCACCCGGCGCATATCTTGATGTTGACAGCCACGGGCAACAAGAAGGAACGGCCGGCCAGTCTCGACGCCGGCGCCGATGACTGTCTGGCCAAACCCTTCGCCATCCGGGAACTGCTGGACCGGCTGCGCGCACTGGGGCGACGCGGCGATGAAGAGCGCACCACCCAATTGACGATTGGCGATCTGACCCTGGACCTGATCACACATACGGCTCGACGCCAACACCGGACCATCGACCTGACGGCCAAAGAGTATGCACTGCTCGAAATGTTCATGCGCCATCCCAACCAGGTGCTCAAGCGTACAGTGATTGTCGAGCATGCCTGGAATTACGACTTTCACAGCCAATCGAATATAGTGGATGTCTACATTCGCTATCTGCGCAGAAAGATCGACGATCCCTTCGACGTAAGGCTGATTCAGACTGTGCGCGGAATAGGCTATCGTCTGGTGGAGCCAGCACATGCCTGACACCTTATGTGATCCCATCGTCCTGCTGGTGGGCGCCCCATGCGGGCTGTGGTCTGGGCAACCCTGCGCTTGCCGGTGGGACAACGCAGTATCTGGCTTCCCGGCGCACAGGAGGAATTCTCTCTGTGATTGACTTTGTCGTGGAATCGATCAACCTCCTCTGGCACTGGGTGCAAGGGGATTGGACAAATCTGCACCAGATGTATGCGCTGCAAATGGGCGTCTGGTCCTACCTGGTCTTGGCCCTGCTCGTGGCTGTGGAAGGCCCTATCGCCACACTGGTGGGCGCGGCGGCGGCGGCCACGGGCGTCCTCCATCTGCCCTGGGTCTTTGTGGCTGCCTCGCTGGGCAACCTCTGCGCCGACACCCTCTGGTATGGCCTGGGGCGCAGCGGAAAAATCGAAAGCGCGATTCGCTATGGCCGTTGGATCGGCCTGCAGGAAATCCAGATGCAGCGCCTGGAAAAAAATGTACGCCAGAATGCGATGAGACTGCTGCTCGTTGCCAAATTGACCGCGGGGCTGGTGATTCCGGCCCTGATCGCGGCCGGACTTGTGCGCTCACCCTGGCGGAAATGGTTTCCGCCCGTCTTTGCCGGCGAGCTGATCTGGAGCGGCGCCCTCGTGCTGGGAGGCTATTACGCCACATCGTTTCTGGCGCAGATCCAACGCGGTGTCACCTATGCAGTAGTGGGCGGATCGCTGGTTGCCCTCCTGTTCCTGCTCTACAAAGTGCACCAATCGCGAAGAAATGGAAAGGAGCCTGACACCCAATGACGACACAGTGGAGAGCTACAGGATCAGGTGAGCGGGCCGTTCTGTGTCGCAGACTTCACACAGGCCAAATGAACCACTGAGGAGAGGACCAGACCTATGCGTATCCTGATCGCGGGCACGACCTACGCCCCTGCCGCCAACGGGCAAGCTGTTTTTATGACCAACCTGGCGGAACGGTTGGCCGGCCGAGGCCATTCCGTCGCTGTACTTGCTCCGTCGGAGAGCGGCCCCGCGGCCCAAGCTGTCGTGAATGGCGTGCAAATTGTGCGCCCCACGACGCAACGACTCACCTATTGGCACCCCAATGCGGTGGTTCCGCTCTTTCCAGGGCCAGCCGTGGACCGTCTCTTCGACCGTTTCCGTCCCCAGGTCGTGCATATCCACGATCATTACCCGCTCTCCTGGCGCGTCGTACAGGCGGCCCGCGCGCGTGCGCTGCCCGTGATCGGCTCCAATCACTTCATGCCGGAAAACCTGGCCCCCTATCTCCCTCTGTGGCGTCTGGGGCAACCGTTCTACCGCGCCATTCTGTGGCGTTGGATGCTGCATCTCTACAATACGCTTGACTTTGTGACTGTGCAGTCGCAGACAGCGGGCATGATCCTGGAACAACAGGGACTGCACCGGCCACTGCAACTGATCTCGTGCGGGGTCGATCTGGATCAGTTTTATCTCGACCCGCGGGTCGACCAACAGGCGGTGCGTCGCCGTTTTGGCCTCAATCCCACCCAGATTCTCTTTCTCTATCTGGGACGGGTGGACCATGAAAAACGGTTGGATGTGCTGATTCGCGCCCTGGCCCGGGCTAAGTGTCCCGATTGCCAACTGGCCATCGCCGGGCGCGGGGCGGCCCTGGCCTCGTTGAACAAGCTGGCCCATCAACTGAACCTGGCCGACCGGGTGCATTTCCTGGGCTATATTCCCGACGCCGATAAACGCGCCCTGCTGAACAGCGCCGACATTTTTGCCATGCCCAGCGACGCCGAATTGCTGAGCATCGCCACCCTGGAGGCCATGGCCTGTGGCCGTCCGCTGCTGGCGGCGCGCGCCCAGGCTCTGCCCGAACTGGTGACGGACGGGGACAACGGACGTCTTTTTCGACCGGGCGATATCGACGACGCGGCCTCAGCCATGCTCGATCTGGCCTGTTTTCCCCAGGCCTGGCCCTCGATGGGCGCAGCCAGTTGTCGGCGCGCCGAGGCCCATGCCTGGCCCACCGTGCTAGCCCAGTACGAGCATCTGTTTGCCATGAGCATCCGGCTGCAGCCGGCCAGGGAGACCGCAGCCGGTCGCAACCGCGGCCAGGAAGAGGGGAGCAGCGAGACAACAGCGCTTTCCGCCGGGCCTACCCGATCGGGGCGACGCGCCGGGCGCTGGGCCACAGAGGGCGCAGCGGTTCCACTTTCCACGCGCGTTTCGACACACAAGGCCCGTCCCACGGGGCGGCAGGGCGCGGCCCCGTGAGCGGTGCATGGCAGGTCGCGGTTGGCGTCTCGACTTTTGGCCGCGCCCCCGGCAATCCAAGAGCGAGGGACAACAATATCCACCCATGGCGCTCGAGAAGCGCAGGACGAATCTGTTCGCGATGGCCCTGCCCCTCAAGGTTGCAGGTTCTTCTCGCCGCGACAACTTCCATGATAGACTGAAGAATGTCCTTCTGTGGATGAGACCAGGCGACGATGGGCGAGACTCGCTTTGGAGGGCGGAAGAGCCAGAACCACGCCATCGATGACCGAAACAATCAGAGCATTCTTTGCTTTCAATTCTCTCATCATCCTGTTCATCTATGGCCAGGTCTTTTTTGTGTTGGGGCTGGCCATCGCGCTGCAATCCTGGCGCCACAGCCGGCTGGCGCTGGCTCGCAACCTGAACTGGTTGGCCGCCTTCGGGTTTGCCCATGGCTTGAATGAATGGGGCGACGTGTTCATCCCCATTCAGGCCCAATACATGCCTGCGCTGATCGTGTATCTTCTGCTGGTGGCGCAGATGGTGCTGCTCGCTTTTTCCTTCGCCTGCCTCTTTCAGTTTGGCGTCGAAAGCCTGCGACCCTTGCCGGGCCGCTGGCGCTATCTACGCTATACGCCCGCCGCGATCCTGGTCGCCTGGTTGCTGTGGATGTTTATCCCTGGCTTTGCGCTGGCCGGGGACATTAGCGCCTGGCATCATCTGGGCAGCATTCTCGCCCGCTACAGCATGGGCGTGCCCGGAGGGTTTTTGTCCGCCTATGGTCTCCGTCGTCAGGCCAGGGCCGCCATCGCGCCCCTGAAACTCGACCGGATTGTCTCCATGCTGCGGCTGGCTGGCCTGGCCCTGGCAGGCTACGGGGTCATGGGGGGAATGGTCGTGCCGGCTGCCCCTTTTTTCCCGGCCAACATCCTCAACCAGGACAGATTGCAGGAATTGACTCTTCTGCCTGTGCAGGTCTATCGGGGCCTGCTCGGCCTGGTGCTCACCTATGCTCTCATTCGCGCCTTGGAGGTTTTTCGTGTGGAATTGGATCATCGCATCACCAACATGGAAGAGACCCAGATGCTCAAGACGGAACGGGAGCGCATTGGCCGGGACCTGCATGACGGGACGCTGCAAACTGTCTATGCGTCCGGGCTCCTCCTGCGCAGTGTCGAACACAAACTGAGGCGGGGCGACATCGAAGAGGGGACAAAAAACCTTCAGCAGAGCATCACCCTGCTCGATCAGGCCGTAACCGATATCCGAGGGTACATCGGTCAGTTGCGGCCACAGCCGACCGGTCAAAACTTGGTCGCTGGGCTAAAAGAATTGGCCAACTCGTTCCACATTCGTTCCCTGGTGGATGTCGAGTTGAAGCTGGACCTGCCGCCTGATCTGACGTTGGCGCCGGTCCAGATCGGCCACCTGTTGGCCATTGCCAACGAAGCCATGAGCAATGTAGCCCGCCATGCCCAGGCAACCCAGATCGTACTTTCATCCTCAGTCGTCGATCAATCTCTTGGCCTGCAGATCGAAGACAACGGCCAGGGGTTGCCATCCGATCTGGTGGTGGGCTATGGGCTGAGCAACATGCGAGACCGGGCGCGGCTGCTGGGCGGAGAGATTTACGTGCATAGTATACCGGGCGCAGGGACGAGCGTCCGGGTGGACATTCCCATCGGAGATAGCCATGAAACGCGTACGCCTCATGTTGGTGGATGATCATCAAGTCGTGCGACTCGGACTACGCACACTGTTCAGCGAAGAAGCGGACCTGGAGGTCGTGGCCGAGGCGAGCAACACGGCCGAGGCGCTGCGCTTGACCGAACAAACACACCCGGATGTCGTACTCATGGACATTCGGCTGCCGGACAGCACAGGCATCGACGCCTGCCGAAAAATCCGCAGCCGCTACCCACACGTCCAGGTGCTGATGCTCACGTCCTATGCCGATGATGAATTGGTGAGCAATGCCATCGAGGCCGGGGCCGCCGGCTACGTACTCAAACAGTTGAGTACGGACGATCTGCTCCATTGTGTGCGGGCCGTGGCGCAAGGGGATGCGGTTCTGGATCCCAAGATCACCCGCCAGGTGTTGGCCCGTATGCAACGGGCCGAACAATCGGCGGGGAACGCCGCCTTTCGCGACCTGAGCAGGCGCGAACTGCAAGTATTGGCCCTGGTGACCGAGGGGAAGACCAACGCAGAAATCGCCCAGGAATTGATCCTGAGCGAAAAAACTGCGCGCAACCATATCAGCGCCATCCTGCGTAAGTTGAACGTCTCCAACCGCATCGAGGCGGCCACCTATGCTGTACGGCACCACATCGAAAATTACATCCAATAAACGCAGGAGAAATGGTGTCTGCAACGCGCCACGCCGGATGTCGCCTCGCTGAGAGGAAGCAGACGAAGACCGAAGGTCAGTGGCCACTTGATCCGAGGTGTGTCCTGGTCCAATTTGAGTGAAGAATAGGCATGCCCACACCCGGCCTGGCAATCTCCCGCGATGCACAAGTTCTTGGGACGCGCCCCTATGCTATGCGCACAGTCGGTCACGGAAACGTGCGTATGTAGGCGATCACATCGGCAACATCCTGGTCCGACAGGTCGGATGCGGGGGTGCCAGGCATAGACCCGATGCCACTACGGACAATGCCCGCCAGTGAGCCGTTGTCAGGATAGTAAACGTTGAGCAATGGTCCATGCAGAGGGGTGTCGCTGCGACCGAGTGTGCCATGACAACCACTGCATGCATGGTCATACGCTTGCCGGCCTCGGCCTTCATCCCCCGGTCCTGCGTTGAGCGTGACAGGGGCGGGCCGAGCAACAGGTCCAACAGGGTCCACAACGGCCTGCGCACGATCTCGCGCCTCGACGATGTACGATCCGGCAGCCACGGTTCCGCCAAGTACGATCCCCAAAACCAGCAACACTGGGCCAGACCAGGATAATTTAGACATAAGCGTTCCTCCAGATATAAGGACCTGTGACCAGAATTTTAGCGGAATGTAGTCAGATACCGTGTAATATCTTCGACCTGTTCGTGGGTCAGAACCTGTTGGCCTTGTCCCGGCGGCGGGATAAAGGCCGGCATGTCAGCATTCGGGTTCAGCTTGGCAGGATCCTCGATATAGCTATGGATGAATGCAGGATCGCGCAAGCCCCCCACCTGTTGTAGGGATGGGCCGTCTTTGGTCCCCTGGGCGCGTTCGCCATGGCAGCTTGCACAATGAGCCTGGTACAGACTGCGCCCGATCACCTGCGCCGAATCCAGATGGATGCCCCGCTCGACGGCCGATGAGGGCGGCGTCGTCAACCAGGCGGTTGCCGTAAGGGCAAGGACGCCGACAGCGAATACCGCGCCTACGCCCATGGCCACGGGACGTTTTTCGGGTCGCCGGGATTTCTCTGTTCTGTAAAAAGGCAACAACAGAATGAGAAAGACCACAGCAAAGGGAATAATGATCACTCCGACCCACTCCAAAGACCCTGGGAACACCTTCAGCAATTGGAACAGGAAGAGAAAATACCATTCGGGACGCGGAATGTAGCTCGAACTGGTGGGATCGGCTCTGGCTTCCAGCGGAACCCGAACAATCGTGGCCAGGGCAAACAAGACAAGAAAAATGATCAGGCTGACAATCGCATCCTCGACGATAATATCCGGCCAGAACGGGCGTCCCTGGTGTTTGAACAACTCATATCGTTTCTTTTCATTCTGGGGAATCCCCTCCTGGCGCGATTCCCACAGCCAGGGCGGCGTCGAAACGCCCAGATAGACGACAAGATAGAGATGGACGCCGATTGTCAAGAAAAACAGTGCAGGCAAAATGAGCATGTGCCCGCTGTAGAATCGGGTCAACGTGAGAGCGCCGACAGTCGCTCCGCCCCGAATGATACGCAACACTGTGTCGCCGATCAAAGGCACTGTGCCCGCCATGCTCGTGCCCACCGTCGTGGCCCAATAGGCCTTCTGATCCCAGGGCAGAAGATAACCTGTAAAGCCCATGCCGATCACAACCAATAGGAGGAAGACGCCTGCAACCCACGTCATCTCGCGCGGACGTTTGTAGGCGCCGAGGACGAATACGGTTACCAGATGAAGGCCGGCAAGCACGACCATGGCGCTTGCCCCCCAATGGTGAAGTCCGCGCAGTATGCTGCCAAAAGGCAGCGTATACTGGATGAAGCGTACACTTTCATAGGCGTGATCGGGGCTGGGCACATAAAACATGGCCAGGATCGACCCCGTGATCGCCTGTAAAATGAAGACGAACAGGGTCGCAAAACCCAGGGTGTAAAACCAGCCGGCGCCCTTGGGAATCTTGCGCAGGAGCAGCACCTGGTTCAAAGTCTTAATCCCAGCTCGTTCGTCGAGCCAGTGGGTCAATCGCGCCATCATTCACCCCCTATACAGATGCTTTGGCTGTGGTTCCAGGGCGGAAGTCTTCATATTCGATCACCAAAGTTCCGTCCACCACTTCAGCGGACAGCGTATCCAGCGGACGCGGCGGCGGGCCGGAAACGACGCTGCCGTCCTCCGCAAAGACACCGTCGTGGCACGGGCACACAAAATGCTGGGCTTCCTTGCCCCCGTTCTTCCAATTGTAGGCGCAGCCAAGATGTGTACAGCGCCCGTTGAAGACAGTCGCCTCTCTTTATCCTGTGCGCACGACCCAGACGCTGCGACTTTCCAGTGTACGCATCCAGCCATCCGTCTGCGTGATGGTAAACTGAGCCAGTGTCGGCTCACCGATAGAATAGTCTTCGATTTTGCGCAAGGGCACCTTGACCCGTTTGCTCGTGTCGCGCGCGGCGGCTGTAATGGCGCCCAGGATCGGAACACCCGTCGCCGCGGCGATGAAAGCACCGATGCTGCCGATCAGCCACTCCAAAAAATGCCGGCGGCTGTCAAGAAGCGTTGTTTCATGCTTGGGGTTGCGCTGTTCGTTGTCCATCTACGCCCTCCTCCTTCACATCTATCCTGCTCTCACGCATCCATGGACCCGCCGAAACAGCCGAGGCGGCGACTGACGCCAACCGCCCCGGCTGCCGACGGCCCGGTCGAATCGGGCCGGCCACACATGACGCGACGCCATCAACTTACTGACCCTGCCAGTCCACATTCGAGAAGGGCGACGTATCGGCTGGACGCGTGATCTTGACAAACTTGAATGAATTGCCAGCGTTGTCCTTCTGCTCGCCGTGACACTTGTTGCAACCAGTGATGGCTTTGTCGTAGGCGTCCGTAAACGCAGCCTTGTCTTTGGCCTTGACGGCAGCGATCAGGGGCTCGAGGCTGTCCTGCTCGAACTTCTTGAGCGCATCCGCCCGCCCGGGACGGGTCACCTCGCCCACTTCCTGAATCTCGGTCATTTCCTTCAACTGATAGGCGGCCATGTCCCAGTTCCCAGCATCTACGGACCACCATGTGTTGCCTATGCGCGTGTCATACTCGATCATCACTGTGCCCAGGCCGGGCTGTATGGCCCACAACGCCTGGCTGCGATCGGCATTGTTGAACTTGCTGGAAACCTGCCCATTGGCGACAACAATCGCGACGACGACCGCGACAATTGCCAGAACGAGCGGCCAGGCAATTCCAAACCACTTGTTTTGCTGCATCTCTTATCTCCTTGAAGATTGCATTGAATCGGGTTGAACATGGATACATCGATAGCGCAGATCGGTCGAAAGCAATCTCAGTATAGGGCGTAACGGGGCTGGCCGCGAGGGGCAGTGGACCTATTCTCACTGGTGCAACTGACCCATTTATTGCATCTGGCCGTATCGAGATGCAGCGGGTCTGCCGCATAAAATCCAGTTGAACCGGAAAAGGAATTATTTCGTGAAGGGAACGGACGCGAAAACAGTTTCGTCCGGCGCGGCGCACCTGCTCGAGGCGGTGCATGCGTTGGAGCACAACGAGTTGGACGAGGCGGTCAAGGCCCTGAAAGAAGCGGTGGACCTGTTGCCCCCTGGCGATCTGTTCGAGGCCGCCGAACACGGGTTGGGGGATATCGAGGCGGACAAGGCTGGCGAAGCCCTGGATGCGCTGATGGATGGCCCTGGGCGCCGCGGGCATCCCCCTGCCGGACGAGAAGGAAACAGCGGCGGAGAAGATGCCATAGGGCCAAGGCTCCTGTGGGAAAAAATCGTGATCGATGGGTGCAAATCGTGATCGATGGGTGCTTGGCTACGGGATATTGTATCCAACACCACAGACAATCGTATGATCTTCAGCCAGCTTTGACGCTGGCGTCGGGAGAGAAAATGGATCGAAGAACTATGAACCAGAATCAGTGGAGAGCATCGAGGCGCAGACGCTGGATCAGCGCCGGCGTGCGGGGTTTTCCCCGTCTGTGGACGGTTGTGCTTCTGGGCATCGCCGCAACCATCCTATTGGGCGGCTGCGCCTCCGGCCTGCAAAAGGCGTCTGTGCAGATGATGGACAAGGCAGAAGCCCGCTGGCAGGTGAAACCCGTGCAGGACTACGAGATCACCGTCGAGGTGAATCGCCCGGACGACCGGCGACGTATGACGGTCATCGTGAAACAGAGCCAGATTGTGCAGGGCGAAGTCTCCTATTGGAATAGCGAACGCAAGCGCTGGGACGACCCCTATGCTCTGAATGACGAGCAGTCCTTTCCCTTCACTGTGCCTGGCCTGTTCGACATGGTGCGCGGCGAACTCCAGAACAGCGGGCGCGCCGCGATCCGCGTCAAGATGGAGGGCGAACCGCCCTTCCCGCGCCGCATCGTGTTGGGACCGGTTTTCCTCGACGGCCAGCTCGTCTCCGGCACAGAAGCAGTGGTCAGCGTAGAAAAGTACGCGCCGCGTTAGGAATCAGGAGGGAATGCGATTATGCCGGAAAAACAGGGAGAAGTCAGCGGATCGTGCCTCGTGCAGCAGGTTTGTCCCCTTTGCGGTGAGGATGTGGCCCAAGACCCGGCGCACACGGTTACACTCTTCGGCCACGCCTACGCCTTCTGCAGCCAGGTCTGCCGGGATTGCTTTGCGCGCACCCCGGAACAGTTCATCACCCAGTTGGCCCATGAATACGATGGGCGCCTGGGATATTCTTGCCCCCAGGAGGCGGCGTGAACGTCTCTACACATGTTCAGCGGATTGTCTTCACATTCTGTTCACAATCACTCCCTATAATGAATGCTGAAAGCAGCCAGACCGGTTGTTTTCGGCAGTCTGTGAAGTCAGAAATGTATCGTCTCAACCATTGAGGCGGCGAGTGCGTCGCACTTGGCCCCCAAACGATTGAGACGATACCCGGAATTCGATGCATAAGGAGTCTGTGATGATGGACTATGGCGTGTGGGGTTGGGGCTGGATGATCTTTGGCAGTCTGATGATGATCGTGTTCTGGGGCGGTTTGATTGCTCTGATCGTGCTGGCTGTGCGTGGGTTGACCGGCGCCGGCAAACGTGGGGATGGCCCGCCAGCGCCGGCCCGCAACGAGCCAGCCGCCCTGGACATCCTCAAAAACCGCTATGCGCGGGGCGAGATCAGCGGCGAGGAATACGAACAGATGCGGCAGACGCTCCTGCAATAACAAGATCGATCCGTGTTTCGAGGCACCATTCTTCCTTCTCATCGCGCCGCCGGAGTACATTCCGGCGGCGCGATGCTTCTTGACCCACTACTCCATCGACACGTCCTCGAACATGATATGCAGGAAAGGCTGCTCCACGCCGTTGGGCAGGATGAAGCCTGTCGGCAGCGGGCTGGGCTGGGGCCCGTTGGGCGTGACCTCCATCGGCGGCAGAATCAGGTGTAGCTGCGTGCCGCTGGGATCGACGGCGTCGCTCCACACCAGCTCGTAGTTCTCGTTGCGCACGTCGTCGGTGATCATGCCATGCACCAGGCGGTTCGAGGCCACGACTTCGCCGTCCACGCTGAGTTCGGCCACACCCCAGAAGGCGACATAGGCATAGACCTGGGGCATCATGCGCGTGCCGATCCCCGTGCCGCCGTGTTGGATGATGTTGGTGGCCACACCGCCGGAGAAGGGATGGACCGGCCCTTTGGGGATCACCTTGATCAGCTTCACGACGTACTGTTTCCCATCGGGGCCGCTGAAATTGGCCGTCAACTCCGCTTCATCCTGGGAGCCAGGCCCGTCGATGAGCGTGCTGTCCACCACGCCCAACACGAAATTGCCTGAGATGGGGGCAGCCTTGTCGGGAAACGGGGTGGGTCCGGCGGTGGTCGTGTAGGCGGAGCCGTCCTCCGTGGTCAGCCGCATCTCCAGAGGAACGCCCATATCGGCGTCGTAGCCCAGGGGCAGGGCGGGCGTGCCAAAAACGGCTGGTCCAAAGCCCGCGGTCCGGGCAGAATCCAGCGCACATCCGGGCCAGAGGCCCGCGCCGTGATCGTGGTGGGACCGCCCACCCGTTGGCCGGGGGCAAAGGCTGCGCCTGTTGGCCCACCTGCGGCTGCCTGGTCGGAAGCGGCGGCGATGGGCGGCGGTCCAACCACAGGCGAACAGGCGGCCAGAACCCACAGCGCGGCCGCCATCACGACAAACATCGTTCTCTTCATAGTTGTTTCTCCTCGAGCTGGAACTGCGTAAGATCAGAAATGGTCATGGGTGATTGAGGCGCGCTTCGTTGCGCGTCTATTCCGTGCCCCTATGGCTCTGGTATACGGGCCGTGATCGGGTGGAAAAGTCAGCGCACTTACACAAGGGCTGAAGAAGGGATCGAGGGGCGCCAGAGACCTCTGGGGCGTCAAACGCCTGTTGCATATCCGACCATGGCGTCGGATATGCAACAGACACGCGCCGGGTGAGGCGCTGACTGTCCTCGTCCCGGCGCTACGATTTCGCCCGTCCTCATCTTTGAATTGTTTCCTCGCTTCCTGTATAATTCAATCGATATTTAGCCGCGACTAAATATCGGACCGGCAGCCAACATCGAGCCATCGACAGGCGTATCCAGATGGGAAAAAACAAGCATGAGAAAAGAGCAGCCATGAATAACAACTCCTCCCGCGATTCAGGCTTTCGTTCCCTGGCCGAAGTCCACGAGACCGTGACCATCCCGGCCAACGGCGTCTGGTGGCGGCGCTGGCTGGCCATCACTGGCCCGGCGTTGATGGTCTCGGTGGGTTACATGGACCCAGGCAATTGGGCCACAGACCTGGCCGGGGGCAGCCGCTATAACTACGCCCTCATCTGGGTGCTGTTGATGTCCAATCTCATGGCTATCCTGCTGCAGAGCCTGTCGGCTCGCCTGGGGATTGTCAATCGTCGGGACCTGGCCCAGGCCTGCCACGA
>Ga0114931_10008596_pt1 | contig 12329 bp, 7 predicted proteins | sample 2SBtaG_FD_89579 | JGI IMG/M metagenome (GOLD analysis project Ga0114931, IMG submission 89579) | Deep subsurface microbial communities from Kolumbo volcano to uncover new lineages of life (NeLLi) - 2SBTROV14_V59a metaG | ecosystem: Environmental > Aquatic > Marine > Volcanic | place: Kolumbo...
CCGCGAGTCTTCGCTTGTTTTCACGGCGGGAACAATGTTGTCAAAGGCTCTCTTGGATTCGATCATCGAGCCGATTGAGCTTTCCGTTGCGTTAATCTCAGGTTCAACGCCCAGCAAACTGCGCACTTTTTGATATTCACGTTCTAAAGCGTAAAATTGATCGGCAAGCGCAACGACTCTTTTGTTGTCCTGCCGCAACCTGCTATTTCGAGACAAAACTTCATCATTGTAGTCTTGCAGATCCGCATATTTCCAGTAGAAAACACCGCCCATGATTATGTGGAGCAACAAAAGAGTCCCAATGACATAGATGACGGGGAGGATCTTTGTTCTAATACGGTAGCTTCGTGGCTCCGCGTCATCTTCCGGAACAACCAGAATCGTTATTCTCTTGGATCGTTTTGACATCGATTCAGTAAAGCTTTCAACCTAAAGAATGGGTTCTCGGGAAAAATTAAAAAAAATAATTTATGATAATGAGGTCCAAAACGCAAGTTTTTTCTACTTAACTTTAAAGGCTATCGAGAACACCGCTAATTCTCTCGACATCGTCGTCCGTGTAGTATTCAATTTCTATTTTACCGCCTTTTCCGGTCGGGTTTTCATGAATTCTGACCTGGGTGCCAAACGTGTCTCTAAGCTTACTTTCCAGTTCCATGAAAAAGGGAGGAAGCGAACGCGCCGTTGCCGATGTTTTCCTTTTTGAATTGCGACCGCTTTGTTTAGTGTGCTTGATGAGATTTTCTAATTTACGGACAGAGAATTTTTGTTTGAGCGTTTGTTTCCAAAGTGAAATTTGGTCAGCTTTATCTTCGATAGCAAGGAGAGCACGGGCATGCCCTTGCGTAATATCTTCCGCAATCAGACTTTCCTGAATTTGCATGGGGAGTTTCAACAAGCGAAGAAAATTCGTGATCGTGGAGCGATCCTTTCCTACTCTCCTGGCCACCTCATCCTGAGTCAGAGCACATTCTGATATAAGGGTGTTGTACCCGTTGGCTTCATCGATAGCGTTAAGGTTTTCACGTTGGATATTTTCGATCAGGGAGAGTTCAATCATTTCCTGATCACTTTTTACATCCAGAATGTAGGCCGGAATTTGGTCAAATCCAAGCTCGGAAGCCGCCCGCAGTCTGCGTTCACCCGCGATCAATTCATATCCGTCGGAGGTCTCCCTAACGGTAATCGGCTGAATGATTCCATTTGCACTGATGGACTGCTTCAATTCGGCCAGCGCGGCGGGGTCGAACGTGGCACGCGGTTGGAAGGGATTCGGTTTTACCCTTGCTACCGCGATTTCAAGAGTTCTTTCAGACTGAACCGTGGGTGAGACCGTCGTCATTTCGGGGATAAGGGCTCCCAACCCTTTCCCCAACCTCTTAACGGCCATTGGTGAGGAGTTCCTCCGCAAGGTCCATGTAGCTCACGGAGCCGCGTGAGATGGCGTCGTAAAGAATGATCGGCTTTCCGTGACTTGGCGCTTCGCTCAACCTCACGTTTCTGTCAATGATCGTATTGAAAACTTTTTCCTCAAAGTAGCGCCGTACATCTTCTGCAACCTGGCGGGACAAATTCAGCCGGCTGTCGAACATGGTGAGCAAAACGCCTTCAATAACCAGATTGGGATTGAGGTGCTTCTGCACGAGGCGTATCGTATTGAGTAACTGCCCCAATCCTTCCAGGGCATAGTACTCGCACTGAATCGGAATAAGGATGGAATGAGCCGCGGTCAGAGCGTTGATGGTCAGGAGTCCGAGAGAAGGGGGGCAGTCAACAAAAACATAATCGTATTTGTTTTCCAGATGCTCGATAGCTACGCTGAGCTTCTTCTCACGTGACAAGGCATTGACCAATTCCACCTCGGCGCCAGCCAGCCGTACATGAGAAGGCACCAATTCCAGAAACTCCAGATTCGTCTTGACGATAGCGTCAGGCAACCGAAGATTATCGATCAATACTTCGTAGATACTGTTATCCAGGCTTTTGGAATCAACTCCCAGGCCGCTGGTCGAATTGGCCTGTGGGTCTATATCTATCAGCAACGTCGGGTGTTCCGCCACGGCAAGACAGGCCGACAAATTGACCGCCGTTGTGGTTTTCCCTACGCCACCTTTCTGGTTCGCGATTGCAATGATGCGTGACATTCAAAGTCCTTGATACAAGAATATTTATCAGTCGGAATATAGTTTAAGGGCCGGTCAAAAGCAAGCCAAAAGTATCGCAGTCAACGACGTTAATCAATCGATTGATTGCGAATTCTTGACAATAACGCACTTCGCAAAAACGTTACAGTCCATCCTGCACCAGATTAGAAGGGATTAAACACCGATGTGGTTCCACCGCGTCTTTCAACCTTAACCTGTCGCAGATGCGATGCCTTTATATTGATGACAAAAAAATAGCCCTTGCCAATTCCCGAAGGGTTCCAATCGAAACGGGCCTCCCAGCAGTGTAAACTACGGTAAAACGAGATGCGCTGGTCAACCAATTCCGTCTTTTCCAGATCGTAGCGCAACCGGTAGCCGATGCGCCAATTTTGAGTGAGTTGTACCTCCGCATTCCGCAAATCAATATAGGCCGTTTTTCTGGTATTAAAAGGATTCGCGCGATTCACGGTGTACGAGAACGCCAGATCAGCCCGCCACGGAATATCAAAGGCGCTAAAGGCGCTTTCAGGATCAAATTGACTTTCATAGTCACCGCCGGCGCGCACGCCCAAATCCCCCAGCGGACTGTCTTCCTCTTGACCCGGAAGCCTGCCCTGGGAGGATGAGCCACTGGGAGTTCCCACACTTCGTTTGCCGATACTCCAGCGCGCATCAAATCGGAGGTTTGTCAATCGGGGTGCAATGAAGTTGTTTACGGTCCGGCTCAACTCGCGATCAAATTCGTAGAAACTGTGTGTCATGTTCATGGTGATATTCAGGTTTCGCCGTGGGCTTGCCCGAAAGGAGGTTGACAAGTTCTGCATTTTCAGGCTGTCCGCCGCGAAGTTGTAACCCCCGCGAAAGTCGAGATTGAAAAGGTCAAATTTTCGTTCGTTTTCACCTTTACCCGTCTTCATCTGAAAGAGATTGGTTAACCCATAGTTCAGGCTCATGGACTTGCCCCGGGGAGTACCCTTAAAGCGGTCGCGGCGAATTTCAACCTTCTTGCCCGATGACGAATCGATAAGCGTTTCATAGTACCCCCAGCGTGGCGCTGAAAAATCCGGCCGGTAGGAAAATGAAAGCGAGGGACTCATACGATGGCGCAAGGCCGTGATGCCGAAAATGTGCGGGGTAAAATTGCCATACATATTGGTGCTGGCCGAGGCCGAGTAGCGAAAGAGCCGCCGGGCGAAGAACCCTTTGTTTTCATCTGAAATGATAGTACGGGTGCTGTCCGATTCAAAGCGAAAGTCCTCTTGACGCCGGTCGAACCAATCTTCATCGTAGGCAAATGACTGACTGAGACTCAACCAGCCGAACAGTCTGTTCGGGTTTGTGTAACTCAAATTAATATCATGCTCAACCTTGCGGTCAATTACATCAGGGTTTTTGGTGGAGTCACTTTGCACGTTGTTGGTGAGCAAGCCGCTGTAATCATACTGCAAGAAATTGTACCATTTCTGTTGGCGTTTTGACCGCCCCCGCTTGTCTTCGTTAAACGGAATGAGCGCAGCGCGGTTGTGGCGGTACTGTAAGCGTGGCAAGACGGTGCTCTTGCGTCCGCTTTCGATGTCGGTCGTTTGCGACAAGTTAACGGTAAGATTGTTTTGGCCCTCTCCCCACTTTTTGCTGAAGGTCGCGTTGGAACGGATCTGGCGATTCAACCGTTGGGACCGGTTATTGCTGAATTCCTTATAGAAATTGTTGTTGCTCTGGAAGCTGGCATTGATAGCAAAATTTGTATTTTCATCAATGGTTTCATTGTGGTTAAAGTTGAGATTCCACCGCCGTTCGCGGCGTGTGTCGAAATTTTTACGCGTGTAGGATCCATTCACCGTGCCTTTGAAATTGTAACGCAGCGCATAGTTCATGTGGGTTCGAAATAAGAAGCCGGTCTTCTCAAAAAAATCCACATTGAAGCGCAAGTCGAAATAATCGTTTGTCGCCCAGTAGTAGCCGAGGTTGCGCAGGTAGCGTCCCTCCTCCGGACTGGTGCCGAATTGCGGCAAGATAATGCCAGACTGCCGTCCATCTTCGCGTGCGGAAAACATGGCGAATGGAAAAATTGCCAGGGGGATTTTTCCGAGGAAAAAAACGATCGGTTTCGCGATGATCTTGTCACCACTCTTAAGTTTCATTTTCTTGCTCTTGAAACCGTAGTGAGGCTCGTCCAGATCACAGGTTGTGTAAAAACCATTCCGCACGTTGAAGACACTTGCGTCGATTTTCTTGACGGCCTCTCCATGATAGTACCCCTTTTCAAACTGCGTGCGACCGCGCAGGATGCGACCTTTCTCACTCTTGAAATTGTATTCCATCTGTTCGCCAATCATGGTTTCATCACCATCCGAGAACACGGGAAAATCCTTGAACGCGACCTGCGTGGAATCTTGCGGGCCCGGGGTGGTCGTACTGTCGGGAATACCTTCGGCCAACAAAGTATTCTCATTCCAGCGAATGGTAATCTTGCCGGCCTTGACGGTAACGTCCTTAAACTTAACTTGCGCATCGCCTATCAGAAAAATGACGCCTTCGGTCTTGCGGCTATCGATAATGCGGGCCGAGTAAGTAACGGGGGCGGAAATTCCGAGTCTCGCGGGTTGGATGCGGCTGCCGGTTGCGGCAGGTGTCCCTTCCCCTTTATCAAAAGTCCGTGAAGGCAAAGGTTGGGGAGCCGTTAAACTGACGGGTCCTTGTGTCGCACTGCTGTCCGCTGTTGGTTCCTCGGTTTGACCGACCACCTGACTGGACCAGAGGTGAAGGAAAAAAAGAAACAGAAAGGCTAATTTCTTAGGCAAGCGACCTCATCTTGGGGTTGGCTTTCAGGAGGGCTTCCAAGCTGTATAAGGTTAAACACCAGAGACTTTTTGAATTGTTCCGCCCGGCTTGATATTATATGAAAACAAGGCGTCCTTTGTTTTTTAAAAGCTTTGATATGCGCGTATTTTTCCGGTCCTTCATGGCTTTTCCATCTTGTTATATTTGGACCACAACCGTTGCAATCTTTCTTTGAAGCTTTTCTCCGTGCCAAGGATGCCAGGTTCGTAATAGATTTTATCGCGCAGGGGTGGCGGGAGATATTCCTGTTCAACGAAATGACCCTCGTGATCGTGTGGGTAGAGATAGCCGTCGGAATATCCTTCTGCCCGCATCAGTTTGGTGGGGGCATTACGCAAGTGCAACGGGACCGGCTCAACCGGATTCTCCCGGATTTCCTGTTGTGCCGCGCTGATGGCTTTGTATGCGGCGTTACTCTTCACCGTCGAAGCCAAATAGGTTGTGGCTTGAGACAGCACCAGGCGCCCTTCCGGCATGCCAATGTAGGTCACGGCGGTAAAAGCCGTCGTGGCTATTACGAGAGCTTGCGGATCGGCATTGCCAATATCTTCTGACGCCAGAATGATGAGCCGGCGCGCGATAAACTTGGGATCCTCGCCAGCTTCGATCATTCGCGCAAGCCAGTAGAGCGCGGCGTTAGGATCGGACCCCCTGACGCTCTTGATAAACGCCGAAATGACGTCGTAGTGGTATTCACCCTTTTTGTCATAGGGCGTTGTTTTGGCTTGCAAGGCCTGTTGAATCGTGTCAGGTTCTATCGCAATGACACCGGAGTCCGTGCGGGGCGCCAGGCTAAGGACGAGTTCCAGAGCATTAAGAGCGCTGCGAGCATCTCCACCAGCCATATTAATCAGCACTTCTCTGCTGCCGTCATTGAAAACGACTGTTTTTTTCGACAGTAGATTGTCTTTGGCCAAGGCACGCGACAGCACGCGATCAATCTGTTCAGCGGTGAGAGCCGTCAGGCGATAGACCCGGCAGCGCGATAATAATGGTGCGTTCACTTCAAATGAAGGATTCTCAGTGGTCGCTCCAATGAGCAGCACGGTACCGTCTTCGACGCTGTGCAGTAGGGCATCCTGCTGTGATTTGTTGAACCGGTGGATTTCATCGACAAAGAGGATGGTTCGCTTGGCAAGCGTGCGATTGGACTTTGCTTTCTCAAGTATTTTCCTGATGTCGGCGACGCCCGCGGTTACGGCGCTCATCGCGAAAAAATCGGATTGAATTTCCCCCGCGATCATCCTGGCAAGCGTTGTTTTGCCCACGCCAGGCGGTCCCCAGAAAATCATGGAAACCAGTTGATCGGTCGCCAGAGCCTTGTGGATCACCTGTCCTTTTCCGACGAGATGTTCCTGGCCGACGAACTCCTCCAGCGTCCTCGGCCGCATGCGGTCCGCTAACGGAGTTGAATGCCGCTGAGCCTCCCCGGCTTCCTTGGAGAAAAGGTCCATATTAGATAAGCAAGTTTAATCGGATTCGCGGCATGTTAAGCACGACCGGGTTCATAAAACCAAAAATATTTTCCGCCAGAAAGGCCTGTTTGTTCTTTTGAGATCATCGCGTTCTAGCGTGGTGAAACGGCAATTTCTTTTTATTGACCTGAATATTGCATGAAGAATGCAGGTTAACCAAATGAACGCAAATCCATGCGCGCAAAAAATAAGGTTCCTTGACGATCGGAGTGGGTAAATGTGTTCTCCCGGAAGTCTCTGGCCACCGGGTCAAACAGTTCAAAAACAGGAGTCCATCGCAGGTGAAACCGGTCATCGATCGTGCCTTTCGCGGGTCAGTCGATTCTGTACTGAGAATTCCAAAAAAATTGCGTTAGGCCATAGTCCGTGCCGAACCAGATGTAATCACCGTCAAGCAAGACCGACCGGACGCGATTGTCAAGCAGCCCATCCTCGGTCGTGAATGTGTGCCAGGAGTTGCTGGTGCGATTGAATTTCATGACGCCCTCGTTGGTTGTAGCCCATGCAGCTTCCTTTGAGGCAAGAACTCTGTTGATGAATGTATTTGGAAAGGCCCGGCCTTCCGGCACGCCTATCCACTCTCTTTTCTTAACATCGAAAACATCGACACCTTTGGCGCTTCCGAACCACAGTTCGTTCTCGTAGCGTGAGATGGAGTTAACCAAATTGGTCAACGGGCCGTCAATTTCATCGCTGTAGCCACCGGTTTTCTTATTCATGTCGTAGACATAAACGCCATTTTCCGTTGCGGCCCATAACAAATTCTCCATTATTTCTAGATCGCGCACCCGGGTTAACGTCAGATTGCCAGGGCTGATCGGAGTGATCTTTACGCTGTCCTTTTTGGCCAGGCTTTTCTTTGAAATGCGGTCGATGCCACTAAAGGTCGCTACCCAAACCGACGAATCATCCACCGCGGTGTCAAATACAAGATTGTTGGACAGGCCGTCAAATTCGTCAAAAGTACGCCAAATATTGGATGAGGGAGAATAGAGGGAGAGACCGTGTCCGGTAGAAAACCAAAGATCGTGGCCGTCCAAGGTAATGGAATAAAGTTGGTCACTCAATAACTCGGATATGTTGCGTTGTTCAAAAGTGGTCCACCGGTGCCGCCCTAAATCCCAGGCCGTTATGCCGTGGTTAATCTCGCTGAGTTGAGAGCCGCCGGCCCAAAGCACGTTGTCGCCAAACGTGAGGGCATCGACCGAGAGACTTCCCAAACCGTATTGGAGCATTTCAAGCCGCAGCGAATGAAGATCACCGCGCGCGGCCCCAAGACCCCACGTTCCTAACCACATATTGCCCCATTTGTCTTCTATCGCGGCGACAACTTCCGCCCGCCGGAAATTGAAATCTTCAACATACCCTGACGGATCAAAAAGGTAACCGCCCGACATGAAAAATTGCGGCAACTGCTTCGGTCTCGGTGCGCGCAAGCCAAACCACTCCACACTACCCAGGGCCCGACCGGTTCGGGTTGCGCTATCGGAAATCACGACCGCGCCGCCAAATTTGTTCACGTCGAAAAGACGCCCACTGCGAGCTTCCAGAAATATTTTGTCGAGTCCGACGCCGATCGAAACGATGTCGTCGCCGACGGGAATGCCGATTTCATCCTTGAAGAAATTTCGCCAGGTATGAGCGCTCGGTTGATAGTAACTGATAGCGTAGCGCGTGGCACACCAAATAAAGCTGGTTTCACTATCATAGGCCACGGCGGAAACGGCATTGTCAGCCAGCCCGTTGCTTGTGGTCCAGGGGAAATCCCACTCGTTGCGGTATTGGTGATAGCGTGTTATGCCGGAATGCTTGGTGCCGAAGTAGATGTATTCTCTTCCCACGGCAATCGAGGTGACAAAACGCGCCACCGAATAGCTCACCCAATCACCCTCATCATAACTTGGATTGGTTTCCCGTTGACGTATAAATGGCACGGATGAGTTCGTTTGGCTGAAAAGTAATTGGGCTGTCAAGAGAATCAGCCCGAGACTCAATTTTGCAATCATCGTGGCTGCCACTTCTAGGCTACCTTGGCTAGCTTGAATTCACCCGGTACTTCTTTTCCAAGAAGGCGGTTGATCCGCGCCAGGCCTTTTTGATTGGTTCTAATCCTGATTGTAACACGCTTATCGGCGTAATCAGTTTCCATAACGTCCGTGAATTCATGCAGTTTGGCAACAAGGGCGGCACTATTTAAGGGTAAGCCTAATTCGATTTCAACAATCGACTCGATTGCCAATTTGCGAATTTGCCTTTTCAGATCTCCCAGGAATAACCCTCTGCAAGCTGAGACAAAAACAGATGGCTGATAGGTCTCCTCCAGACCACGAATGAGCGCTTTTTGTTCCAATTTGTCGATCTTGTTGAAGACAAACAGGCGCGGCTTCTTGTCGATTTTGAGCTGTTTGAGCACCTCATCCACGACCGATATATGCTCCTTGAGATGAGGATGGGTTACATCGATGACATGCAAAAGGAAATCAGCGACGGTTGCTTCTTCAAGGGTACTCATAAAAGAGGCCACCAGATTGTGCGGTAGTTTACGGATGAAACCAACGGTGTCGATCAACAGCAACTCCTTGAAATCCGCGATTGACAATCTCCGGATGGTCGGATCCAGGGTTGCGAACAAGCGGTCCTCGACAAAAACATCTGATTGCGTGAGGGCATTGAGCAGTGTGGATTTGCCCGCGTTGGTATAGCCGACCAAAGCCGCCTTGTAACTGTCCTGCCTGCCCTGCCGCCGAACAAGTCTCTGGCTTTTTATTTTCTCCAGCGTTTTCGTCAACGAACTGATGCGCTGACGGATTAGCCTTCGGTCGGTCTCCAACTGAGTTTCACCGGGCCCGCGTGTGCCAATCCCCCCAACTTGTCGTGAAAGGTGAGTCCACTGGCGCGCAAGCCTCGGCAGCAGATAGTTGAGTTGGGCCAGTTCGACTTGCGTTCTCGCCTCTTTTGTTTGAGCACGGCGAGCGAATATATCCAGAATAAGACCACTACGGTCAAGGATTTTTGTTTCGGTCACTTTTTCCAAATTTCTTAATTGGGCCGGGCTTAAATCATCGTCAAAGACAAAGAGGTTTGCTTTCTTTTCGCGTGCGGTTTGTGCCAGTATTTTCGCCTTGCCCTTACCGATGAAATAGGCCGGGTCAATCCGGCGTCTTTCCTGCTGAATTGTCTCGACTACCTCAGCACCGGCCGTATCAGCCAGTAGGGCGAGTTCTTGCAAATGGTCCTCGGTTTCCCAGACATTGCCATTCACGGTAACGCCGACCAGAATCGCTCGTTCTTTCTTGATGGACGTCATTACTTCATGCAAATGCTTCTAGGCCTCCTGCGCTTGTGCAAGCGATTTTTCACGGGCAAGAATGCTTTCAACCAGAAGCAGGAGCAAGGCTATCGCGACGAGCCACTTCCACAACTCCGTTCCAAACCTTGTTTCCTCCAGCGCTCGATCGATTGGGTTGCCGGGGTCAACGGCAATGATGTGGTCCATGGCCAGGTTTGTTTGCAGTTCGTCAAATGAGACCGGTGCGCTTTCTATTTCTTGCGGGTCGTAGTTGACTGCCCATTGCGCAACGACATTTTCACCATCAAAAAGCCGATAAATACCCGGTTGTTCAGTATTATCGAAGTGCACGGTGTAGGTGCTGCTGGCAACGTCAGTCCGGACTTTCGTTTTTGAGCCATCCGGTTTTTCCAGAGCCAGATTCGCGGCGGCGGACAGTTTCCCCGATTGAAAAAGCAGGGGAGCATCCACCAGGAGCTGTTCATTTTCAGCCGACGCGGCCCCGGCCAGATAAAAAACACTTCGGTTTATGAGCGGCACGAACAAGCCACGGAATGCGATATCCGACCAATCGTTTGAAATACCGGTCGTCACATAAAGGATTTTACCTTGTTCATATTGAGACTCAAAGAGAAAAGGGGCGCCATTGCTGTAGCTAATTATTTTATCCAGAGGCCTGTCAGGTTGAACGCCAACCGCAAACCGGATGTGCGGAGATTGCATGGAACGGTCGCCATCAAAAACATCGTGAAAAATCGGGTGACTGAAATCGAACCTGGTGAGAGTTAGAAATTGGTCCGCTCCGGCCTGGGTTATGGTCTGTGTCAGGTTTGGTAATCTTAGTTTGCGCTGCAAGGTCTCATTATAATTTCTCAAATCGACGTCCGGGCCTAAAAAGACCATCAGACCACCACCGTTTTTCAGGAACGTCCGCAGTTTCAACACCTGCGTTGAATTTAGCCTTGCCACGTTCGATAGGACGATGGCTCTGTATGAGTTCAGTTGCAGGTTGTCTAATCGGCTGGATTGAATTTCGTCAATCTTGACATAGGAAGCAAGATCCGGCCCCGGCCGCAGAGCAAGCTGAAGATAGAAAGTATCATCCGGTTTGTTGCCTACGAGGAGGACCGGAATATCCTCCGCAATATGAAAAGCAAAGAAGCGCTTGTTATCCTCATTGAGATCGTCATTTTCCAGAAGCAGATAACCCGATTGAAAACCGGTCTTCTCCGGTACGATTTTGAATGCCAAATTCACTGCTGAATGCGGCTCAACATTTACGACCTGCTGCCCAACACGTTTACCATTGACGAACAAGTGGGCCAATTTGTTGGAAATTCGTGAATCGGAGTCATTTCGAACGCGGGCCTGGACTTCGACGACCTTGCCTTTTTCCAGAATCTGATTGACAATTTGCAAGGTTGCGATGCCGAGATTTTCCTCTTTCTTTGCCTGCACGGGTAAAACGAATAAATTCACGTCATCCGCCAGCGCTTTTTCATCCGTGGAATCAGTTTCGAACGAAAAGCCATTTTTCTGCAAGTCGCCGATGAGATAAACTTCTTTATTGAGATTGGAACTGGATGACATAATTTGTTTGGCTTCGGTTAGAGCCGCCGAGTAGTCGGTTCCGTGGTACGACAATTCGGTTTCCTCGATGGACGTGAGCATGCTTGCAACATTAAACAGAGCCTCTTCACGGGCGAACCTGGGAGGATTTTGTGGATAGAGCAGGTACATTTCATCGCCTGGCTTTAGCAAGGCTACGACCTCGACAGCTCTTTTCTTAGCCTGATCCAGCAGGCGCTGTCCTCGATAATTCCGGCCCATACTCAATGAATTATCCAGAACGATCACCGCCGTGATCGGAGAACCAGATGAAACCGCCGATGCGGTGGATGTCCTCAAGGTGGGTCGCGCAAAAGCGAGGATCAAAAACAACAGCAGCAGCATCCGCAGCGCAAGCAAAAGCCATTGGCGAATTTTGAGCCTCCGGATTTTTTGCCGCTGCAATTCCTTGAGAAATTTCAAGCTGCTGAAGTAGATGATTTTGGTTTTTTGCCGCGTAAACAGATGGATCAAAAGTGGGATAGCGATGGTCGCGAGTCCGGCGAGGGCAAAAGAGTTTAGAAAGGTAAGCATTGACACCGATCAGGAATTAAAGACCTTCTTCAATGTCCCCCAAAAGCCTCTCTTCAAGGGTTCAACCGGTTTCGGTTCGGGAATCTTAATAGGTTTTCCCGCAATTGCTTTTGCCGGGTTGTCATAAAAAAGCGCGCGGGCGCGTTCCTCTCCCCACTCCGCACTGATTTTGCTAAAGGCTTCGCTGAGCTGCAGAGGTCTTCTTCTGGTGTTGTGACCATCGCTGCCAACGAAATGGATCAAGTTGGCGTTTAGTAAAATCCTGGCCGCATCCGTGACGGACCCCCCGTGGCGCCCCAGGATACTGCCGCCATTCATTTGCAAAAGCGCGCCGCGTTGCACGAATTCATAGGCGCGTTCCGGATTGCGAACGATTCCCATGTTTCTTTCGGGGTGGGCCACGATCGGTGTCATTCCATCATTGATGACTTGAAA
>Ga0114931_10008597_pt1 | contig 12329 bp, 9 predicted proteins | sample 2SBtaG_FD_89579 | JGI IMG/M metagenome (GOLD analysis project Ga0114931, IMG submission 89579) | Deep subsurface microbial communities from Kolumbo volcano to uncover new lineages of life (NeLLi) - 2SBTROV14_V59a metaG | ecosystem: Environmental > Aquatic > Marine > Volcanic | place: Kolumbo...
ATTTTCGAAGGCAGACAGTAGAATGAACCTCGACATAGCCAATCGATGTTCGAGAAACTGTCGAGGGATTTTCCATGATAAGCCGCCAAACATGCCCCGTCTGTGAGCACGACCTGAAGAACGATGCGAGCGCTTCTCAATTCTTTCCTTTCTGTAGCGAACGATGCCAGCAAATTGATCTCTTCCGCTGGTCCGAAGGGTGCTACGCTATCGTTGAAAAGATCGACGGAGAATCCGATTCCGAGACGAATTGGAAAGAAGAATGACAGCCAGTCACGAAGCGGTTTCCTGTTCGACGATGGCAGATCATGTCGTCATGGTTCAATAATGGTTGTCACCGAAGCCATCACACTTTTTACGCAACTGACACCGTGAGTGAATCGATCAACAAGAGACCCATCTATCACGTCGTCTCAAAAGGTTCCTACAGAGATAGCGAAAACTTTTCGTCCTCGACATCCGAGTCTGGTCTACAGGAACAGCAGGTTCATTAGAATTGCAAGTGGAAATAACACAGCACAGCTATAAAGCATGTATCCGAAGAAGCTGGGCATTTTGACGTTCTGTGCCTCGGCGATGGCTTTCACCATGAAGTTTGGACCGTTGCCGATATAGGTCATTGCCCCCATGAAAACAGATCCGAGACTGACCGCTGCGAGGTATGGCAACCAGACGCCAGCCATTGTTTCTCCAGCGGTTTCCATGGTTTTTGCGGTTTCGAAGAAGACAACGTAGGTGGGTGCGTTATCGAGAAAACTCGAAAGGATACCGGTTCCCCAAAAGAACTTTGTCGGAGAATCGAAACCAAGTTGCGACCCGTAAGTATTCAGAATTTGTACGGGAGCCTGCATGCAGATAAAAATGCCGATGAACAACGCAGCCACTTCGATGATGGCATCGTAATTGAAAGCGTTCCGTTTTCGGATGACCGACGAAGTGCTCCATAGGGAAAGTGCCGTCAGGCCAAGCATTGCGATTTCACGATAGAATTTAGGTGCGTGCCAGAGAGTTCCTGGAAACGGTTTCGACGGATCGAGTAAAGCGACACAACCGATGACACCGCCCAGCCAGAGGAAGTTGGCACATCCGCGAATCGCAAAACGGGAATTGGACGTCGATTCGTCGGAATGCAGTTTTTCCTTGTCTTCATTCCTGAATCGCAGCGCATCCCAAACAAAATAGACAGTGATCAGCGATAAATTCATGAACAACCACATCGGCCACAAAGAAAGCGTCCAGGTGAATTCGACACCCCTTAAGTAACCAAGAAACAATGGAGGGTCACCAATGGGAAGCAAACACCCACCGGTATTGCAGACGACGAAGATGAAAAAGATCACAGTGTGCGCGACAGAGTCACGATGACGATTCGCTTTGAGGAGAGGTCGTATAAGAAGCATCGCTGCACCGGTCGTGCCGATGAAACTGGCGAGTAATCCTCCGATTCCAATAATGCTCGAATTCAGCCGGGGTGTTCCTACGAGCTTCCCCTCAATGGAAATTCCACCGCTGATAACATACAGACTGAAAAGCAGCACGATAAACGGGATATATTCCACAAGGATAGCATTTTTGACGACGGTGACGGCAGCAGCGAGACCCGGTTCGGACAACTCGTGCGAGGAATGATCGACAACACCGTGTCCGTACAAGAAGACGTAATAACTCAGCGAACACACACCCAAACCGACCGCGACCAAAAACCGATTCTGGTTCTGTTCCCACCAATGCTCCGTTTTGGACAGCAGCGGGAGGCAGGCAATAGCCAGCAGTAAACAAATAAAGGGAACAACGCTGAACATCGCGGGAGGAGGAGAGGTATGATGTGCTTGCTCGCCATGTTCGATCTCGGTCGTATGAGAAGATTGCGTTGCGGAATGATGAGTTTGGATTGAGTGAGATGCACCTTGCATGATTCTCCAGCCGAGATACATCAACACCATGCTGGCAATCACGACAAGCACAAGTTTCCGAGAATTGTCGAAATGTTCTTTCGAGGGGACTGTCAATTCCATTATTGTTTTCTTTCTGCCTTCAATTCTTGCGTGACCTGACTTCGACTAACAATTTATCGGACTCCCGGGTTGATAGAGGGAGAATTTATGATTTGAGAAAAATACAGTTCCTGTAACGAAGTCGCTTCATCTCTGCTCATCGATTGCATTTGAACCAGTGCATCGTTCAGATCGTGAGGGTTTTCGATTTGCAACGCAAGCATTTGTGCGACTTCCTGACGGGAAAGTATCCCCAACTCAATCGCGGTTCGACCGAATCTCAAATTGCTCACAAATTGTTCGTTTCGGATCTTTTCGACTTGTTCTTCATTCAAAAATCCAAATTCGATTCCAATTTCTCCCAGTCTTCGATGAGGACGGGGAACGGATTGTAAAATGGCGCGAGATACCGTGGCAACATCTAAAACACCCCGAGAAACAAGCCAGCGGCTATATTGTTTGGATCGGGTTGTTTGGGTGAGGTCGTCTTCGAATTCGTCGATCAACGATTTAATGGTGATGCAATTTCTCCCTCTTTTTTTCGAAGCGTACATCGCCTCATCGGCAGCACAAATCAACGTCTGCTCCAGGTTGGTTTCTTTGGGATTGGGAATCGCAATCGCTGCTCCCACGCTGACCGTGACTTTAATTCTCTCGCTGCGGAAATGGAATTCCGCGCGTTCGATATTCTGCCGAATTCGTTCGCTGAATCGTTCGATTCCTTTTCGCGTCGGTTGACTCATCAGAACGACAAATTCTTCTCCTCCATGACGTGCCACAATATCGGATTTCCGGACAGTTTCGAGGATCACACTTCCGATTCTCGCCAAAACTTCATCGCCGAAAGTATGACCGTATGAATCGTTGATATTTTTGAAATGATCGATATCGAAATAAACGAGTCCCAGAGGTGCTGCACTTCGAATGGCGTGTGCCACTTCGTTTTTGAGTGATTCGTCGAAAAAAGTGCGATTGTAAAGCTTTGTGAGCGAATCGAACAAAGCCTTTTCCTGCAACTGAGCGTTCGCATTTTCGAGTTCCACCAATTCCAGCCCGTTCGTTTCGCTGAGTACCTGCGCTTTGGTGCAATCGACTTGCTGTGCCACAATCAGACCGGCGAGTTGTTCGTTGGCCTGTTCCATCAATTCTAACGGTTCGGGAATATCGTCCGTGTTGTGGTTGAGGAGTTCTCCCACTTCGGTGATCCTCACGCGGACTTTTTGCAGATATGTCTCCAAAGATTCTTCTGAGAAACCGAAAAACTTTTCCGTGAGGTATTTCAGATCTTCGAGTGCTTTTCCTTGATGGGAATCGACGAAATACTCACCGACAATCGATGCGATGTTCGAGATCACAGTCAGATTCTGCTCTCCTTTGGGGAGAGAATCGCACCGGTCAACTGCGATGTGATGAGATTCCGCAGCGAGAATAAGCGATTCGGGAAGTTGCCAGCTTTTCATCAATCGTACACCGACTTCGACATGGTCGAATCCAAGCTTTCGATTCTCGACTTCGTGCAGAGGAAGGCATTCGTCGTAGGCTTGGTTCTGGAGATCGACATAGGTCTCGGGAATTGCATTGAGGAGTGCGAGCTGACCGAGATCGAGCAGAAGTCCTGCGAGAAAATGTTCGCAAGCAAGTTCGCCATTTCCACCCGTTCGCAGTATTTCGGCAGCGGCAGCCTGAACGAGAGATCGTTTCCAGTATCTATCAAATGGAACCACCGATGACCCGCCGGAGACCGTTCCTTCATGCAGGGAAAAACTCAAAGTTAACGCCGTCACAACCGATTTGCCCAAAAGCGGTATGGCACGATTGATTGACGTGATTTTGGATGAAAATCCGAAGAACGACGAGTTGGTCGATTTGAGGATCCTTGCACAGATCGCTGGGTCCATTCTGACGGTCTCTACGATCTCGCGGATTTCCGTCAGTGGGTTTCCGGTTAGTTCGAGAAGGCGAATGGCAACCGCCGGAATTGTAGGGAGTTTTTCCGAGGTAAGAATTTTTTCGATATCGATGCTATCATCGGTCGAGATCTCAGCCGATTCGATTATCTTGGAAGACATGTTTTCGTTCTCGAAACTTTTTGAAGAACTCAGAATGCCGGTTTGTCTCGTTTGATATGTAATTTCAACGATGACAACAGGCTTTCCCTCAATGGGTGGCCATCGCTCTCTGAAAGATGGAAGGTTGCAATGGCTACGGGATTGATCGTCGAGTTATCTCGCCTTAGGTGTTGATCGTGATCCATTTTTCCAATTTCTCTTTCAATCCGTCCGGTGTGAACGGTTTGACGAGATAATCCGAACACCCCGCTTGAATGGCGGTAACAACACGTGCACGTTCTGCTTCGGTCGTGATCATCACGACCGGAATGTCTTTATTTCGTTGACGGATTTCTTTGAGAAGGGTTAGACCGTCCATCACGGGCATATTCCAATCGCTTAAGACTACGTCGAATTGTTGCCGTTCGAAAAATTCGAGTGCTTGTTGGCCATCTTCGGCTTCTGTAACATCCTCGATTCCCAATTTGGAAAGACAACGACGTTGGATGGTTCTCATGGTTCCAGAATCATCGACAAGTAAGACTTTCATCGAACTTCTCTCCCTTAACTGAAATGCAATTCAACTATTAGTAAAACGGAAATTATCTCGAACTTACTTCAAATTCGAAAAACCCACTTCGATGGAAAACGAGCCAATTTCAGATTCGTAAACGATGCAAATTGGCTTGACTTCCGAGGTGTAATGTATGTTATGGTTTGGACCCGAGACGATGTTCGGAATGCTGATAGACAATTCGTATCGTTCCAACTGAGCCTTGGCGGCTCCTGCAATCATGTTTGTGAGTTCGCCCACCGCATCGCAGACTTCGGTATTGATTTCGTCCGCTTGAATATCCAGGAATCGATCAAGCACGGCGATAGCAGCCTGTTCGGTCATGCTCACGACAATCGTGCCCGCTGCACGTCCCGAAATTCCGATGACTGCACTGATCGCGTATGGCGCAGCCTTCGCATCTTTAAGATGCAAACCCGTTCGTTTCGGCGTACAGCCCAACATCGTTTCGAAAACGGATTTTGTGGCGGTGATTACGGGATTGATATACTCAGCCGTCAATTCCGCACTACTCATGATTGCGGTTGTCATGTCAAATTCACCTTTTCGTCTTATGTGTTCTATTTGCTCGATTTCATGCAAGTCATCGCCTGAACGACCCAGCTTTCTTTTCCCTTCCGCCGAGCTACTTGTGAGTATAGGTCAGAAATTCTCGACTGTGAGCAAGATGACCACTGCTTCAAAATTCGTTTGAAGCGTTTCTAGCGAACGAAACGGTCTTGCTGTGATGAAAAACGATAATCGAGCGTCAACTTCGCGAGAACCGTTGTATTCCCGAGTTTTTCGATGCGCAGAAACGAACGTGACTTGGACCGGTTTAGGGAATTCAGTTCATTCCCTCCAGAAAAAAACCATTTTTTTAAGTTCAGCCAACTTTTTTCCAGAGTCGGCAATGGTGGGGTTTGAGTCGTCCCGGCAGAGCGTTTTGTAGGCGAATTTGGCTTCGAGTACCGCGATTTCTATCTAGTGACATCCTCTTTTCATGTTCTAGCCGAACACAAAAGGCAAGCCGCTCCGTTTCTAAAGGTGGTAGAACACAGGAAACGTTTCTCTGTTTGAAAATGTTTCTTCTTTTGTGAACCTGTCACCTTTATTTTGAGAGTGATGAAATTGAAGAGTCTACGCCCCACTCGCTGGGAAGTTTCAGGCATAACAGATAAAATGCAGGTGTGTTAGAAAACCCTGCCTTTCTTTCTAAGGTTCCCTGACCATGTTTCCCTGGAAGCCTTTGAGATTGATTCGCGATCTTGAAGTCCAAGTTGACTACACGTTCAGCAAGCTGATCCACGAGCCGTGGGGTTGCGGGAAAAATTTAGGGAATTGGTATCCTGATATCGACCTGTTCGAGTTTGAGGACGAATACGTCATCGAGGTCGATCTCCCCGGTGTATTGCCTGAAGATTTCCATTTCGCGATCGGCGAAAACTGTTTGACAATTCGGGGAACGAGAAAATGTACGAATCTTGTTCGTTCAGCCAGGGGGATTGTCGTGGAACGCGGATACGGAAGTTTTTCTCGTCGTTTTCCACTCGACGAAACGGTCGACGAAACGAAAATCTCGGTCGATCATCAAGAGGGTGTTTATAGTATTCGTATACCCAAACAAAGGTGACAGCACCGAAAATCCATGCCCGCAAACAACCATTGCCGTAAACTGGGCGCCGAAGAGGTCTCGCTGTTGATCGATCCCGACAGTTTGGGATTCCAAACGACCGCGGAACTCGATGCGTTGGATGAAATCGTCGGTCAACCACGCGCGATGAAAGCTTTCGACCTGGGTCTCGGCATTAAGCACCCAACCTATCACATTTACGTTGCAGGGATGAAAGGCACCGAACGTCTGGAACTGATTCGCAAAATCGTCGGTCATCGAATTTCCGAAGATCATGTACCTTCCGACTGGTTTTACGTCAACAACTTCGACGAATCAGACCGCCCGCTTGCCGTGTCGTTGCCAGCCGGACAGGGAATCAAACTCAAAACCGAAATGGACAGCTTAGTCGAGAAGCTTTTCGACTCAATCCCCAAAGCGTTTCAGCAGGAAGATTTCGGCAAGGAGAAAGAACGTCTTCGAAAACGGTACCGTCAACAGGGGCAGGCGGTTCTCGAGGAACTTGAACAAGTCGCTTCGAAACGTGGCATGACCGTGCAGCAACTTCCCGACGGAGAGATATTGTTCATCCCGCTGAAAGATGGCAAACCGATGACGAAAGAGGAAGTGCAGGAACTCTCGCCCAAAGAATTGGCCAAGCTCGAAAAGAATCAGGATGAACTGGTCGATGTTGCAGGGGACATTCTCAGAAGGCAGTCAGAGATCGAGAAACAACTCTCCACCGATGTCAAGCAGGTTGCCCGAGAATTTGCCCAACGTCTTGTCGATCCGTTGATCGACAAAATTTCCGAAAAATACAAATCAGAGAAGTTGCAAAGCTGGCTTATCGATCTCAAAACATATGTTGTCGAACACCTGGAATTGTTTCGTGAAGAGGTATCCTTGCCCCCTGCTTTGGCTCAAATGAAAGGGTTCTCTTCGGACGAACGAGAACATGACCGCTTCGTCGAATTTCGCATCAATTTGGTCGTGGATAACGGGAAGCGAAAAAAAGAACCGGTGATTGTAGAAGATGCACCGAATTATCGAAATTTGTTCGGTACCATCGAGCGAATCGTCGATCGGTCGGGTAGTGTGACGACGAACTTTTCGAGAATCAAATCGGGAAGTTTGTTGCGTGCGAACGGGGGCTATCTCATTCTGAACCTGATGGATGCTCTGGTTGAGCCATCGGTCTGGAAAGAATTGAAACGAACCCTGAAAAGCGGTTCGCTCGAAATACAGTCTTACGATCCTTATTCGATGTTTACAGTTTCAGCGTTAAAACCGGAATCGATCCCCTTAAACGTCAAACTGATCGCCGTGGGCGAACCGTTGATTTATCATTTACTCTTTCTACAGGATGAAGACTTCCGCGAAATTTTCCGAGTCAAAGCAGATTTCGACGACGAAATGGAACGCACGACCGAATCGGGGAATCTTTACGGTCGTTTTGTACGAAAACTTTCTCTCACCGAAGAGATTGCGGATTTTGATGCCAGTGGTGTGTGCGAACTCGTGAAATTCGGCTCGCGTCTTTCGGGCCATCGAGAGAAGTCAAGCTGCGCATTTACGCACATTGCCGATGTCGTTCGTGAAGCCGACTTCTGGGCAAAAGACGATGGTTCGAAAACCGTTTCCGCCGAACATGTACGGCAAGCAATTCGGGAAAAGGTTTATCGGTCCGATCTCGTCGCTGATAAAATTCGCGAACTGATCGACGAAGGGACGTTGCTGATCAACATTGAAGGAACAGCCGTCGGGCAGATCAACGGTTTAGCCGTTGCCAATTTGGGTGATTATACATTCGGTCGCCCCTCCCGGCTGACGGCGAGTGTGGGTGTGGGGACTTCCGGTATCGTCAACATCGAACGGGAGAGTCGGCTCAGCGGTCGCACTTTCGACAAAGGCGTTTTGATCCTCGAAGGGTATTTGCGAAATACCTACCGAGGTACCCACCCCCTGGCATTCTCTGCCAGTATTGCCATGGAACAAAGCTACGGCGGAATCGACGGCGACAGCGCTTCGATTGCGGAGTTGGTTTGCTTGTTGAGCGCGCTGGCAGAAATTCCTATTCGTCAGGAAATTGCGGTGACCGGCTCGATCAACCAATGGGGAGAATCTCAGGCCATTGGCGGCGCGAACGAAAAGATCGAAGGTTTTTTCGATGTCTGTCAAAAACAGGGTTTGACGGGACAGCAGGGAGTTTGCATTCCCGCTTCTAATGTCAAGAATTTGATACTTCGGTCTGACGTCGTCGAAGCGGTCCGCAAGCAGCGATTTCACATCTGGTCGGTGGAGAATGTCGATGAGGCGTTCGAACTTTTCAGCGGTTTGCCCGCCGGCAGTCTCGATGACGAGGAGAGTTTCCACGGAAAAGTTTTCCAACAGATGAAAAAACTCACCGAAGCACTGCGGGAACAACGTGCCGGAGAGGATGCTCACACGATTTGGGTTCCAGGACTCCCCGAAACCGGACCGCAAGACCCCAGACCCCCTCTGCCCGGCAGGGAGTGCAAAGAAAGTACAACACAATAGCCGACAATCGAGAATCAATATTAAAAAACAACCAACTCGGCGGTGAAGTCCAAGAAAATCGTCCAACAACCGACAAAATAATCTAGCGAGTTTTACACTCGCTTCATTTCATTCTTCATTCCGACACGATCAGCAATTGAGGACAATACAGTGGCCGCGAAAGCATGGGGAGGACGATTTCGAGAAGAAACCGATCCGCGAGTCGAAAAATTCACCGAGTCGATCAGTTTCGACGCGCGTCTGGCACAGGTCGATCTCCGCGGGTCGAAAGCGCATGCGCAAATGCTTTCGGAAGTTGGCCTGTTAACGACCGAGGTGTTCAAAAAGATCGCGAAGACCCTCGACGAAATCGGGACAGAGTTTGCCGAAGGGAAGATCGAACTCTCCGTAAGTCGCGAAGACATTCACATGCATATCGAACATGAGTTGATTGAACGCCTGGGAGATATCGGACGAAAAATTCACACCGGTCGCAGTCGTAACGATCAAATCTCGACCGACCTCAAACTTTACACGCGCGATGCCGTGCATCGTCTCGATGGATTGCTGAAGAATCTGCAGGAATCGTTCGTCCGACGGTCGGAGACCGAAATGGAAGTCATCATTCCTGGCTTCACTCATCTGCAACGCGCACAACCCGTGATGCTTCCGCATGTGTGGTTTTCTTACTGCGAAAAATTTCAAAGGGACCGCGAACGTTTACAAGACAGCTTGAAGCGGATCAACGTTTCTCCGCTTGGGACGGCTGCGCTGGCGGGGACTTCGCTTCCTATCGATCGCCATCGAACGGCGGAGTTACTCGGCTTCGACGCACTAGCCGCCAACAGCCTCGATGTTTCCAGCGACCGTGACTACCTACTCGAATTCGTTTTCGATCTCTCGACGATTGCCATTCATCTCAGCACACTCGCCGAGGAATGGATTATCTGGAGTAGCACCGAGTTTCAATTCCTGCAACTTCCCGATGCTTATACGACCGGTTCGTCGCTCATGCCACAAAAAAGAAATCCGGATGTGTTGGAGCTGATTCGTGGCAAAAGCGCGCGTGTGATTGCCTCGGTCATGCAGCTTTCGCTACTTCTCAAGGGGCTTCCACAAGCGTACAACCGCGATTTGCAGGAAGATAAGATCGCGGTCTTCGATGCCTACGATACAGTCGTCGCCTGCCTGGAATTGGCACCCGAAATTGTCGCCGGGGCAGTCGTCAACCGCGAGATCATCGAAGAACGTCTGGAAGAGGGATTCCTCGATGCCACCGTGCTGGTCGAATACCTCATCGGCAAAGGTATTCCCATGAGAAGAGGTCACGAAATTGTGGGCGAATTGGTTTCTCTCTGCGAGACCACAGGTTGTCGGCTTGAGGATCTTTCCCACGGAGAGCTTCAAGATGCCTGCGAAGAAATCGATGACGACGTGTTCTTAGTCCTTGGAGCGAGTAATGCCGCGGACTCACTGAAAAGTTATGGCTCCGGCGGACCCGACTCAGTCAAACTACAACTCGAAACATGGCAGAAACGATTGGAGTTGCGATAATCGAATCCCCGAGGATCAAATCCCCGGCATCTACAACATGCCGGGGATTTTCTGCCCACTGAGCCAGACTTAACACGCAAGAAAGAACCAATCATGACCGAAACTTTCGTCAGCTTGGAAGTGAAAAACGATGTCGCCTCTGTGACACTCAACCGTCCCGGTAAACGTAACGCCCTCACCAGCGCGATGATCGAGCAGTTGAACCATTCGCTCGAACTAGCCGCCGAAAAAGATGCGCGGGTTCTACTTTTGAAAGCGGAAGGAACCGTTTTTTGTGCGGGAATGGATCTGAATGAAATGCAACAACGTGCGCAAGATCCCCATGCGCACGAGTTGTGGGATCGGGATTCGAGAGTCTATCGCGATCTGCTCGTGGCTTTATTCTCTCTGGAAATACCGACGGTCGCCGTCGTGCAAGGGCCTGTCGTCGCAGGTGGCATTGGGATGATTCTCGCCTGCGACATCGTTCTCGCTTCGAATCGAGCGAGGTTCGCACTACCAGAACCGAAGCGAGGTATCGTTGCCGCCATGGTCACACCGCTTTTGGTGTATCGTGTTGGAGCGGGAATTGCATCTTATTTGTTGTTAAGCGGAGCGAACGTCCCGGCTGACGACGCGCTGCGGACGGGGTTGTGTCATCTCCTTACTTCGCCGACCGACTTGCAAAGCCGTGAAGAAGAATTGGTCTCTTCCATTTTAACCGGTTCACCCGCTGCGCTGGCTGGCACCAAGCGTCACTTACATGAGCTTTCTGCGACACAAGTTATCGAGCAAATTCATACGAGTATTGCCGTCTCTGCCAAAGCAAGGGAAACTTCAGATGCGAGGGAAGGACTTGTAGCGTTTCTGGAAAAAAGAAAACCGGGTTGGTCCGCTTAGCTCGATTTCCCCAAGTACTTCACATCGACAAAATATGCACCTCGGCTCTTATCGTTTTCATTCAGCCAGGTTTTCAGTTTTGCGTTTCCCGCTTTCAAATCGAGATTGAATGAAACCGACTTCGCACCTTCAGCGATTTTGCTCATCGCTTCGATACCACCAATTTTGATCTTCGCCTCAGAACCCTGAATAGGGAAATTGATGTACGCCGGTCGTTGTCGTAGCGTGAATTGGTATCGACCCGCGCGTTCGATTTTGACTGCCCAGAATCCGTTGGTCACCAGCATCCGACGAATATACGTATGATTCCATGGAACTCCTTTTACCGGTTCGTGCCAATCGTGGCAAGTCAATCGCGTGGGATTCTCGTAGGGTGATCCCAGCGAAATCCTCACATAGTTGTTGTATCTTTGAGAAATATCCTGGTACCAGTGATCGTAGGCTCGGGCGAGTTCGCGGAAACGTACGGGATGTTGGTCGGCGATATCGTTTTTCTGTCCGGGGTCGGTTTGCATATCGAAGAGTTGTCGTCGGCCTTGGGTAATCACCATTCGCCAGCGGTCGGTCATCACGGCGGCTTTGCGTCCTTTTCGAGGCTTTTCGATGCGTTGCGAATGGACCAACAACGTGCGGTTCGGCCATTTCGCTTTGGGATTTTGTAACAGTTTTTTCAAACTCGTTCCGTCGTACGTGGGATGTTTCGGCTCGGTGAGATTGCAAAGGTCGATCAACGTCGGTAACACATCGATATGAGCCGTGATATGCGAAACGTCTTTACCACCACCAATTTTCCCGGCTGGCCAACGGATGAAAAACGGAACGCGATGTCCGCCATCGTATTCCGAACCTTTAATCCCTCTCATCCCCGCGTTGTACCCGTTCTTTCCTATCATCCCGCCGGCGGTTCCGTTATCGGTTGTGAAGATCACAATGGTGTTCTCCCTTAGGTTCCAAGCTTGCAGTTTCCGCTCCAGCTTCGCCATGTTCTCGTCGATGTTCGCAATCATGCCATAAAACTTCGCGCGTCGTTTTGGGACACCCGCGTCTTCGTAAGGCTTGCTGTATTTTTCTGCGACGTTAAATGGACCGTGTGCAGCGTTGGTGGGAATGTACGCGAAGAACGGTTGCTCCCTGTTTTTCTCGATGAACTTCAAGGCATTGTCGAACCAGAC
>Ga0114931_10008598_pt1 | contig 12329 bp, 10 predicted proteins | sample 2SBtaG_FD_89579 | JGI IMG/M metagenome (GOLD analysis project Ga0114931, IMG submission 89579) | Deep subsurface microbial communities from Kolumbo volcano to uncover new lineages of life (NeLLi) - 2SBTROV14_V59a metaG | ecosystem: Environmental > Aquatic > Marine > Volcanic | place: Kolumbo...
CCGGCGGCCTTGAAAGTGGATTGCTCGCGCGACCAGTTCCTTCCCGGTTCCGGATTCTCCCGAGATCAGAACGGTCGCTTCGTTCTGGGCCAATGACTGAATGGTTTCGAAAATCTCGTGCATTACGCGGTTTCGGCTCACCATATTGGCGAACGAATACCGGTCCGACAGTTGACTACGCAGATAGCTTATCTCGTCCAGAAGACGACGCTTCTCGAGAACTTTCTCGGTCGCGAGCAGGATCTCCTCGCGCTCGAATGGCTTGGTTATGTAATCGCTGGCTCCGTGTCGAATCGCCTCGACCGCACCCTTGATCGATGCGTAGCCGGTCACGATGATTACGTCGAGGTCCGTCCAGCGGTCGCGAACCTCGCGGGTGAGGCTGATACCGTCGGTCCCCGGCATTTTGAGGTCAACGACCGCCAACGAATACTCGAATTGCTCCAGTAACGACATAGCGGCATCACCGCTCGAGCACGTATCCACCTCGTAGTTGCGCTCCCGATAGAGGTCTTCGAGTTGCTTGCAGATCAGGACGTCGTCATCGACGACTAGAATTCTATGGGAAATCGACATCGTTAACGCCCCTCTCGTATCAGCGGTCCAGCGGCAGGAACATACCCACCGCGTGCGCCCCGGTCTCCTGTCGAACGAAAAGCTCGCCGCCGTGCAGCTTGAGGAATTTCTCGGCCACCGACATTTCAATTCCGTCCATGAGAGACGCAAGATTCTCCGGGGTCCCGCCGGCGAAGAAGGAAATCTCGATCCCGTCGAATTCATCGCGGCGGCCCTCGTTCAAAGCCGCGCGTATTTCAACCTCGTCAACGAGCGTCCGGGTTAACCGTTCGAGTACGGTCCGCAACACGTGATGTAGGCGCGATGGATCAGCAAACACGACGATACTACGCCAGTTCTCCGGCCCGTCGATCTTCATGTGGCGACCGCCGAGCCACGGGATGGCGGCGGCGAAAATCTCCCCCAGAGTCAGTTTGGTAAAACGCAGTTTGGCCGGTGCAAAATACTCCAGCGCCATACGGGAGAAACCCTCGAGCCTTTCCACCGTATCCTCGAGCATACCGAGCGGTAGCTCGCTCTCTTCCGTATGTTCACCGTGGTCGCGTAAATACTCGAGCCAGTAGTAGATCTTGTGAAAATAATTCCCCAGTTCGTGGGATAGTTCACCGAGCACCCTCTGCTCAGGAAGGCCGAAACCCGGTTCGTAGGTATACGCCGAGCTGGTCACGCGTTCGGGGGGCGCGGCCGCCCCGGCGTCGCCCGAACCCACGGGGGATTCCCCCGACGCCTGGCTGCTGTTGAACGGCGCGCCCGTGGGCCGCCGGTTGCGTGCAAACCGTGATCGGTCGCTCACTCGCCGGCGTCTCCTTTCGGCTCGCGTGAGTCTACGTGCTTCTCGAACAGCAGTTTGAGGTTTTGCACCTTGCGCACCTCGTAATCGAGAGTCAGCAGCGCTTCGACGACACTCTTGATCTCGGCCGCGATGTGCTCGAGTTCTTCATGCGAGACGGCGTCGAGTTCACTCTTGACCCCCTCGAAGAATTCCAGGATGCGCCCGACACCGCCGAGCGACTCGAGTTTGGAATCGATATCGCCGAACCGCCCTAGAATCTCGTCGATGTGCTCGCGCAAGTTGTCGGCCACACTCACTCCTTACCCAACCCGGCGGTAACGCTGCGCACGTGCCAAACCTCGCACGGGCGCAAGGCTGTCCCGTTTCTGCACGACCGGGTCAAGAGAAAATTGCGATCTTGCACTACCCTAGCCCCCCGGTGGGGCCATTTTCAACCTCTTTTCCTCGTCCGCGGGCTTTCGCCTGCCTCGCCGGCACCGTTGGGCGAGCATCGCGCGAGGGGTCCCCCGTATTCGCTTGCACCAGGCGACCCCGAGCCGCCCCGGGCTACGAACGGCGAGCGTCGGCAGGGGAGCTGCCGAGGATGCTCTGGCGAGTCGCGACCGGCTCCATTTTCAGCGCTTCGCATATATTGTTGAACGAAAATGGGGAGTCCCAGTCGTCGAGTCGCATCCAGAACTCAGCCTGGCGGGCGAGAATTTCCGGATTTTGCCGCGGCCGCTTGAGAGTCTTTCGATAGCAGGCCACCGCGTCTTCCAAAATCGCCAGCATCAGCGTCAGCTCGGGAGTCCACTGGATCGACTCGTCTCGCTCAGCGGGGTCGGCGGCGCCCAGCGACCTCAGCCCCTCATGCCTGCGCCGATTGGCCTCGGCGCCTCCCTCCTCGGCCCCCTCGTAGTAGCGCTCCATCGCTCGGCTCGTCTCCTGCATCGCCCAACCTCCCTTCAATACCGGCAGCGCCCGCCGTCCGCGGTCCGCCTCAGAGCCGGTCGTGCCAAGCACACAAGCAAGCCGGCTGCCAAAGCGTATCCGCCTCGTATTTCTTTAATAAACAGCAGGTTAGGTGACATGCGCGAAGATACGAACGAACCGGAACGCACAGCGAAGCTCAAACTTGTGCGCTCAAACCAGCCCCGACGTGACCGGGCCGATGCGCCCGCGCCCCGGCCTCGCGTTCAGGAAGCGAGAAGCTGACGCGCGATCACTTTGAGTTCAAGGATCGGCTTGACGCCCTCGAAAATAGGCAGAACCTGGGCATCGACGACGTACCGCGAGATGGGGTACTCCTCAGCATACCCCCAGCCCCCGTGCAGCAATTGCCCCTCCTGTGCGACGTGAACTGCCATATCGCAAGCCAACAGCTTCGCCATGGCCGGCTGCAGCGAAGCGCGTTCGTCTCTGTCCATGGCCAACGCCGCCTTGTAGGTCAGACAGCGGCAGGCGTGAAGGTGAGAAGCCATACGACCCAGTTTGTACTGCGTGAGCTGGAACTCACTGAGCGGTCGACCGAACTGTCGCCGATCCGCGACGTAGGCGGCGGATACCTCGAGAGCGGCTTGAGCCAGCCCACAGGCCCGCCCGCCGGTCTGCAGACGACCGGCGGCAAAGCCGTTCATTTGCAGATAAAATCCCTTGTTCTTTCCCGATTCGCCGCCGACCAGATTCTCCTCGGGGACGAAGTAATTCTCGAACGACAGCGTGAACGAATGCATTCCGCGATAGCCGGGCGTCGCATCGGCTTTGCCCTCGAGCACGCCGCCCCCCTCCTGGCGCTGGCAGAACTCATGGCCGTCGAACGGGTCTTTCTCGACGATGAACAGCGACAGTCCGCGCGCGCCACTGCCCTCCGAAAAATCGGTGCGCGCGAGGAGCGCGAGGACGTTGGCGCGCCCCGCGAACGTGCACCAGGCCTTTGCGCCGTTGATGCGGTACCCCTTGCGACCGCCCTCGGTCGCCGGCTCCGCGCGACAAGCAACCGAGGCCACGTCCGAGCCGACGTCCGGCTCGGTGACCGAGATGCCGACCATCAGTTCCCCGGAGCCGACGGCTGCCAACCACTTGCTCTTTTGCTCTTCCGTGCCGCCTTTGAGCAGCGCCTTGGTAAGAATTTCCGGGCGTGTAATCAGGCTACCACCGGCGGCAAGAGAAACGCGTGAGAGTTCCTCGGTGGTGAGAATCATCGGCAGGTTGCCCATGCCGAGGCCTCCGTATTCCTCAGGCGCCGACATGCCGAAATATCCCATTTCGGCCATCTTCGATATCAACGAATCCGGCACCAACTCATCGTTACGATGAATGCGTTCGGCGATCGGGCCGAGTTCCTGTTCGGCAAAACTTCGCACCGAGTCGCGAACCATGATGGCATCGTCGTCGGCGAGCCATCCGTTGTTTACGCCTCGAGTTTCGGCGATTCGACGTCCGAGCGCGCGTACCCTCGCTTCGCTACAAAACAACGCGATAGAGTCGCGGGTCCGTCCCGCGGAAAGCCATTCGGTCGCCGACGAATTCAGGTCGAAGTCCTCGGGCGCAGCTACGACCTGAGCATTCAGGCCGGAGAGCACCTCGCCGGCGACGACGGCGGCCTGGTCCACGGCAGAGCCCGGGTCCAATCCTGCCTCTTCCATCGATTCGGCGTACTCGCAGGCCGCGCGCACCGCTTCGAGCTGGGAGGCAAGGTAGGCAATACGCTCGCAATGCACCTGGTGGTCGTCGATACCCTTGCCGTGAGAGGTCCGATCCGCAGCCGACGCCGATGCAGATTCGACCACTTCCGCAAAACCGTCCACGGCTGTACCGATTTGCGGTAGGGAGACTTCGGGAATTTCGCTGTCGTTCATCGCCAAGACCTCTCGAGTAGGCAAGCCGCAACGCTACGGTCGCACCGGTTCGGAGTCAACAACAGCGCACACGCCGCAAAAACGTTGCATCGTCGCCCGCAACATGGGAAAAGTTCGGTCCACCCAAACAGGCACGGCGGCGTAAAAGGCAAGACGAGGTAGACAGCAGATGTCACGGTTGGCAGTAGGATACCAAGACGGCGGGATCTACCCGCTCTGGCTCACGAGCATGGGCTTACGCATCGGCCGGCTCTTTGGAGCCGACTCGCTGTGGCTTCCGGACCATTACATGGGTTTCATCTCTGCTCTGGCCTGGAAGCCGGAGTTCGCGCCGGCCGCCAAGGTAGTGCATTCGCCCGACGCCTTCTTCGACCCGATGCAGATGTTGGCAGTCGCCTCCACGCGCTATCGCGGGGTCGACCTCGGAACGGCGGTTACCGAATCCTTCCGTAAGCATCCGATGACCCTGGCGCAATCCTTCGTCACTCTCGACCATCTATCGAAAGGTCACGCCATCCTGGGCATCGGCAACGGAGAACGGGAAAACGTCGAGCCGTACGGACTACCGTGGGGACGACAAGTTTCGCGCCTGGAAGAAGCCTTGACGATCATCCGTATGCTGTGGGACAGCCACGGCGAGCCCGTCACCTTTGACGGAAAGTTTTGGAAACTCCGTGACGCGGTATTCAATCTCCCCCTCTACGACGATAAGCCGCCACGCATCTGGGTTGCAGCGCACGCACCGAGGATGTTGGCCCTGACCGGTCGCTTCGGCGACGGCTGGCTGCCTACGATGAAAGTCGCGCCGGAGGAATACAGCCGCCGTCTCGGCGTAATCCGCGAGGCTGGAGAAAAGGCCGGCCGTCGAATGGACGACTTCGTGCCGGCACTCATGGTGATTACCGCGATTGGCGCAAATAGGGATCAGATCATCGAAACCGCCATGAAGTCGCGCGTCGCCGCAGCCATGTCGCTTCTCGCGCCGGCGGCAGTCTGGAAACAGTTCGGCAAAAGTCACCCACTCGGCGATGACCACGGCGGCTGGCTCGATATCGTTCCGCCGCGGATTACCGAAGAACAGCTCGACGCGGCCGCGGAAAGTCTCGTACCCGAACTGCTTCTGTCGCAACTGTACGTGGGCAGCCCCGCAGAGATTCGTGACGAAGTATCTCCGATGGCGGCTGCCGGCTGCCGCCAGATGATCATTTCCAACGTCGGAGGAGCCTTGACCGGAGGCGGCTTGGGGGATCTCTGGCGTCTCGGAAGCTTGATCCGTAAACTGCGTAGAATACCGATTCACTAGGAGCGTACAGTGAAGCCTCAAACCACCATACTCGCGTATTTTGCTGCCGCATCGCTGATAGTGACGGCGGCCGCGTGCAGCAATTCCCACCCCACCGCGGACTCGAGCGGGTCTGAGGAGGCTGCCTCGGCGTCGGCCGCAAACACCGGGGCGGAATCGACCGATACCAACGGCTCGAAGACCGATACCGTCGTGATCAAGACCAGCAAGGGCGACATCACCGTCGAATTGAACCGCGAAAAAGCACCCATCACGGTCGAAAACTTCCTCTCCTACGCCGACAAGGGCTTTTACGACGGGACGATTTTTCACCGGGTAATCCCCGGCTTCATGATCCAGGGCGGTGGTTTCGACACGGCTTACAAGAAGAAACCCGCCGGACCGCCGATCAAAAATGAGGCCGGCAACGGACTCACCAACGACAACGGGACCATTGCGATGGCACGCACCAGTGTCGTCGACTCGGCGACTTCTCAGTTTTTTATCAACGTGGTCGACAATCGCTTCCTCAATCACAAATCGGATCGGGCCAACGAGTACGGCTACGCGGTATTCGGCAAGGTAGTCAAGGGTAGCGACGTCGTGAAGTCGATCGCCGCGACGCCCACCGAGGATCGTGGCGGTGCCTTCAGCAACGCTCCCAAGGAGCAAGTGGTGATAGAATCCATCCGGCGCAAGTAAGACCTAACCCCCTGAAATCAGGGAACGAAAATACCTCTTGACGAATGTCTCCCGCGCGCGTACGTGAGAGCGGTGCACACGCGACAGCCGGTTGTTCTCGTACGCGGAGGTAGAATATGAGCGATGTGGTCGCCCACGAGGCAAGGAAACTCGAAACGCCTGGCTTTTCGGGGCTCGAGTACTCGGCGACCGTCACCAGCCGCGATCACGCCGGGCGGCCGTTCCACTGCTACGACGCCGGCGACTTCACACCGTACTGTATCGAAGGATTGTTGGCACTCCTCGCTGACGAGATCGGCTCGAGTCGCGAGCTGCCGTCGCTCACCCTGGAACTGTTCGGACCGTGTGAGCCCCGCTTTCTCGAGACGATCTGCGGCCAGTTCCAGCCGGCGGCTGAAATCGGCGCCCGCATTGAGATTCGTTCCTGTTGCGGAATACGCCGCTTGCCGGCCGCCGCGGGTTGACATCGCGGCAGCCGAACAGCACGATTTTCCCTAAGACCGCTTCCTCGCGATCCGTCTTCTATGCGCATCGATCAACTGTTCGGAGACACCACGCCCGTCTTTTCTTTCGAGTTTTTCCCGCCGGCGGGCGAACGCGGCAGAGGCGACCTCCTCGACACGATCGCGGAACTACGGCCCTTGCGGCCGGGATTCGTCTCGGTGACCTACGGCGCCGGTGGCTCCACGCGCGACCGCACGGTGGAGCTTGTGTCGCACATCAAAAACCACATCGGACTGGAGGCGATGGCGCACCTCACCTGCGCGGGGTCGAGCCGCGCGGAACTCGATACGGTCTTGGACCAGCTTCAACGCGCCGGCATCGAGAACTTGATCGCCTTACGAGGGGATCCACCGGCGGGTTCCGATACCTTCGTCCCTCACCCCGACGGCCCGGCACATGCCAGCGACCTGGTCGCCATGATCGCCGCCGAAAAGCGTCCCTTCTGCCTTGCCGTCGCCTGCTATCCGGAAGTACACAAAGAGGCCGCCAGCGCCGAAGAGGATCTGAAATTCCTTGAACTGAAACTGAGCGCCGGGGCGTCGGTGGCGATCACCCAGCTATTTTTCGATAACCGGTATTACTTCGACTTTGCAGAGAAGGCCGCGCGAGCGGGGATCGACGCGCCGATCGTAGCCGGCATCATGCCCATCACCAACGTCGCGCAGATCGAACGGTTCACGAAGATGTGTGGCGCCAGCATCCCTAGCAAGTTGTGGGCGCGGCTCCAGGATCACCGCGACGACACTGACGCAGTCACCCGTATCGGCATCGAACACGCGACCCGACAATGCCGCGAGTTGCTGGATGCAGGTGTTCCGGGGATTCACTTCTACACGCTCAACCGATCGCGATCGACGCGCACCATCCTGACCAATTTACGGGACGTCGGCACAGACACGGGAGCGTCGTCAGCGTAGCCCTTTCGCGAATACGACGCCGCGGCCATGACGGTTTCCCCGCTCGTCGACGAAAGGCTGCGACGCCTCTACCAGAAACCCTGAGAGCCCGGAACACGCACGCTCTGCCTCTTCGATATCAACGAACGTCCGCGTCCAGTCTACGCGGAGCTGCTCGCACGCACGAGAGACTTCCATGTCGCTCACATGCCTGCGTCCGGGGTGAAGGAAGACGCGAACACTCGGAGGGCTGTCTTGCGCTTCGGCCGCAAGCGCCCGCTCACGAGGCTGTGGCTCCGGCCCGCCGGGCGCTGCCGCTCGCCTCGCGCAGACCACACCGTCGGTCGTCGGCGCCTTCGGGTGCGCCGCCGTACGCACTCTACCGGAACGCCGGTGTTCACCGCCGGCTTGGCGTCGCAGAAACAGCATCCACACGCTATCATCCTAACATGACGATTCGCGCTTCGGAGTCCCGGCCGCCCTGTAGCCAGGGCCGCGACGGCACGAATCTCGAGCATAGCGCAAAGCATCCGCTGCCTATCGAGTCGTTCTGCGCCGAGTCCCGTCCCGGGAGCTGCCTTTTCCAAGATACCGCTCAAACACCGCTACGCAGACGGCAACCCGAGGAAGGCTCCCCGTGAACCGCCGCGAAGCCGCCGACGGCGGCCGGCCGGGCGGGGACCGAAAGACTGCAGCATACTTGTTCGCCGCGGCGTTCCTGTTTTACTGCGTCGGGATCGGTTGGGGCCTGCCCAACGGCAGCGGCACCTGGGCGGCCGACGCGATCAAACCGGGAGCCCCTCTTTCGATCCTCTATCGCGCGTTCGTCAGCGACCCCGGCAATAGCGGCTGGTTCTGGTTCAAGTATCCATTGGGACACGTGTTCGTGTTGGGTGCCGCCTACGCGCCCTACATGGCGTGGCTTTTCCTTACTGGTGCGATTTCGCATCCGACCAGCACCTTTCCCTACGGAATGTCGAACCCGGAGCATACTCTGTACGTACTGGCGCTTCTCGGACGTTTGGTGAGCGCCGCCATGGCGGCCGGGACCGTCACCCTCGCGTATTTCGCGTTGCGAGGCTTCGGCCGGCGGACGGCGTTGGCCGGCGCAGTCCTTACGGCGTTTTGTTACCCCCTCGTCTACTATGCCCATACGACCAACGTGGAGGCTCCGTACGTATTCTGGCTCATGGTGGCTTTTGTTTGCGCGGTACGGCTCACCGAGCCCGCGCCGACTCGGTGGGCGTGGATCTTTCTCGGCGTCGGAACCGCAATGTCAATCGCGAGCAAAGAACTCGCCGCCGGCTTCTTCCTCGGGCTTCCGCCGGTAATCGCGTTCGTCCATTGGAAGAATTCACGTTCGTTGGAAAGCCTGCTTCGCGGTGCTCTTCTTGCTGCGGTATCGTTCACCGCGGTCTTCTTGGTCGCTAACAACGGGGTACTCAATCCTTCCGGTCTCGTGAACCGGATCGAATTCTTGACGCACCAACTCCCCAAAGAGGTCGCTCTTCGCTACGCCCCGTACTATTTCCCGATCGACCTGGGCGGTTATCGCGGGCTTGGGATCGAAACTGCGCAGCTCGCACTCGCGGCTCGCCGCGTCGTCGAAAGCCTCGGATGGCTCGCCGCGCTCGCCGCGGTGGCCGGATGGGGCATCGCACTTGCGAAGCGACCGGCATGGACGGCATTGGTAGCGGTGGGCATCGCTGGTTTTTACATCGTCGGCTTGAAAGCCATGCTCTCGTTGAGTCTTCGCTACGTCTTACCCGTTTCCGTGATGGGCTCCATGCTGGTCGCAGTCGCCGTCGGCCGGCTCTTCGACGTGAGTGTGCGCGGCTACCGAACCTACCCGTTGGGGATCCTCGCTATCGCCGTCACTATACTCTATGGCCTCGACGTCACCCGAATGCTCGTGTTCGACAGCCGTTACCCGGCCGAAGCGTGGCTGCGCCAACACGCCGCCGCCCGCACGGTGGAAGTATATCAACGCGCAACCTATCTCCCGCGGTTTCCTTCCTCGATCCACGTCGACCACGTTCCATTGAGCGAACGCGATACGAACGGCCTCGAGGAACGTTCGCCCGACTTCGTCTTGTTATCGTCGGCCGGTTCCGGCGGTGTATCGGTGCGTTACAGGACGGACTGGAACCTACACGCCGAGCCGCCCGAACCGGCGGAATGGATCGCCTCGCCGCCCAGCACCACAGGAAAGATCATGAGCTACCACAGGAGGCGGACGCTGGCGATGCTGGCGGCCCTCGAGCAACACAAGGTCGGCTATCACGTCGCCGCCCGGTTTTCGCTGCCGTCGTGGGCCGGCGACTATCCGATTCAAAGCTTGAATCCGGATATCGTCATATACGAACGCGACGCTTCCGGAACCTCGGAGTAGCCGGTCAACTCCGCCTGTACAGGCGGCTCTTTCCCTTCAGCGTCCATAAGGCGCAATGAAACAAGAAATTGCCGCCATAGACGAGATCGCAGACAGGGCCGATGAGCATCGCACCCGCGGTTTCCGACGCTTGCAGCCTCGGCAGAGCGAACCAACCGTGCGCGAAACAGCGGCTCACCAAGACGGCGCCCACACCGAACCAAACCGTGGGCCACCAAATCGCCCCAACGGCCCCGCCCCCCGCCGCGGCCGCGGTCGCGACCTGCGTACTTCGCAGCACTGCTCGTCGACGGCGGTTGCGGTTGCCCCACAAGCCGTCGCCACGGTCTCCCATGCCGTAATTCACCGCGATGTAGGCCTGTCCTTTGGCGTACTGTGCCTGCTTTCTCAGCAACTTGAAGAAACTATCGCTGGTGCCGCCGTGTTGCAGCACGAACTCGAGCGAATTGTCCTGGATCAGCCGGAACCCGAGCCGACGAATCTGGATCGAAAGGTCCTGATCCTCGTTGGAGCGGTCCAGGTGTTCGTTGAACAGGCCCGCGCGCTCGACCAGATCCTTCCTCGCGAGGTCGCAACGCGCCTCGGTAAAGTTGACCTCCGTAACACCGGAGGATGGGTCGAGAATCTCCATTCGGTTGATCGCCGTAAACAAGCGCACGGCCCAGTCCATGCCGGCAAAGTCGGGCATAATCGGCCGAGCGGTCACCACCCCCGTCTCCTCCGAATCTTCGAGAAGCCGGCGCGCGCGAACCAGGTGATCGGGCGATACCAACGCGCAGTCGCTGGCGAGAAACAGAATGAGTGACCCGCGTGCTTGCCGAATGCCTCGGTTGTACGTCTTGGCGATTCCGAGATTAACGGGGTTGGTCACGGTGCGAATCCGCTCGCCGAAACCCTGCAGCACCTCCGGCGTCCGGTCGGTCGAGCCATCGTCGACGACGATGACTTCGTAGGAGACTTGACGCTGCAAGAACACCGACTCCACACACCGCGCCAGCGTCGCCTCTCCATTGAGAACAGGGATGATGACGGAGATTTCCGGCGAAGAAGACACCCCTACCCTATCCACAGCCCCGTACACCCGCTTCGTCTTTGTAGCCTCCGTGCCCGAAGGGAGCAAGAGCGCAATCGGTTGGGGTTCGGACTGTTGCGTGACAGCACGAACTCTCATGCCGCCGCGAGCGCTCCGCCCACGCGAGGTGCTTCGCCGTGCATTGTCGGGTATATTGTGAACCGATACGGGGTCGACCACAGATATGCGGGAAGGCCGGCCAAACAGCCGGCTACCCGCGCCGCCAACTGCCGTCTCACCCGCGAGCCATACCCGAACCACGCATCGCTCTTACATGATCAAAGATATTTTCAAGAATCTCGTGGCCTCCTTGATCGTCACGGTATTGGTGATGTTTTTGCAGGTTGCTATTCAGGCCGGGGTGATCGCCTATCTATACTCCGACCTGATTCTCCCCCCCGCAAAGTTCGCTTCCCGGCACATGTACGACGGCTTCATTCAAGTCTACTTCTACCTACAGTCGGCTTTCTCGCTTCCGCCTCGCTTTCACGAGTTCATCGGGCAAGGAGTCGTAAGCAAATTGTTCCTGCTACCCGAATTCGTCGCAGTCGACACCTTTCTTGCGCCTTGGGTCGTCGTCGGCCTCGCACTGGTGGCGACCGTGTCGAGGCGGTGGCAACGCCGCCCCTTGGGATCGAGGATGCTACCGATGTTGTCTCTGCTTTTGCTTTGTGAAGCCGGCGTCCATCTCTATGCGTGGCTGAGCGGGGTACATGTCGGCCAAGGGGCGGGAAGCTGGCACACGCTTCAGAACTATCTGCGCAACTTCGTTTACGGCGGGACCTTTTTGGCTTCCGGCGTCCTGCTGCTCACCACTGCAGTTTCCGTCGGCCTCGTCCGCAGCGTGCGCGATGACCCCGTACGGACGACCGCGGCGGCCGTAGCCTCGACGCTCATCGCCTGCCTCGCCGTCATCGGACCCGGTATCGCCGATGCCGGGTTCCCAGGCAGTGCCGGAACGTCACAGAGCAGCCGCAGGGCCTTGGTCAAGAACTACAATGTCATTCTCATCTCCATCGACAGCCTCCGCGCCGACCATACCAGCGCCTACGGCTACCGCCGCGACACCACCCCCACGCTGCAATCGCTCGCCGCCGCCGGAGTCCGCTTCGAAAACACCAGCAGCACGACCTCGTGGACGCTTCCCGCGTACATGTCCATGCTCACCGGCCGGTCTCTCCTCGGCCACGGCGTGATCTCCGACGACCGTGCCCTTACCGGCGATGTCCCGACATTGGCGCAGTCATTCCAAGCAGCCGGCTACACCACGAAAGC
>Ga0114931_10008599_pt1 | contig 12329 bp, 10 predicted proteins | sample 2SBtaG_FD_89579 | JGI IMG/M metagenome (GOLD analysis project Ga0114931, IMG submission 89579) | Deep subsurface microbial communities from Kolumbo volcano to uncover new lineages of life (NeLLi) - 2SBTROV14_V59a metaG | ecosystem: Environmental > Aquatic > Marine > Volcanic | place: Kolumbo...
TCGGCTATTTTATTATCACGGCTCTGCTACTGACTATTTTTGGTTTTTTCGTCTTCAATTTTGAGTCGGATGTGTTTCGGAGTACACGCAAGCTGCTTTTCATACTGGTACTTATTGTAGGCTTTGAATTGCTCGTCAGCTGGGCGGCCCGGGCCGAAATTCCGAGTTATTATGTGATTCCTTTTTGCATTGTTCCTATTATTCTACGCACCTTCTTCGGCACACGCCTCAGCCTTTATGCCCATCTTGTAACTGTTCTGCTGGCAGGATTCTTTCTGCCTGTGGGCATTGAGTATATCGCCCTCAATCTGGTAGCCGGTATGGTGGCCATCTTTACAAATATGAAAGTGCACTACTGGTCGCAGTTTTTTGTCTCCATTGCCATGATATTTATTACTTATGTTATCGGCTTTCTGGGTATTTCATTGGTGCAGGAGGGCAGCTTGGCTCAATTACAGTGGCTCGATATCGGTTGGTTGACCATCAATGTATTCCTTACCCTCCTGGCTTATCCGCTCATCCCGATTTTTGAAAAGCTATTTGGCTACGTATCTGATATTACCCTTATGGAGCTGGGCGACCTTAATAAGCCCTTAATCAAGGAATTGCAACTCAAAGCACCGGGTACTTTTCAACACTCTCTGCAGGTGGCCAACCTGGCTGAAGCGGCTGCTTCGGAGATTGGAGCGAATGCCCTTCTGGTAAAAGTGGGAGCCCTCTATCACGATATTGGCAAAATGAAGAATCCTGTGTACTTCATTGAGAACCAAAGTACACGTTACAATCCCCACGATAATCTGCCCTTTGAAGAAAGCGCACGCATCATCATTTCGCATGTGCCCGAGGGTGTCGAAATGGCTAAGAAGCATAACCTTCCAGATATTATCATAGATTTTATCAGAACCCATCACGGAACTTCGCGGGTGGAATATTTTTATCGATCCTACATCAAAAATTATCCCGAGGCCGATGTGGATGAGAACAAATTCCGGTATCCGGGGCCGCTTCCTTTTTCGAAAGAAACCGCCATTGTAATGATGGCCGATACCATTGAAGCGGCTTCGCGCAGCCTGAAAGAACCCACGGAGGCACTTCTTAATGAATTGGTCGATAAACTCATTTGGAGCAAGGTAGAGCAGGGGCAATTAGTCAATGCCGATATAAGTTTCAAGGAAGTACAGACGGTAAAAGAGATATTCAAGAAGATGCTTCGTAGCATTTATCACGTGCGCATTGAATACCCCGATAAGTAAATAATTTTGCCGGCAGTAAAAAAGCGGGGAGCGATTGTCATATTTCTTTGACTGCTTTTAATAGCGGTTATGTAGATAATCTTCAAGATGCTTAATACTGCTCTCATACTCAAATACATCGTAAATGAGGGCTATATTTTGAGGATCGATCAGATGCGGGTAAGCCAGTCGGGCCATTTCGAGGCGGGAACTCTCAAAATCGAAGAGGAAAAGCAGTAAGCGCAACTGATAGCTGCTGATATATTGTCCCTGGAGAGCCTGGCGCAACATGCTTTTACGAGAAGACTCAAAGGATGCCCTTTGCATGGAAGTTTTTAGAACTCGAAATGTACTTGGGTGCATGGCCGGGTGGCTGTTCCTATCGCCTGTGTTATAAAGAGTGCTACAGGCATGGCTGCCATAAGAGAATTTGCCACAGCTGTTGCAATAGATTGCCTTGCGCACATTTACCTTTACACGCCCTCCACGACTAATCCTCACTACGGCTTCATGTCCCGGACGAAATCGCAAATAGCGCCTGTAAATAATCCGGGGTCGGTGATGCCCTCTACGAAGCTCAGATATTGTCAGTTGATGGCGGCCGGGTGCAAGATAAGTGATCCCATAGCTTCCACGGGACCCCTCATGTATGAGGCGCCCGTTAAGTTCAACCCGAACAGGACGGTACGCATTGTTATAAATTTCAATGCTGGCTGCAGCTCTTCTTTTTGGCACTTTGCTATATGCATCTGCATGTGCTATGAAACTGCCAAGGCCAAGTGTAATAAGTATTAATAGATTTTTCATGACGCTTCTGTTTTTCAGATTTGTTTTGATAAATTCAAGGACTGTGCCACGTTTCTTTCTGCTGCTTTTGATTGCATAACTGGCGCTGCCGGATTTTATCCGTTAAATTTGATTCCCGTACTACGGGGAAGCAATGATCAACAGAAGTACCATAGAAGAAATATTGAACACCACACGGGTTGAGGAGGTAGTGGGCGACTTTGTTAATCTGCGGAAAAGAGGTGCCAACTATATCGCATTGTGCCCTTTTCATAATGAAAAAACACCCTCTTTCAACGTGTCTCCGGCCAAGGGCATATATAAATGTTTTGGCTGCGGCAAGGGAGGCGATGCCATCCGTTTTTTGATGGATCACGAGCAGTTGAGCTATCCCGAAGCTCTAAGATGGCTGGCCGATAAGTATAATATTGTGATCAAGGAGGAGGCCGAAAGTCCCGAGGATTTGGCAAAGCGCGACAAACGCGAAAGCCTGCTGGTGCTCAATCAATTTGCTGCCCGCTACTACGTCACGCAGCTGTGGGAAAGTGAAGAGGGTAAAAATATTGGCCTTAACTATTTCAAAGAGCGCAATTTTCGCGAATCAGTTATTCGCAAATTTCAATTGGGTTATGCCCCTGCCTCGGGCACGGCTCTGAGCGATGAAGCTACATCCGGGGGCTATCAACGCAAATATCTACTGGCTCTTGGCTTGTCGAAGGAGAAGGAAAATCGCCTCCGCGATTTCTTCCGTAGCCGTGTAGTTTTTCCTATTCACAGCCTTTCAGGATCGGTTATTGCTTTTGGGGCGCGTACCCTATCGAGCGATAAAAAAATACCCAAATACCTGAATTCACCCGACTCGGAAATTTATCATAAAGGCAAAGTACTCTATGGTGCTTTTTTCGCCAAGAATGCCATTCGCCAACAGGACGAATGCCTGATGGTGGAAGGCTATACGGATGTTATCTCCCTGCATCAGGCAGGCATTGAGCATGTGGTGGCCTCTTCCGGCACTTCGCTGACCCACGAGCAGGTACGTCTGGTGAAGCGATATACCGAGAATATCACCATCCTGTATGATGGTGATAAAGCGGGGGTGGCAGCTGCCCTGCGAGGACTGGATATTGTCCTTGAAGAGGGGCTGAATGTAAAGGTGGTGATACTTCCTGAGGGAGAAGACCCCGATAGTTTCGTGCAAAAAGAGGGGAGCAGTGGGTTTATCGAATATGTAAAAAAAGAGGCCAAAGATTTTATCCTCTTGAAGACGGAGATGCTGAGTGATGAATCGCTAAACGATCCAATAAAGAAAAGCGAATTGATTCGCGATCTGGTTTCCAGTATTGCGCTTATCCCCGATCCCATCAAACGTGCACTTTATCTGCGCGAGTCATCCAAACGCATGGAGGTGCCAGAGCAACTGCTGATTAACGAAGTTAATAAAGCGATTGCCCGTAAGCTCCGAGAGCAACATAAGAGCAATGCGCGTGCAGACCGTGAGGAAGAAAAGAGACTTGAAGTGCAGGAGACGGCAGTCCGGCACAAGCAATTGAAGCAAGATCAAGATAATTATTACCAGGAGCGCGATGTACTGCGGGTATTATTGGAATATGGAACACGTAAATTTGATAAAGAAAACACGGTAGCCGAATATATAATAGGGCAGTGCACATCTTCTCAATTTGAAAATGTTGCCTTTGCAGCAATCTTCCGTTATTTTGAAGAAGCGCTTGAGCAGGGCGAGACGCCCCGGGCAGAGACACTGAGCCATCACCCCGATAAAGAAATTCAGGAGCTTGTTGTTTCGCTCATGTCAATGAGCCCGACCGTCAGTGAAAACTGGGATAAAATGCATGACATAGTGGTAGAGGAGCAAGAAGCCGTTTATCGCAACGATGCCCGTTCGGCCGTCACGCGGCTGCTCTTGCGACAGGTGCGAAGGGAGATTGAAAAAAACCGCTTGGAACTAGCTCGGGAAAAGGACGAAGATCAGATAGTGCTCCTACTGGGCGTGCGTCAGAAGCTGAAAGAGCAGGAACTCGAACTGACCGAACGCCTCAATACCGTAATATACTAGCGGGGCCAGTGCCCGTAGCAGTATGCAATCAGATAATCTTCTTCCTTCAAAATTCCAATCGGATATTCTTCTTTCTTACCATTTTTCAGGACGTAGCCTTCAAATCGGGGTCCGTCAATGGATTGTCCGTTCGGGATGCGCAATTCTTTCCGAAAGTCCACCTTTCCGCGGGCGTAAAGTTTGTAGAGAGCCTCTTTGGCACACCAAAGACGAATGGCCCGTTCTTCTTTAATGTTATCAGCATCTGATTCAAGCCATTTTAACTCATCGGGATGCATAAAACGGGGAGCGATGCGCATAGCCTTGTCCGATATTTTTTCAATATCCACACCTGTCTCATATTCTTTGCTTATCATCACGGCTGCATAATCACCGGAGTGTGATATTGAAACTTCATAGGGAAAATTGACCAGGTAGGGTTTGTGTACCTCGTTTTCACGCAATTCGATAAAACGGTCGGTTTGCAGCATGGTGCGGAGCAAAACCCGGCTGCCCAGCCAGTGGACATATCTCTTGCTGTGCACAAAGGAGCGAAGAAGGGTCTTTTCTTTTTCGCTGAGCTGCAATTTTTTTTCGAGTATATCGGCAGCTTCTTCGATATGCCATACCCCTAGTTTAGTTTTGCCCGGGAGGGTAAGAAGTGTGACGATTGGCAAAGGCAGTTGGCTTTTAAGCGTGAATAATGAATCTGAAAGTAAAAAAAGTACGTCAATTTAGCGGCCACGAGGGATCGATTTATACACTAATGGCAGGTCGCAAACCGGGGACCGTGATTTCGGCCGGAGCAGATGGATATATTGTGGAGTGGGCACCAGCAAAAGACAATGAGGGAACATTGCTGGCCAATGCAGACTCACAGCTTTTCTCAGCCCTTATTATTAATTATGGGAAAGGCCTGTTGGCAGGCAGGATGAAAGGCGATGTACTGCTGCTCGATATGGCAGGTGGACGATCGGCCCTGAAGCTTGCCACGGAGGGAAGAACTGTCTTCAGCCTGGCTGTGAGTGGTCCATGGATTCTAGCCGGTACAGCCGATGGCTACCTCTACGTTTGGGATAAAATCTCGGGCGAACTATATGAAAAAAGAGAAGTAGCCCCGCAATCTCTAAGGAGGATATTGGTCGTACCTGAACGATCCGAAATATTTCTTGCCTCAAGTGATCGGCACATCTATGTTCTGGATGCGGAAAATCTCGCATTGAAGCATCGCTGGCAAGCCCACGATCAATCGGTATTTTGTCTTTTATGGCTTCCGACCCGGCAATGGCTGGTCAGTGGTGGTCGCGATGCAACGCTGCGTTTTTGGGATGCCGGCTCTGCTTTTGAGCCTTTCCACGCCATTCCGGCTCACCGTCTTACCATCAACGACCTGGCTGTGGGAGCCGATGAAAAGCTGCTGGCAACAGCTGGGAGGGACAAGGAAGTTAGGATTTGGTCGCTGGATAACTTTCAACTCCTCAAAGTGATAGAGGCAGAGCGCGAGGGCGGGCATCGGCATTCGGTCAATGCATTGCACTATGATTCGCACGATGGGCTGCTGTACAGTGCCGGAGATGACCGCCAGATCGTTGCGTGGCAAATTGATGGCTTCTGAGCGCAGTTACACTGGCACAGATATTTTACCTTTGTTTTCTTCAAATAAAAATTTCATGATTCTTTCAGATAAGCGCATCCTCGAAGAAATTGAAAAAGGCAACATACTGATCGAACCTTTTGAGAGACAGTTTCTTGGTACCAACAGCTATGATGTACACCTGAGTCGTTGGCTGAAGGTCTACAAAAACCGGGTTTTGGATGCCCGCATGCACAATGAAACGGAGGACCTCATCATACCGCCCGAAGGACTGGTGATCGAACCCAATACACTATATCTTGGGGTGACGGAAGAATACACCGAAACACACCGCCATGTCCCATTTCTTGAGGGAAAGTCATCTGTAGGTCGTCTCGGTATCGACATACACGCCACAGCAGGTAAGGGCGATGTGGGATACTGCAATACCTGGACACTTGAGATTTCCTGTTCGCAACCGGTACGCATCTATGCCGGGATGCCCATCGGACAGTTGATCTACTTTGTGGTGGAAGGGGAAATAGAGCAGATGTATAATGCGAAACACAATGCCAAGTACACTCAGCGTACTGTCAAGCCGGTAGAAAGTATGATGTGGAAAAATAGTTTTTAATCAACCTTCGATGTTGAGGGTGATGGAGATCACGCGAGTGAGGAGAAAGTTCAACGCATTTGAAAATTGCAATTTGGGATCGCGGGCATGCACGTTGATCAAGCCCTGAGAGATTTTGATCTCGGGAGCCAGTATGACATAGGGCGTATAAAACTCAATACCGAATCCATACTCGGCCAGCAGGTCATGGCGCCCAATTTTTACCAGGTCTTCGGCATTTCGTGCATCTACATTAGACGCAAGATCATAGGTATATTTCATCCCCATCAAAACATACACGCGCATGTCTTTATACGGGTCGGATTTAAATTTCAGGAGAAAAGGTATCTCCAGGTTGACCGATTCGATGTATTTGGTGAAGGTAGTATCATAAAAGGTCTCATATTCGAGGGTTTTACCTGAAAACGAAAGCCCCGGAATAAAACGAAAATCCAGATTCTTGCTCAAGTGGGCATTGGTAATGATGCCAACATGAAATCCGGGGCTGGGCCGTGAAATTACCGACCGGATCGAGTCATTATAGATGAATTTCTTATTCAGCTTGATACGGAAATTATTGGAACTGTATCCCATAGGAATGCCGAAATGCAGCCATCGGGTGGCATATTTCTGATCAAATGAGTAGGCATTATACTGCCCCCGGGCCAGATAGCCCGTGCAGAGCAATAGAAGGAGCATCACTACTTTTGACCGCTGTAGCGCATGCAAATACCAACGCTTAATGATTTCCATTGTCTATGTTTAAACCCCGCCTCTTTCATCATCCCGATAAACTCTTCCCTTTCAGGAAAGGCTTCGACCGAGCGATTGAGATAGCGGTAGGCTTCGCTGTCTTTTGAGATCAGCGAACCGCACCACGGGACAAATTTTCTAAAATATAAATTGTAGAATGTAGATATGAGCGGATTTTTTGGATTGGATAGTTCCAGTATTACTACTTGGCCATCTTTTTTCAATACCCGGTGAATCTCCCGCAGGCCTTGTGCGAGAGAAGCGAAATTTCTTACTCCAAAGGCAACGGTGACGGCATCAAAGCTATTGTCAGGAAAGGGCATATTTTCGACCTCACCTTTGATAAATTCTACTTTTTCCTCCAGTTTCCTTTTTTTGGCCTTTTCACGTGCCAGGTTCATCATACCTTCCGAGATATCGATGCCGGTGACTTTCGCTGTCCCGAGCTTTGCCGCAGCTTCGAGGGCGAAATCGCCTGTTCCTGTTGCCACATCTAATATCAGGTGGGGCTTTTTCTTGTGAAGACTGCGAATGGCACCCTTGCGCCAGCTTTTGTCAATTTGAAAAGAAAAAAGGTGATTGGCCCGATCATAAACCGGTGCAATGCGATCAAACATATCGCGAATCTGTTCTTTTTTTCCGCTGGATTCTTCTTTGTACGGAAGCACTTCTTCTACCGATCTTCTCTTGGTATTCATTTTTTTGGATGAATTGCTGCAAAGATAGGCCTTTCCCCGGCTTATTGAGACTCGTTTTATAAGCTGCAATCTCCTCCGGGCCTTTGTATCTTTGCCGAGATGAAAATTTTAAATGCAGCCTACATTGGCAGTTATCACAAATTGGAAGATTCTCCTATAGAGTTGCTTCCTGATTTTGCCTTTATCGGGCGCTCAAATGTAGGTAAATCGTCCCTGATCAATATGCTGACAGGCCGCAAGAAACTGGCCAAAACCAGTGCGGCACCGGGAAAAACACAGTCGATCAATTTTTTTGAAATCCAAAGTGAAAAAGATGATAATGTCTATTACTGGCATATTATCGACCTGCCGGGATACGGTTATGCAAAGCGCTCTAAGTCAGACCGGAAGACATACAAGAGAATGATCGATGATGTGTTGCGCAAGCGAAGAACTCTGGTAGTGGTCTTTCAGCTGATTGATATCAATGTGCCCCCGCAGGCCAATGATATAGAAAATATTAATTATATGGGAGGATTGGGCATTCCTTTTGTCATTGTGTTTACCAAAGTCGATCGGCAAAAGAAGAAAAAAAATGCAGAACGATATTTTGAATGGAAGAAGGAATTGCTCAAGACCTGGGAAGAAATGCCCCCACACTTTATGACTTCGGCTGTTGCAGCTGAAGGTCGTGAAGAATTGTTGCGGTTCATTGCAGGTACCATGGCTGAATTGCGCTCCTTAAAAAAGATATAAGAAGCGGAAAGTCAGCAGGTTGTTAGAGATTCTACCGTCTTTGAATTCAGAGTAGCTATAGTTCCCGATGGGCAAAAGGCTATATGCATAGCGCAGGTTGATACCATAGTGATCTTTTATCAGGTAGAGCAGGTCGAAGATGCCATTAAGGTCCCAGGACTTAAAAGCCACCGGATCGTTCAAAGGGTTGTTTGGCCCGTAAGTAAAGCCGGCCGTGTCAAGAAGGGAATTATAGGAAAAGCCGGCTCCGAAAGCCATGCCATTGCGATCCATATAATGAATGAGCAGGGGAATCTCCACATAACTTAGTTTAACTTCAAAGTCCTCTCCCTGAAAGTATATTCTGCGGTTTCTGCGACTGCCTTTTTCGCTGTAAAGTATTTCAAAGCCCAGCGAAAAGTTTTTGTTAATGTGTGCAAATACCTTCGCTCCTCCATGAAACCCCATTCTGTGATAACCTGCCAGGTTGTCTCCGTCAATCTGGGCCATATTGAAACCGATAATGGGAGCTGCACGAAAGGTTTGAGCCCCGGCTAAGAGACATAAGGAAAGGAAAAAAAGGGTGAGAATCGATTTCACGGTATGCGAATTTACGGCAAGGAATGCATTTACTGGTGCAATGTGGAATATCCCCCTAGGCAAGCCCTCGACTTTAACTTAGTTTTGATATTTAAAAGCGATAAACGAAGCCGCTCATGTTTAAGTATACCCATCATACCTTAAAGAAGCTGGAAGGCTTGTTTGAAGCTATCGGCTATCTAATCCGTTTTGAGAAAGGGCACTTCAATAGTGGCTATTGCATACTTGAGAGCAAAAAAGTGGTGGTCATCAATCGATATTTTGATCTCGAAGCGAAAATAAATACCATGGTTGATATACTAGTCAGTATTGACCCTGACCCGGCCAGGCTGGATCCGCGTCAAGCACGATTGCTTAAAGAATTTACCTGGAAGAAGAATGCTCCCTTGTCTTAAATGTTTTTCGGGACTTTTCGAATAAGAAAGTCTTTAATGGTCTTATAATTGTCAAATAACAGATCCGTATGTGTTGATTTTTGTCTTTGCTAATAATCGGACTGTAAACTTTTCTTATTTTGGAAACTTCAAATAAATAAAAAAAGATTAATGCAAAAGATTCTTATTTTCTTATTAACGCTATTTTCTATAGCATCCGCTACTTTTTCACAGGAGCCCGGTCATGCTTCATTTTTTCAAAAAAGCTTTGTGAGTGACGAACAGGTCAGGCCGCATGCACCTGTTCAAGAAGCTTTACGCAGGCAGGTGGCCTGGCAATATTTTACACAAAATAACGGCAATTGGTGGGTTCAGTTTGACGAACGCAGTTCATGGCCGTTGATGGCTGCCGGTGCACCCATTGCCCTTGAAGAAACCGACCCGGTAGAGGCTGTAAAAAATTTCATTTCGCGCGAACTGACCGGTTTTAATTTGCCGCTTTCTGAGTTGGTATTTAAAAATATGTATGACAACGGCAAATACAAAGTTCTGCGCTTTGAGCAGGAACATAATGGCCGCAAAGTGCTCTGGAGCGAAGCCAAATTTCAACTTGATGAACAGGGGCGCCTGGTTTTTTTTAAGTTGCGCATCTATCCCATAGAGAAAACAATGGAAGCGGTCGACCGCCCCGAATCGGCACTGAAGTCATTTGCCGTGGCCGGTCTGGAAGGCTTAGAGATTCAACGCGTAGAAATGGACCCAGGCCAATACATCCTGCCTGTTATTACATCATCGGGCGAATATGAATATCGAGTGGTAAAAGAAGCCAAAGTATTTGCCAGAGATGAGAACACCGCTCCGGCTTTGTTTCAAACGCTGATCGACCTTGCAAATGGGGAAGTGCTTTACCGGGCGGATAGGATTCATGCCTGGGCCCCACAGGCTGCTGATCTTAATATAAGCGATAGCATGGTTATCAACCCGATTGTAGGAGGCAGAATTGTTAATATACCTAATCTGATGGTGCTCGTTAGCGGAGACACCTTATTTACGGATGAAAATGGAAATATCTCACTGCCGGACCTTGTACAACCCACGGAGGTACGTATTATCCTTCAGGGAAAGTATGCGCGTGTAATAGATGCAGAATCCGACTCGACTCTTGTGATGGTTGATACCATCTATCCGGGAAGCAACAGCCTCAACCTCTCGGGTGCAAAAGTGACGGAAATCAACGGATATTACCAAACGAACATCGTACATGCCCAAATGAAAAGGTTCCTGCCGTCCGACTTTACTACGCTGGATGTTCCATTTGATGTGAATGTCGACATTAGCTCGGGAAGTTGCAATGCCTTTTTCAATGGCTCATCTATCAACTTCTTCGCCCCAGGCAACGGTTGTCCTGCCACTTCTCTCTTTGGTGATGTTATCTATCATGAGTATGGGCATGGGATAAATTACTTTTACTATGACTACCTGGGAGGGACCTTCTCCAACGGTGCCTTGGGTGAGGGATATTCGGATATCTGGGGGTTTTCGATAACCAAGGATCCGGTACTTGGCCGAGGCTTCTCCGGAGATTCATCTACATATGTCAGGCGTTATGATGTCAACCGCAAAGTCTATCCACGCGACCTCGTGGGTCAAGTACATGCGGATGGTGAAATAATAGCCGGAGCATTTTGGGACCTTTATCTGAATCTTGGGGATATTGATGAGATGACAACGCTCTTCGTAGGTGGCCATACGGGTACCCCCGATGCCCCGGATGGAATGGAGGGTCAACTCTATAGCGAAATCCTTCTGCAGGTATTGCTGGCCGATGATGACGATGCGAATATCAGCAATGGCACACCCAACGACTCGGCCATTCTGGATGCATTTAGCAAGCATGGCATTTCGTTGTTGACCGGGGTGGAGATTCTACATGATGCGCCACTGCAGTCAGAAGACAGTACGGGTATTGTTTTGCTTGCTAATGTCAATACCACGCTGACCACTTATATTGGAGATCTGACACTTTACTACCGAAACCTGGATTCCACTTCATGGAAGAGCCTCACGATGCAAAACAAAGGAGCCACCCTTTATACAGCGGATCTGCCGGATCTTAAACGGGGTGATATTCTGGAATATTATTTTGGAATCAGCGATATCTTTGCCTTCCCGGCTGCATTTGAGCCTTACGAATCGGAGCTCAGCGGTGATGCCAATCTTCCTTATTTTCTTATGATCGGCTACAAGGAGATGGAGCGCCAGGATTTTGACAATGAATTCGGGCCCTGGTTCTTCAATCCGGATGGGGATGACGATGCGTCTACCGGTCAGTGGACCATCGAATCGCCCAATCCTTCTTTCTCCGGATCTTTCATGGTGCAGACGGATAAAGACAAGACCGAAGTCGGAAATGAACTGAATCTATGTGCCTTTACGGGCAACGCTGCGGCCTCGGCCAGCTTTGGTACCAATGATGTGGACGATGGAAAAACGACACTACAAACTCCTCCCTTTGATGTGAGTGATATTGAAAATCCGTCTATTTCGTATTGGAGATGGTTTGTAAACGATCCTCCCGGTGGAGCCAATCCGGGAAATGACGCCTGGCAGGTCTTTATATCCAATGATGGAGTAAATTGGGTTCGGGTAGAGCGCACTTACGTTTCGGATGTGTCGTGGAGGCAAAATGTGGTGCGTGTAGCGGATTATGTCACTCCGAGTCAAACGGTTTCATTGCGATTCATAGCACAAGACAGCCTCATCACCGGTTTGCCTTTTGACGGGGGAAGCATCGTGGAAGCAGCCGTAGACGAGGTGCAAGTCTTCGGTTTATCACGAACCAACACCGGTATTGAAAACCCATCGCTGCTGCAGATAAGGGTATTCCCAAGTCCTGCGCATGATCAACTGATGATCGCAAGCGGTGAAAAGCA
>Ga0114931_10008600_pt1 | contig 12329 bp, 33 predicted proteins | sample 2SBtaG_FD_89579 | JGI IMG/M metagenome (GOLD analysis project Ga0114931, IMG submission 89579) | Deep subsurface microbial communities from Kolumbo volcano to uncover new lineages of life (NeLLi) - 2SBTROV14_V59a metaG | ecosystem: Environmental > Aquatic > Marine > Volcanic | place: Kolumbo...
TAGCTATTCCAGTAATATAATAAAACATTAAAGAATCCATTGTACCTTTTTTGCCATTATAAATATTTAGGTGCTTCCCAAAAGAATGTGTGAACAAAGTTTTCCACTTGATGTAAATATTTAAGCCTATACAATGGAATCTCTATTGAACTCATTTTTCCATTATTTTTAACTTTAACTATATCAATATATCTGCATATCATTTTGCCATCTTCATCAAGTACATGGAATCTAAAATGAGTATTATGCTTATCTTTCAAAATTAGCATATCCCCGATTTTCTCAAATCCTAAATCCAAAAGTCCTTTTTCTGTTATCTCTATCGGTGTAATTTCATCGCATACTTGCTTACAAACCGCCCATTCAAATCTTTTTCTGTTTAATTCAAATGGCTTGCCGTCTATATTAACATGATTGCTAATTCTAAGTTCGCTACTATTCATAATTTATTCTCTTTAAGAAATTCATCTATTGCAAATGGCTCTTCCGACCACCAATCAGTATCCATGTATCTACGTTCTTCAAGAAACTTTGAGTATTTTTCTAATAGTTCTATTTTCTGATTACGCAAAAGAAGTTTTTTCTCCAACCTTAGTTTGTTGAACAAGTCCTCAACATCCTTCATTTTGACATAATCCCCTTCTTCTGCTATCGTATCGTGAGAGAAATAATGGTCATGTATTTTCCCTTTTAAAAAGGCGTATAAATCAATTCCTCGTTTGCTCATAATTAAATTTTAAATTATTCCTTTATATTTATTATAGTCTTTGTTTTTTACATTAATTAGATGTTTTTCCTTTAGCATTTCATTAAATTTTGGAGAATCATGTGCCTCTGTATGGCAATCCCTAGATACAGCACAAAGATTCTCAATATAATCTTTTGTTTTACTCCCACCCATTCCTTTGTTATCGAGATGATGTATTTCTACTGCATTTCTTTTGCAACCACATTCACAAGGTATGTAATCGCCTTCTGAAAATCCAAAGTAGTCTAAGTATATTTTTTTATAGTCTGCCATTATCAAAATCCTTTAACGTTTCTGTAAATAGTATAAAGCATATTTTTGTATAGGGGTCTATCTTTATTTTCATTTTAGATTCTTTATCAATTAAATATGGCACTCCTTTAAATGTATTTATTGTCAATTTGTTTGGTGTATCTTTAGAAAAATAAGATGCTAATTGTATCACGCCAGTAAAAGTATGCCTATTATGTATTTCAATAACAGGATTTTCAACATTATAATTGATATAGCCAAATGCTCTTATTGGAGAAATAATATGTCTAAATTGCCCATAGTTTAATGGGTCATTTTTTTGCAAGTATTTTTTGTTGTCTTTTAAATAATCATAAGAAACTTCTATTTTTGTTGCAACCCTCCTCGTTTTAAGAAATGAGCTAATACTAATTCCTGCTTCATCAAACGATATATTATTATTATCTGTTAATAAATAATAATCAATTTCATTTTCGCTATTATTTGTTATGTCTATTTTTAGTTTAATCATTTTTTTACAAATATCCCAATATTATCTTTAAATTCTCCTTCTATTAAATGCTGTTCTAATAACTTAACTCCACCATTCCATTCAGCGAGTGCTTGGTATGAATCTGCATAGAACCTCCAACAATCAACTGGATATTTATGATATACTCCTGTGCTTGGGGCACAAATATAAATCAGCCCACCTTTTTTAAGAACTCGGCACATTTCATTAAATGTTTGCCAAAAGAATTTAACGTGTTCAAAGCAGGATGTTGAAACTATAACATCATAGGTATTGGCTTTAATTGGAAACTTGTATAAATCGCCAACTATATCAACGTTTTTACCTTCTTCTATGTCTAGTCCATGATATTCCCAACTATCTTTAGCGAATAGTGGTTTTAAAGTACCGTTTACATCGTAACTGCCTACGTCTAAGACCTTTATATTATGTTGGGTAGATAAGTAGTCCTTAACGAATTTTTCTGCTTCATTGTATGCTTCTGCGTGCATCTTGTTTGTTTTAAAATCAAATTATCATTGTACCCTTTTTTGCCATAACATATTTTAGCCTAATTCCAATTAGTAACCTTTTTTGCCATAACTCATTCCTTTTTATTTTTTAAATCAGAATCTATCTTGTCGTCTGCTTGTCGCACTAATATAGCTAATTTTTTATGTTCTGTTACCATTTTATTAAATGATTCTAATTTATATTTATAAGTATTCTCTATTTCTGCTATTGCATCGTCTAGTTTATTGCCTTTCAAGGAAAATCGTGCATCGTCAATTGCTTTTATATAATCGTCATACCAATACATTTTCTTCTCTTGATTAATAGCTTTTGCCAATTCTAATTTCTTTGCCTTTACATTAAATCCATATTCTGCACCTTTGCTTACCAATTCAGCCATTGTATTGCTTGAAGTTTCTGTCATATCTATCTTTTGCTTATGTCTTAATCTCTCCCTAGCAGGTACGACTTCGTTTGTATCGTATTCATGTAGCCAAGATATTAATTTAGGAATACCAAAGCTATTAAAAACTTCTCCGTAATCCCCACCAAGACATCTACGTTTAAATATCACAAAATCCTCTATGCTCAACGTTGGGAACTTTTCTATTATAATGCTAACGGCATTCATTATATCATCATCTTCCATTTTTTCCGATACAGGATAATTCTTTGATATATCTTTGATTATAGTATGTATTGCGAGCTTTATCAATACCATATTTTCTTTACTTTTTTTAAAAGCATGGATTCTTGGTCTTGTTATAAGGACATCAGGTTTCCAATCGCTAGATAATTCCATCAGCACCTTGTCCTTTTTCGCTATCTTGGTACAAATCTTTAGTGTATTCATCAATAACTCTTTTTTCTGAATCGTATTTTCCTTTGACTTTTGTAAATAATTCATTGAAATTTGAATTTAATTGTGTAATTGTAAAATGATCTCTAACATAGCTAAACGCCCTTTCTGTTTTTGATACTTCATAAGAGCCAATCACAAATTTAGTAAATAAAGATACAAAATCATCTACCGAAATCGTATCTCTTGACCTTTCCCCTATTTTAAATCGCAATTTATCTATAAGCAATTTAAGGTTTCTTGCTTCTTTTGGCGTGAAGTAAAATCCTGTATTATCAACTATTTTCTCGTAAAAATCTTCAAATGCTTTTCTGCAAGGAGAATGTAAAGGGTTTGGCTTTTTTACGGCATCCTTTTTAAGCTCCAATAATGCTTCATTATATATAGATTCTGCGATAGACATAATAGAACTTTCCCTTCCAGTAAGGTTTCCTCCACCCCTTTCAGTCGCTTTAAATCGTTTACGAAGTTCTCTTTTGAAATTCATTATCTATTTTTTTATAGTTATTACATTCTCTTTTAATTGCTGTTCTTTGAATTTTTTTATTATCATATCTGTTTCTTTCTCTGTATTTCCGTAATCAGCATAAGCGAACAAATAATCCTCTATCTTTTCAACGATTCCTGTATTATATCCTGTTTTAAGATAGTAATTCCCATATTTCGGATAATATCTCTTTGTCAACGGATAAAATTCAATAGAAAATGTGGGTTCGTTTTTTTCTTCGTGTATTTTATCGCCTCCTATATTAAACAATTTTTTTATAAAGTTCATTTCTTTTTTTTAGTAAAATTCATTTCTTAAAAATTCTTCATCATCTAATCCAAAATTATTTTTATTTTTTTGAAATAGATTACGTAATTCGTCATATATTTTATTATTTATTGGCTCTTCTAGTCCTCCAAATATAATAGAAGGAAAATTTTTACTATATTTTATCAAATGTATTTCTCTATCTTTTATCTTTATTTTCAATATTGGGAAATTCGACATAGTATCAATACTTTCTACTTTTTTATATTTATTACTTTTGCAAGCCATTTTAAATATTTCTACTAAGTCTATATCTGTTTCTTTGTTATCCATATCTATCTTTTATTTTAGGTTTATTTATATCTAACCAATATTTGTTCTATATTCGCAGTTGCAATTCTTAGGGCGTTCTAGCCCTCATGTATTTGCTCTGCTTGAAAAGTCGGCATATTAATTTATGTCGGCTTTTCTGTTTTTAGGATTCCTGAAAAGAACTCCAACTACACCAAGCATAAAGAATGCCACACAAATAATATAAAAACCTACATCACTCCTTCCTTTTTCTGCTAAAACATATAGCTTTATTTTTTCGTTTCTATCAATTACTTCAACATAATCATCTTTTGTAAATACAAGATAATGCAATGCCATAGTATCTAATTTTTGATATTGCCTTTGTTCTTTTACAGAAGTTTGTGATGAATCCATTTGTTTTATACTATTGTTACAGGATAGCATTATTGTTGCTAGTAATATTATTGCTAAGTATTTCATTTTTTGCTGTCTTTTTCTTTTTCGGCAATTTCTCCGTATTCTTTAGCACCTACCAAATTTGATAAAGCCCCATTGATTATTGATACATTTTCGGGCTTTTCTAAGTACCAATACGCTAGATAGCAAGAAGCTCCGAAAGTATTTCCGCTATGCCCATCATCTAATTTTGGAACTTTTTTTAATTGTTTTTCCCAATCCATTTCCTTGAATTTCTGCACTCCTTTTGGCGTTTTACAAGCCTTTGCTATCTCAACTGCTTGTGTACAACAAAACATCTCATATTTTTCATATTTAACCCTGAAATCTTTATTGTTTTTTCTAAAATTATCAATTCTATCTTGAAAGCATTTAGGTAATTCAGAATATTGCTTATCTAATACTGGTTTATCCTCAATAAAATCCTTTTGCCTTTGTTCTTCGGAATCTTTAAGATATTGCAGTCTAGCATTTTCAATTTCTTCATCTGTATTCCAAAATACTTTTTTGCCGTTTAAATCAAAGCCCCTTACTGTTCCAAATAGATGTTCAACAGTATGGATAGTACATTCATCTCCGATTTTTGGAACTATATTGTATTTTTTATCTAATCCATAACAAGAACCATCTATAAATAATATTTCATAGCATACATCGGTTTCTAATACCTCTTTTATTCTATTAGTTTCTTTGTATTTTTTTAGTGGTTTTACAATTTTCATAATTTATCTATTTTTATAATCGTGTTCTAAATGTTTAATTAGTCTTTTATTCCTAAAAACTCTTTTCTTTCCCTACAAAGTCTATTATAATTATTCTTTATAATCTCTATATTATCTTTATGAGAACTTAATCCGTATTTGCTCATTTTTATAGCACATTTACAAAATATGCCTATTCCTGATTCATCTCTTTTATTAAAAATCATTGTATCGTCCTTTTTTACATATAAACATAATGAATCAAATGACTTGTCTTTATAGAAATAAGACAGGGCTTGCATTACATCATTTGGTTCACAATATATTTCTAGTACATTTTTTTCTATTCTATCTTTTATTATTTTCATAATATATATATTTATCTGTTTTTTTAATTAATTCAGGATGTTCAAATTTATTACCAATAACTTTAACAAATTTAGAAGCATACCTTCCAATTTCAAAGCTCCCTAAAAATTGGCTTTCTGTTATCGTTCTGCTTAGAATATTCTTTTTCTGCATTAGTAACCATTTTAAATCTCCAACCTGCCCCTATCCATTGCACTAAAGAAAACCCTTCTACATAGCCTTTATTTAAAACCTCAATAATATCATACATGAAGATATTTTTACCATTACAGTCCTTTTTTGTAGTATATGGCATTAATATTATTCTCGGATTATCTTTGCCTACTTCAATTGCTTCTCCATAAGCGTTCACAATACTGCTTATTACCCCATTTTTAAGAGCTATATTTCCTTTGTTTCTGTGTCCCAAGCTCGCATTTGGCTTCCTATTTGTTCGTTTTCCATTACGGTTTCTTTTTAAAAGTTCTTTTACAAGTAATACACTTAACTGCTTTAAACTTAGGGCTATCTACTACTTTTTCAAATCTAGCCTTAGATAGCATTTGTTCTTTTACCTTTAACTTTGCATAGTTTTCTAGTATTTCAAGAATGTCTAATTTCACACCTCGCATATTAGAAATTTCTATTGCCTTATTATCATCATATACAAAACAAGAAATTGATTCTAAATATTCTTTTGCTGTCATAATTTTCATTGCTTAATATTGTTTATTACTTTGTCAATCAAAATACCAGTATCTGAATACATTCTCTTATTTTTTGCAGATTTGAACTCGTATTTTGTTTTCAATCCAATTAAATCGTTAATTAGGTCTTTTACTTTATCGGAATCTCCTTTGTTTAGTTCTTCTTGATGCCTTGCTTCCTGTTGTGCAAGAAGCTGTCTATCAAGTTCTTTTTTAGCTTCTAATTCTTTAGCAATCCGTTCTTTTTCTGCACGTTCCTTTGCAAGTGCTTCTTCTTGTGCTTTTTTAATTGCTTTTTCTTTAGCAATCCGTTCCGCTTCTTCTTTTTCTCGTTTTTCTGTCAATATCCTTTGAAGCCTTACCGTTTCTTCTTGCTTTTTTAATAGTGCTTCATTCTCTTTTTTTAGTCGCTCCCTTTCTTCTGCATCGGCTTTTTCTTTGGCAATCCGTTCTTGTTCTGCCTTTTTTTCAGCTTCTATTCTATCTTCATGCTCTTTTTTCTTTGCCCCTAGATAGGCACTCCAAACATCATCGTCCATTTCTGCCAACTTCCTTTCGTGTGCATCTTCAACATATAATGACAATTCTTCTGCTCTAGCTATTTGAAGTTCATCGAGCCTTTTTTTCTCTTGAATTTCTTGGTGCTTTTCAATTTCTGCTAATTTTTCTTCTTTATCAGATATAGCCCATTTTAATATCTTGCTTACTCCATCAATTGCTTGCCCTGCTCTTAAATATTCAGCCTTTTGTTCTTTCCGTACTTTTTCGGTTTCAATACGAATTTTGCTAATATCTAGCCTTATCCTCCTAGCTTTAATAACAACTTCCGCAGTTATTCCATCTTTGGCTTCTTCGATTACCTCTGCATAAGCTGTTTCAAACTTTTTTAACATATTAGCCATTGGCTCAAATGTTTTTTTGATTTGCTCTGCTTTTGATGGTTCTATCCCATTTAATTCGGGAGCATCTATTTTAATTATTTCCATATTATTTAATTTATTTAATTTGATTGATTAATTTTTCTATCCCTCTGCCATCTTTAATGCTTTTCCCTGTATGCCATCCTGAATATGCAAACAAAGTAATCGTTTCCCCTTTAAACTCGAATTTGATTTTAGTAGAATCCTCATAGTTAATCATATATCCAAGATTATAAATAGCATTTTTTGCAAATGATAATCTTTCGGGTTCTAATTCTGCTTGCCGTTCTTTATCTAATCGCATTGTCTATTCTTTAAAAAGTGGTTTTAAAAATTCTATTAATCCTACATCGTACTTATCTAATAATCTTAACAAGGTTTCTATACTAAATCCTTTTTTATCTGATTCAAACCTAGCTACATTAATGCCAGTCGTTAATCTAACTTCATTAGCTGAAATTCCTTTTTCTTTACGTACTCGTTTTGCCCTATCTTTGATAGCTAAAACAACTTCTTTATATCCTTTTATTTCCATTTATCTGTTTTTGCTCTGCTTTGCAAATTTACACAATTAAGTGTTAGTTTTATAATTTATTTCAATATTTTTTACCCAATATAATCATAAATTTTATCGCAAGTGCCACAATGGTATTCTGCTCCACCATCCCAAGCACCTAATTTATTCAAATCGACCTCTTCCCCACATTCAGGGCATTTATTTTCTTCCTTTTCTCGCTTTCCAACTACCCTTTCTATATTATCAACAAACTTCTTGGCTTCGTCTTTTGTCATAAAACAAGCCTCCGAATAGAAATTTTTATTTTCAGGTAATGAAACACACCACATTCCATAATACGATTCATTAATTTCTAATTTATATCCTTTGTATATTTCCATTTTAATCAAATTTAATTATTCCTTTATAGCAACCAATATAGACTGCATTTGCGATATTATTTGCTTCTAGCTTTTCAAATATAGCTCGTTTTTGCCCTTCAACCGTTCTGCTAGATATGTTCATTTTATTACCTATTTCTTTTGCATTAAACCCTCTTGAAAACAAATTTAATATCCGTTTTTGTTTTTCTGTTAACCCATTTTCGTTATTAATTCTTTTTTCACATTGAATACAAGATTTTATATTTATACCTGTTTTCATCTTGTTTTATTTAAAGTTTCAAATGATTTGATTTTTAGCTCAATTGCTTTCTTTCTCAAATTAAAACATTCTGCCTGAATAGATTTGCTATCTTCTAAAAATTCGCCTTGTTCTTTTATTAGAGATAGGCACATTTTTAATAATTCTTCTGTCTGTTTTTTATTCATTGCTAATTTTAATTCTTTTATAATGTTTTTGTGTAATTATGAAATAATCGAACCTATTTTTAAAATATCATCTATATATCTGCTTATTATCAGCAATTAAGAATGTCTGTAATTTTTCTAAGTTTCTCTATATCTATTTTCCAACCTCCATATTTGGGAATAGAGTTTTTTATTCTTTGTTGCAAATCTTCTGATTCAATTTTCAAATTAAGTTTCTCTTTATCCTCAAATAACTCATAATCTGAACTAAGGAGAGTTTTTTCCATTCCGCTTTTAATATCGAATTTACCGTATCTAGCTAGTGTTACGTATTTCCTTCCAACCTTTTCAACTACATCTTTTTTTATAGATTTATCTATTCTGTAAGCATTTCCGAGTTCAACTGGTCTTAAATATACTGTTTGTCCTTTTTCCATTTTATTAAATTTTTAGTTTTAAAATCATTCATTTACATAGTTAATAACAACGGCTCTGATAACAAAAATAATGAAGATAATTGCTGTTATGTATAATGTCGCCAAAGTATATGGTATCATTAAAATAATAGCTAATGCTCTAATCGGTTTGCTTTTTGTAAGCCTCCCTAGTGCCAATGGAAGCCCGATTACCCATTCTATTATAAAATCTACTTCTTTCATAATCCTTGCATTAATTCATCATAATTAAATTTATCCCCTAGAGCCATAATAATAGAAACTCCTTCTTTTGTAAATCCTCTGCATTTTCCATTATAAATAAGTGCGTGTCTAGGTAATAGTATCTTTTTATTTACAAAATCAATTCCTCTTTGTGTTATTCTCCAATATCCGCTTGTTCTTTTTGAGCTATCTTCGTTTTTCTTTTCTTCAATAAGCCCCCAATAAGCTAATTTTGATAATTCAGTATTAGAGTTGTTTATTTTCCTTTTTGTAAACTCGGTGGGGATATGTATAAAATCATTGCCATTGCTTATTCTATATAGGGCTATTAATCCATAACACATTCCTGCATTTAGCTTTCGTTTGTAGAGTTGCACACGTTGTTTGCAACATAAACATTCAGTACCTTTTTCATAATTATCTCTAAGATACTGCTTTGCTTCTTCTAATGTTTTTATTTCGCTTTTTTTCATTTTTTTATAATTTTATTAATTATCCTATCAGCCCAATTCAAAGAAAATTGCTTTTTAGCTCTTAACTCAACATCGTTTATAGAACTGGCTATTTGATACATTTCTTTTCTTATTGCGTATTCTTTTAGTTCCTGCAATTTGTTGAAAAAATCTTTTTCTGTTGTTATCATTATTTTAGTATTATTCAATGATATTATAAATCAGTTCTTTCAATAGAAATAGTACGAGTTAATCCAGTTGCTTTATCATACCAAACCTCGATGATTTTATCATCTTCATATTTTTGGCTAGTGCATATTTCTGTTTCCTTTCTGTCGGCTTCTGAAAATCTTTCCATTCCAACATAAAAATCTGATTTGTTTACTATATTTTCCATAATTTCAATTTTTAAAGACTTGTATATAATCCTGTTTGTTCTTCAATTACACCAAGCATATCACAATATACTCCATTTACAATTTTTTTTGCTATTGTTTCACAATTTCTAATCTTCATAAAAGTCATAGTATAATCATCCATTACCGTAAGTTCTATTTTTAAATAATTAAATTTATTAGAACCCATGAATCTAAATAATAAAAAATCATCTCCTCCAACTAGGTCTTTTGCACCTATCATAAATAATGCTTTCTTACCTATTTGGCTTGCTATTTCTTTTGCTACTGTTAATGTTTTCATGTTTTAAAATTTAGTTTAAAAATTCACTCTGCTTAATTATTTGGTAAAGATAACCATTTATTTAATAGCTTGTACATTTTTGTACGATTATTTTTAAAAAAAATTGCATTTTGTCCTGAAATTACCTTAAAACCTAGATAATATATTATCAATTGCAGTATTAATTCCAAAGGAAATGTTTTCTTTTTCTTCTTTATTCCATTTTCCAAGTACGTAGTCTATTTGATTATCTCCTTTAAAATCTTTTCCTATTCCAAATTTAAGTCGATTGTAATTTTTAGATTTTATTGCATTATTTATGCTTTTAAGTCCATTATGTCCGCCATCACTTCCTTTTTCTCTAAATCTAATTTTCCCAAATGGCAAATGAATATCATCTGTTAATACTAAAATGTTTTCGGGCTTTATCTCTAACTGGTTCATATAATACGAAACTGCTATTCCACTTTTATTCATAAGAGTAGTCGGTTTGATTAAAGTTATTTCATTTCCTTTATAATCAAAAGAACTCGAAAATGCTAATTTGCTTTTTTTAAAATTTAATCCAAAACTAAATGCCAACCTATCTATAATTCTAAATCCAATATTATGTCTAGTATTTTCGTACTTTCCCCCGACATTCCCTAATCCGACAATTAATCTTATCATCTTCTAAATTATTTTTTTAGTCTTGATTGACTTCTTTTTGCTTTAATTCCGCAAACTCTTCCATTAACTTGAAAATATCAACTGGCTTTCCTATTGTTGATTCTAGCTCTTTCCCATCTTCTTCTGTTAGATATACGTTTATTTTCTTTGATTTTAAAAATTCTTTTGCTGTCATATCTTTTATTTACTGTTTACATTTTTGTTGGTATCAACGATATGGTTTTTATCCTTTATTTTATTTCCACATCTTCCGCAAGTAGGATTAATCCCAAATCCTGTTATTGTTGAAATTATAGGATTTTTACATTTACATTTTGTTTTATATTGCTTAGTTATTATATCATTAAGTAATTTATTTAATGTTTTATTACTTAAAACAATTCCAGTCTTAAATTCAAACCATTCCTTCACTATTATTTTTATTCTTTTTTTGTTGATGCCAACGATATGGTTTTTATTTTCTATTATTGCTTCAACGTGCTTTCTTATGGTTTGATTTGCTTCTTTGTAATAATAATTATGTGTAGTTTGATTGTAAGCATCTTTTTCTAATTCATCAAACAAATCTTGTAATCTTTTATCTAATTTCATATCTTTTATTTACTGTTTTCTATTTCTTGTTTAACTTCTTTCCAGTATTTTATAAATTTTTTATCCCCTAATTTTTGTCGTTCTTTAAACATCTCCTTAAAAGCAAACCCTACTGCTATTAATGCACATTTTTTAGCTATTATAGTACATAGTATTTCATTACCGCAATCAGTATCTTCATCCATTAATACCATTCTATATTTATTTACTAATTCTTCTGCTTCCATATCTTTTATTTATTGTTTGTTTTGTTGATTAGCTCGTATGTTTTTTCATTCCAATACTTCATACTAATAAAAAAATATTTCATACAAGTGCTTATCTTCCCCGATTAGGCTTGTTATTCTGTTATAGTTTGCACCTCTCAATACCTCTTTTCTGTCAGATTTTCTAACAACATTATATAAGTTGCCTAATCTATTTCTTTGATTCATAAATGATTCGTAATTCATCTCTTTAGTCTTTGTTTAATTTATCAAAAATACCTTTTAACAAAGATATAATTCTTCCGAGTGAATAAGTAATTATAAACGAGCCAGTTATAATGCAAATATCTCTTATTATTTTAATTTCTTCCATTTTGCTTTATTTTATATTTATTTAATAAAACCACTACTAAATCTCCTTTTATAACAGTTGTACTTGGCTGTCCTGACAATTTAGCTTTAATTTCTTGAATTGCTTGGTCTTGTGGTATTGCTTTCGCCAATACTAATACTTCTTCTATGCTTTTGGCTGTATTCATTTTTTTAACCTCGCATAGCACTATATCTAAAGCCTCTGTTAGTTTTTTGGGTTCATAAATCATATCTTCATGTTTGCCTAGCCTCCATCCTTGATGATATTCTAGGATTTCTATTGCTGTTTTTAATTCCATTTTATTTATTTTAAATTTAATATTTGTATAAATTCCATTTTTTCGTCCCTCAAAAA
>Ga0114931_10008601_pt1 | contig 12328 bp, 10 predicted proteins | sample 2SBtaG_FD_89579 | JGI IMG/M metagenome (GOLD analysis project Ga0114931, IMG submission 89579) | Deep subsurface microbial communities from Kolumbo volcano to uncover new lineages of life (NeLLi) - 2SBTROV14_V59a metaG | ecosystem: Environmental > Aquatic > Marine > Volcanic | place: Kolumbo...
CAGATCGGTGAAATCGTCGAAAACAAGGGAATTCAACTTCAGCGGAAAGATGGCACGACGGAATCGCTGTCCATCGACGGCTGGAAACACGAGTTTTGAGCGACGCGATCGTTTCTGTTCTTCGAAGTTCCCCGTGGTGTATTCACCACGGGCTAAATCGTTAAAAATACTGCACATCAAAAATTAACCGAACTTCACGCATACATTTTTCGCTTCGGTGAAGAACCGAAGCGCCTCGAAGCCGCCTTCACGTCCCATGCCGGAATTTTTCATCCCGCCAAAAGGCGTTCGTAAATCGCGGAGCATCCAGCAATTCACCCAGACAATGCCAAATTCCAAATTCGTCGCCATGCGGTGAGTTCGACCTACATTTTCGGTCCATACTGAAACCGCAAGACCGTAATCGGTGTCGTTGGCAATTTGTAACGCTTCTTCCTCAGTCTCGAAGGGAATCAACGTGCACACCGGGCCGAAGATTTCTTCGCGGTTCGTTCTGCAATGATCATCTAATCCCTCGATGACCGTCGGCTCGAGAAAAAATCCCCCGGCACAGCGTCCTTCAAGTTGCACGCGATTTCCTCCGGTGAGAATTGTGCCTCCCTCTTCTTTAGCGAGTTCGATATAGCCGAGAACTTTTTGCAGGTGCTGTTCGGAGATCAATGCGCCCATGCTTGTGGATTCCTCCAACGGGTCAGCCGGTTTGAGTTGATGGACACGTTCGATAATCCCGTCTCGAAATCGGTTGTAAATCAACCGTTCAATCAGAATTCGTGATCCGCACAAACAAATCTGCCCCTGGTTGGCAAACGCCGCTCGGGTGACCTGGTCCAGCGTGTTTTGGAAATCGCAGTCCGCGAAGACGATCGACGGATTTTTTCCACCCAGTTCCAGCGAGCACTTTGCCAGTCTTTTCGAGACGTTCTCGGCGACTTGTCTTCCGGTGACGGTTCCGCCGGTAAAACTGACCGCTTTGATTTTCGGGTTGTTGGTGATCATCGAGCCGATGTTCGCACCGCGCCCATGAAGCACGTTCAACACGCCGGGAGGTAGTTCGCATTCCTGGCAAATCTTTGAGAAGAGAAACGCTGTCATCGGTGCGATTTCCGATGGTTTTGCGATCACACAATTTCCAGCCGCAAGTGCAGGGGCGATCTTCCATGTCAAGAGATACAACGGCAGGTTCCAGGGGGAGATGCAACCCACGACACCGAGCGGGTCTCGCAGTGTGTAGTTAATCGCCGTGGCCCCCATGCTGTGACTTTCACTGGCGAACGAAGTGGCGGCATGAGCAAAGAAACGAAAGTTGGCAGCGGCGCGAGGAATGTCGACCGCTTTGGCCAACGAAACCGGTTTGCCATTATCGATACTTTCCGCTTTGGCAAGTTCGTCGATCGAGTTCTCGATTTTTTTTGCAATGCGGAGTAAGACTCTCGACCGATCTTCCGCAGAAATATTTGACCACGCAGGAAACGCTTTTTCGGCAGCATCGACGGCGGCTTCGAGGTCGGTCGCATCCGAGTCGGCCACCTGGGAATAAACCTCTCCGGTTGCCGGTTCGACGTTGTCGAGAAATCTCCCCGAGTGTGAAGGAAGGAGTTCTCCACCGATGTTGTTCAAAATTTGTTGCATCGTCAAACTTTCTCCAGTTTCCCCGCATCTCCAAAATACTGAGAATCAATCTACCACTGCTCTCAAACCGAAAGGGAATACTCCGTCACGCATCGTGGTTCAATAATATCATACGACAATCAGACTGCATAAAGTCAGCCGGTTGCTTTCGAAAAAAGTGGGTTTCCGGTAGAATCTTCCCACGTTCGTTATTGAGATCGCCGGGCGTAGTGCCTACGGCACATTGGCAGCTTCCTCCTGCCATCGAGAGAAAAAAATCAAGACAAAAGACAGCGGAGAATCGAAGATGACAACCGAGACCAGTGGAAATATCGAAAATGTTCTGCACGAAACGCGAACCTTTCCGCCCACCGCCGAATTTCAGCAGAATGCGAACATCTCCAGCGAAGAACAATACAACAAGATGTGGAACCAGGCAAAAGAAGATCCCGCCGGTTTCTGGGGCGAGATGGCCGAAAATTTGCACTGGTTCAAGAAGTACGATTCGGTGATGGAAGGCGAAATGCCAGAAACCAAATGGTTTGTTGGCGGGAAAATGAACGCGAGTTATCAGTGCCTCGACCGACACCTCGATTCGTGGCGAAAAAACAAAGCGGCTATCGTCTGGGAAGGCGAACCGGGAGATACACGGGTTCTTCGCTATCAGGACTTGCACCGCGAAGTTTGCAAGTTTGCCAATGTGCTGAAAAATCTGGGGGTGAGAACAGGCGACCGTGTAACGCTTTACATGCCGATGATTCCTGAACTGGCCATCGCCATGCTGGCCTGTGCGAGACTTGGTGCTGTTCACAGTATTATCTTCGGCGGATTTAGTGCGGAGGCGATTTCTGAACGCAATAACGATGCTCAAGCAAAGCTGGTCGTCACATCGGACGGCGCATGGAGGCGTGGAAAGTCGCTTCCGTTGAAGAAAGCCGTGGACGAAAGTCTGGAGAAATCTCCCACCATCGAAAAAGTGATCGTCGTCAAACGAACCGGCGAACCGATCGCGATGAAACCGGATCGCGATTATTGGTGGCACGAACTGATGCTGAATTCTTCCGAGGAGTTCGATGCCGTGGAACTCGATTCCGAGCATCCGTTGTTCATACTTTACACGTCGGGTTCGACCGGAAAACCCAAAGGCGTGCTTCACACCACGGCGGGATACATGCTGGGGACGACGATGACATCCCGCTGGGTCTTTGACTTGAAAGAAGACGACACCTATTGGTGCACGGCGGACATCGGCTGGATTACCGGTCACAGTTATATCGTTTACGGTCCGCTTTCCAATGGGGCCACCACGATGATGTATGAAGGTGCTCCGAACTGGCCGGATGAAGGTCGCTTCTGGAACATTATTGAGAAATACCGCGTGAATATCTTCTATACCGCACCGACCGCAATTCGGGCTTTCATAAAATGGGGTGACAAATGGCCCGAGAAATACGATCTTTCCAGTCTTCGATTACTGGGAACGGTCGGCGAACCGATAAATCCCGAAGCGTGGATTTGGTATCACAAAACCATCGGCAAGGAAGCATGTCCCATTGTCGATACCTGGTGGCAAACCGAAACCGGCGGAATTATGCTGAGTCCGTTACCGGGAATCACAGCGACCAAACCCGGAAGTTGCGCAAAGCCTCTTCCGGGCGTCGTGCCCGATATCGTCTCCAAAGATGGAGAAAGCTTGCCCGCCAATTCCGGCGGTTTATTGGTAATGAAACAATCCTGGCCGCACATGCTGAGAACGTTGTATGGCGATCACGAACGCTACATCAAAACGTATTTCAGCGAAATTCCCGGCAACTATTTCACCGGTGACGGTGCCCGCTGCGATGAAGACGGCTATTACTGGGTGTTGGGTCGGGTGGACGATGTCTTAAATGTCGCTGGCCATCGTTTGAGTACGATGGAAGTCGAAAGTGCGCTGGCCTCTCATGAAAAAGTCGCCGAAGCCGCCGTGGTTGGTTTTCCACATGATTTGAAAGGGGAGGGAATTTGCTGTTTTGTCACGCTGAAAGGATCGGAAAGCAACGAAGAACTGAAGAAGGAACTCATTCAGCATGTTCGCAAACAGATTGGTGCCATCGCAACCCCCGATGTGATTCGTTTTGCGGCAGCCGTCCCTAAAACTCGCAGTGGAAAGATTATGCGCAGGTTGTTACGCGACATCGCCGCCGGTCGCGAACAGGTCGGCGATACGACAACATTGGAGGACTACTCGGTCCTTGCGAAGCTTCGCGAATCGGAAGAGTAGTTTTGGTTTGGAGATCGTTTCGTTCGAAAGTTACTCAATCGAAATGAGAGTTGCCGGCGTGATGATAACTTGGAGCAGCCGGGGTGCTTGCAGTCAGCCGGGCTGACGATCTATACTCGGAAAATGATTTTTATAGAATTTACTCGCAATCGGAGTACCTTCCCATGAAAAAACTGCTGCTCGCAGCTTTCCTGGTGGTCACTACGTCTCAGTTTGCCACCGCACAGCATCGTAATGGTCACATCGAGGCCGATAAAAAAGTCGCCGAAGCGAACGGATGGATTTACGACAACCTCGAAAAAGCGATCAAATCCGCGAAAATCCATAACATGCCAATTATGGTGGTGATTCGTTGCCCACCGTGAGCATCCTGTGCCGAGTTCGACGAGCAGGTGCTCAGTCGCCACAAAATGATTCGTGAAACCATGAAAAAATTTGTCTGTGTACGAATTCCCAAAGCCAACGATCTGGATTTGAAGCTGTTCGAATTCGACTGCGATTTGACGTTTGCGGTTTTCTTTTTGAATGCCGATAAAACGATCTACGGCAGGTATGGCACACGCACCGATTTCATCTATGCAGCTCGCGACATGTCTCTGGTCGGTCTGAAGAAATCGATGAAAGCGGTTCTGAAACTGCATCGGAATTTTGCAGAGAATAAACCGATGCTGGAATTGAAAAAGCCCACGCAGGTTTCCTTCAAAAAACCGAACGATTACCCCTGGTTAAAAAGCAGGCACATTCGAGCGAACCAGTGCCTGCATTGTCATCAAATTCAGAATGCCGAGCAGCGTTATTACCGAGGACGACATCAAACGATTCCCGACGATGTCCTCTTCCGCTGGGTTCCCCCCGAAACGATCGGCATTGCTTTCGACCCGAAAGAAATTGCGACCATTCAATCGGTCGAACGTCATACTCCAGCTGACGAAGCAGGTTTGCGGGCTGGCGACGAGATTCTGACCGTGGAACGTCAACCTGTGATTTCGATGGCCGATGTCCAATGGGGACTTGAAAACATGGGAGAAAATGTTTCCATGCGTGCCACGATGAGGCGTGGAGACGAAGTGCATCATCTGAAAATCCCGCTGCGCAAAGGTTGGCGTGCCAAGATCGATATTTCCTGGCGTACGACGACTCATCTGCTGAGGCGATTTGCCTGGGGAGGAGGACGTATCTGGCCGCTCACCGACAACGAAAAAGAGAAGCTGGAACTGGGGAACCACAAACTTGCGCTCAAATTCACACGGAACATTTTCAAGAGATCGCCGGCTTATCGAGTCGGGTTTCGCAGGGGAGATGTTATCATCTCCTACGACGGACAAACCCAATCGATGACAGAGACCCAGCTTTTACGTTATGCCGTGCAAAAACGAAAAAGAGGCGATGTCGTTTCTATTAAGGTGCTGCGAAAAGGCGTTGAAATCGCCATCCGCTACAAAATGGAATGAAAACATCCGAGATTTCGCAGGCGATCTTGAAAGATTCAGCAAGTTGGAAAATTCGATAGATCACCCACGGTATCGATTCGTTCCAATGCGAGAATTCATCACGGTTCTGAACTTTCGAAATCGGAACAAAGCGGTTGTTAAGCATTGCGACTTCAATTGTACTTCAAAACGGATCGACATCGTGGTTGGTTTGCTTACTCCAGGCCGGCTCTTTTGTGTAAAATACACAGACCACCTTTCGAAGGTTCCTGCTGGCAGTCTATCGACCGCATCGAGAGATTCATGACCACCGATCAGCCCATTCGATTGATTATCTTGGCTCGCGATCAAAGTGCTAAGGTGCAGAATGCGTGGCAGGAATTGAAAAGTTTTCTGGAAGCCCAGTCCAAAACCGAAATTGTCGCAGCAGCAGTCACAGAGGATCTCGTTCTCGATGGTCTGGATGCCGATCTGGTTGTGACTTTGGGAGGCGACGGAGCCATCCTGCGCGCTTGCCGTCAACTGGCCGAGAATCAATTACCGTTAATGGGTGTGAACCTGGGCCGCCTTGGTTTTCTGGCTGAACTGCGGTTGGAACAGTTCATGGAAAATTTTCCCCTCATCCAAAAACAGGCGTATCAGATTATCGATCATCTGATGTTCGAATGCGAACACTGTCATGCCGATGGAAGCAGCGAGACGTATCTCGGTTTGAACGAAGTTTTGATCTCTTCGACACTGTCTTCGAGAATGCTGGACATCGATTTGTCGATCGACGACGAACAAGTCACAACCTACAGTTGCGACGGTCTGATTGTCAGTTCGCCCGTTGGATCGACCGCACACAGCCTTTCGGCAGGCGGTCCGATCTTAAAGCAGGATTTGAAAGCATTTGTGATCACACCCATTTGCCCTCATACGCTCACCAACCGGCCTTTAGTCGATCGGGCCGATTGCGTCTATCGACTGTCGATGCCCCGAGTTCCAGAAGGCGCCACGGTTGTTGTCGACGGTCAGCTTCGAAGACCGTTTCAGGAAGGGGATAGCGTTTTCATACGCAAGGCCAGCGTCACATTCAAATTGGCGAGAATCCCTGGCCACAGTTTTTACGCAACGATCAATAAAAAACTCGGCTGGGGCGGTCAGTTGCGATATCGGAAGACCTAAAAAGCATCCTGTTTCGGGGAATAGTTGCGAATTTTTCGGCCTGTGATTGCCCTCTACACATTTCGGACGATTTGTTACGATCCCTGCGTTCGCTCTCTCCCCATTGAGTGAGGAGGCGATTTCTGAAAAGGGTAAGCTTGTCTGGAAGGAACCAGCTCGATGTTATTCTTGAGATTGTTCATTTTCTGTTTCATTTTCTCAAATTGGGTCTTTGCTGGTTCGAAACCGGCTGATCCCGAAGCTCGCCAAAAATCTTCCGCTGCCGCGAGTTCGCAGAACCATGAGAAAATTCTGCTGCGTTACAAATTTCAAACATACGAAGTGTTACGTTTTACCGCTGAGCATAAATCGACCATCCGAGGAAACCTCGACGGAGTCAGAGAGTTGACAACACACGAGGCGAGATTCAAAAAACATTACCGTATTGTGCATGTCGATGCGGAGGGAAATGCACTTGTGGAACCGGTTCTCGATCAGGTGAGAATGCAAATTCAATTCGACAATGCCCCACCTACGGTTTACGACAGCACTTCCCAAGAAAAAGTCGATCCGAAATTCCGGCATGTCGCGGCATCCCTCGGTAAAGCATTGGTGAAAATGCGGATTTCGCCCACCGGAAAATTAATCAAAATGACCAGTAATCTCAACAAAGCCTTGCAGGAAAAAATGGAACGTCACCGACACGGAAAAATCACCGATAGCGATCCCAGTAAAAACTTTCTTATTAAATTACCGGTAGAAGCGAAGAAAATCGGAGACGAATGGGCCGAGAGCGTTCAAAAGGTCCGACTGCAGGTCAATCCGGGTTTGAAACGAGAATTCACAATTTTAAGAACGTACAAATTGGTCAAAATCGAAAATGGAGTAGCGAAAATCACTTTTGTTTCAGCAATCTCACCTCCTATCCGCGATCCCAATCTGGAATTGCAAACCATTCAAATTTTGCCCCATGGTGAAATCTTTTTCGATATCGATCGGGGACGAATTCTTGAAAGAACGTTTCTTGTCGAGAAACAAATTGTCGGATTAGCGAACGGAAAGGGTGTCGTGCATGTCAAAACCCGTCGTACCGATCGGCTGGTGCAGCCCTCAACGGTATCCAGAGGGAATCCGGTCAAATAAATCGATCCGAATTGGAAACTTTGTCATCATCGCAGGTCGATCCGTTCGCAGAAACTTACCCATCGCATTGACGTGCTCATCGATTCGCATACACTGTGAATCATGAAACGTGTCGAAACTTCGGAAATTTTTCTTTCTCTGCTTCGTTCGGCAAAAATTCTCGCCGCCGACAACGAAGTGAGTGCCATCCTGCTACTGGCAGAGCTTCCCTACGATTTCAAACAGATCGCGAAAAAAATCTCGAAATGCCGTCTGATTGTCGCTTCAGATAAAGCCGAGATTCAACAGGCCGTACGGGAAGATGAAATCGATCTCGTTCCGTTGCTCGACGAACCTCAAACCCGACAGTTGCAGGTGAGTCAAGCACTTCTCGAGGCGATTGCCGACGATCTGTTGAAGTCGGGAGATACCGTTGTTGCACTGTATTCCGTCTACGAGCGAAACTACGTCGATTCCATCAGCCTGATCATTCTGACCGAGCATCTCGCAAAACTGACTGCCAGAGATTTAAGGCGACTGGAAACTCAGGTTCCTTTGGAAACGTTGAGGCTGGTTGTCGATTTAGCAGTCAGTATCGGTCGAGAAGGTCGCGAAGGAAAACCGGTGGGCACGCTTTTTGTTGTGGGAAACCATCGCAAAGTGATAGGGCTTTCTCATGAAGGAGTCCATGACCCTTTCAAGGGATATAGCCAAAAAGAACGGATGATGAGAAATCCCCGAGTGCGTGAAAGTATTAAGGAGCTTGCCACCATCGACGGGGCGTTCATCGTTTCTTCCGACGGAGTCGCCCAGGGAGCGGGACGCATTCTCGATGCTCCCGCAACCGGTATTACGCTTTCCAAAGGGCTGGGGGCACGTCATTGGGCCGCGGCTGCCATTTCTAAGGCCACCAATGCCATTTCGATCACCGTTTCCGAATCGACCGGCACCGTCAGAATCTTCCAAAACGGCATGGTGATGCTTCGTATCGAACCGATGGATTCGGCGATGATTTGGAACGAACTCGAAACAGAACCGCCCATTCTGGAATAGATCGATGACATTGCCGTTTCGATTCAGGTTTCAGCCAGTCGTATTTCTTTCGGCATGAAGAAGTAGTATTTGATTGCCATGCCGACAAGAATCAACGATCCTCCAAGCCAAGTTTGAGACGATGCCTGTTCGCCCCAGAAGATGAGAACCCAGAGGGGATTCAAAATCGGTTCTAACAGCGGAATCAATGCGGCTTCCTGCATGCTGAGGGTTCCAACGCCTCTTGCAAATAAAATGTAGGGAACCGCCATGACCAACATGCCAAGAATCGCCACCCACACAAATTGCGCGATGTCGATCGACCACCAACCCGAAATGAGCATCAACGGCAGCAATGCAATAGCTGCCGCAATATGATTCAACAGGATTAACCAGGTGGCATTCTCTTTATGGAGATACTTCAAACTGAGAATCACACCGGCATAGGTCAAACCGCTTCCCAACCCCATCAGATTGCCTGAAAAGTTTTTCCCATTCCAGTCACCCGAGACAATTGTGACGATACCCACGATGGCAAAAATCAAAGCGATTGCAGATCCTCTGTTGATTGCCTCTTTCCAGAAAATCAACCCGAAGAGAAACGCCCAGACCGTGCTCGTATATTGCAAAAAAATTGCCGCCGCCGCGGTGGTCATCGTCAAGGCCGTGATATAAAGAAAATTCATGCTGGCAAATGAGATGCACATGGGGATCATTGCTGTTCGATAACTGATCTGCTTTCGGCGGACAAAAAGTGCCAGGATCGCTGCCGCAAAAACCGTTCGATAAAACGCAAGAACCGTCGCCCGATGCTCGGTGGGGATGTTTTCAAAGCAACGGCTTTTAACAATCGCTCCGCTCAAACTCCACAAAACGGCAGCCAGTAAGAGAAAAATTCGTCCTTTGGTTGCAGGAGAGAGTGTTCGAGATGTTGTGGGTTCGGTTTTTTCGTAGCTCATGGAAAGATTTTTCGTCGGTCGTCTTTTGACATTTTGTGAGGAAGATGAAGAAACAAATCGAACGGGTTATACTAGGACAAGGTTGGCGTGCGGAACACGCAAAGTCAGCTTGTTTTTCCGAACCTTTTTCGAAAATCTCTGTCCCTTGAGAAGCTATCGGAATCGAAAGCCCAAATGTACGAAACCTTTTCTCATACTGCCGACTTAGGGTTGCGAGTCAAAGCAAATTCGCTGGAAAACTTACTCGAGGAAGCGGGAAAAGGGTTGATGTCGATCTTCGTGGATCGACCGGAAGAGGTTCGACCTCTAAAAGAAGAGCAAATAAGCATTGAAGGGACCGAGTCGGATTACCTGTTTTTCGACTGGTTGACTGAACTCCTCTTTCGATTCGAGACACAGCAGATGCTATATTGCGAGTTTGAAATCGTGTTGACCGAGGAGGGAATCGCGGCGAGAGTCGTTGGCGAGGAGTGCGAAGCCTTGAGACATCAACCCTCGCATGAAGTCAAAGCCATCACCTACCACCAGTTGAAAACCGAGCGAACCAAAGACGGCTGGCTGGGGGAAGTAATCGTCGATATTTAACGGAGGGTTACTTTTCAGCCAAATAGCAGAAACACTGTTTTGTCCCTGAATTTATCATAGCCGTAGCTGAATTTCTCAAAATTCAGAAAGTACGGCACCGAATATTCAATCGCCTGAAATCTGAGGATTCCAGCTACCACTTGGCTGAACCGTGACAACAAAGGAAAAACCATGGTCAAACCTGCTTACTCTGGGCCTCTGGAACAAATCGGCGATTGCCTCTGGAAGATTCCCAAAAGTTACAAACCGGGAATGCTGGTCGACGGTATCATTTACGCCAGCGACCGGCTGATGGAAAAAATTCGTCTGGACCAGGCTCCCGAACAAGTGGCAAACGTGTCATTCCTGCCGGGCATTCAAAAAGCCAGTCTGGCGATGCCGGATATTCACTGGGGTTACGGTTTTAGTATTGGTGGAGTTTGCGCAACCGACCCCAATGAAGGAGGGGTGATTTCACCCGGTGGAGTCGGTTACGACATCAATTGCGGTGTCAGGCTGATGCGAACCCGGTTGACATACCGCGAAGTCAAACCGCTGCTAAAAAATCTGATCGATGAAATGTTCGAGAAGGTTCCCTGCGGTGTCGGTCGAGGTGGAAAGTACAAATTCCGCCACGACGAACTGTGTTCGATGATGGCACGAGGGCCTGCATTTCTTCGTGACCGAGATTTGGCGACCGATAGCGACCTCGAATTCACCGAAGCGAACGGCTGTATCGAAGGTGCCAAACCGGAGTACGTCAGCCAACGCGCTTTGGAACGTGGAAAAAACCAGTGCGGCACGTTGGGATCGGGAAATCATTTTATGGAAGTGCAGGTGGTCGATACGATTTGTGACCACGAAATTGCGCAGACTTTCGGTTTGAAAAAAGACCAGGTCTGTGTGATGATTCATTCCGGATCGCGAGGACTGGGTTACCAGGTTTGTGACGACGCGCTGAAAACGCTGCGGGGTGTTCCCGAAAAATACGGGATTGCCTTACCCGACCGTCAGTTGGCCTGCGCGCCGGTCGATAGCTTCGAGGGAGAACATTACCTGGGAGCCATGCGAGCCGCTGCAAATTATGCCTTTTGCAACCGTCAATTGTTGATGTGGCAGGCGCGAGAAGTCTTCCAGAAAGTCTTTGGCGAAAGCTGGGAGAATCTTCAGATGGATTTGATTTACGACGTCGCGCACAACATCGCCAAGTTCGAGAAACATCGAATTGATGGTGAATCGAAAAATGTCTGGGTGCATCGCAAAGGGGCAACCCGCGCGTTTCCTCCCGGACATCGCGAAATTCCCGCGAAGTATCGAGAGACCGGTCAACCCGTTTTGATTCCCGGCGATATGGGTCGGGCAAGCTGGGTTTTGGCCGGTCGGCAGGGAAGTATGGACCATACTTTCGGCACGACCTGCCACGGTGCAGGACGAGCGATGAGCCGAACGAAAGCCATTCAAAAAGCGAAAGGCCGTCGAATCGATCTGGAATTGGCAAACCGTGGAGTGATCGCGCGGGCACGAAGTCGTAGGGGATTGGCCGAAGAGCAACCGGAAGCGTACAAAGATGTGAACATCGTCGTCGACGTGGTAGATCGCGCGGGCCTGTCGAAGAAAGTCGCAAAGATGCGACCGATTGGTGTGATTAAGGGGTAATCGTACGATTCCGAAATCGCGAAAGTCATGTCTGTTTGGTGATCTGGACGGGACTAATCTCGCTGGCGGTTTCGGCTTCGCGTTGGTCTGCTTCCTCTCCGCTATCGTTGCCGTTTCCGCCTACCGATGCACTGGGGTGTTCAAAACCGGAGTCTGCGTGGGTTGTGACAATTTCAGCCGCCAGACCAGTCGGCTGAAAACGAGGAATTTCGACATCGACCGAAGCATGTCCGAAGCAGCGAGCAAGAAATCGCTTGGTGTCTATGGCCAGACTGAAACCGATGGGAACCAGAATGAGAGTGAAAACCGTGGAGACGGTCAACCCACCCAAAATCACACTACCCAAGCCTCGGTAGAGTTCGCTTCCAGCACCGGTGATCCAGACGAGATGACCGGACGCAAAACTGGGGAACGGTAACACCAGTGGGCACATTCCCAGGACCGTGGTGGTGGTACTCATGAAGATGGGGCGAATTCGAGAACGAACGCTATCCACAACGGCAAGTTTTTCGTCCATTCCGTGTTCGCGAACGTTATTCAGAGCCTGA
>Ga0114931_10008602_pt1 | contig 12328 bp, 10 predicted proteins | sample 2SBtaG_FD_89579 | JGI IMG/M metagenome (GOLD analysis project Ga0114931, IMG submission 89579) | Deep subsurface microbial communities from Kolumbo volcano to uncover new lineages of life (NeLLi) - 2SBTROV14_V59a metaG | ecosystem: Environmental > Aquatic > Marine > Volcanic | place: Kolumbo...
ATCCGCCAGGCGCCCGCCAACCGCTACGCCTACTACCTGACCCCAAAAGGCTTTGCGGAAAAGAGCCGTCTTACCGCCCAGTACCTCCGCTATTCCTTCGACTTCTATCGCCGCGCCAGTGACGACTGTCATCAGGCTTTTGCGACTTGTCAGGACAATGGCTGGAAGCGGGTGTTGTTGTGCGGGGTTTCAGAACTGGCCGAGATTGCGACGCTCAGGGCTGGTGATCACGTTATAGAACTGGTGGGGAATTATGATCCGGATTGTCGGGATGAGTGGTTTTTGCAGATGCCGGTGCTGCATGATCTGGATCAGGCTCAAGAATATGACGCCTGTTTGTTGACTGCGCTGGATAAAACGCCTGTGCGCTATGAGGAATTGGCGGGTGTGGTGGGGGAGGAGCAATTGATTGTCCCAGCCCTGTTGAAGCCTGCACTGACTTGAAGCACATAGACAGGCTGGTTAGGGTGAGGATGTATTTACCTAAAAATAATCCGATAATCAGGAAAAGGGAAGTGTCTTCTTTAAACCTTTCTCATCTTGTACAGTTCAGTAGTACGATTGTAGCTATAGCTTCGAGATGGAAATGTTGAAAGAACAAGCTGCTCGTTGAGATGCATGTGCAAAGGAGCTGGCAGTTGCTGGATAATGATGTTTACCAACGTTGGCATTTGTAGAAACTGTCATGAAAGCCTGTGAGCGGATTTCAACGGTTGCACTGGTGCGTGCTGTCGCGCTGATTTGTGTTGTAGTTGTCTTGCTGCTGCTGGTGGATAGATCGAGTATACCCGCCTTAACTGGAGGAACGTTGCTCTCTGCGCAGCTATATGAATTGTCGATTCTGGTAGGTGCTGCGACACTTGCGAATATCTATTTGCGAACGCGGTGGAGCAGGATGGCTTGGTTCAACTTCAGATAAACTATTTAATTAAGCACTAACGGAAGTTCTGGAACAAATAGTGAGAGTATAATCGTTGAGCACCCTTCTTTGTATCCTAATTTTGTTAAGTCAGTATTACTTGGTATAGCAGAGTGAGCATTCCTAGACTTCGCCACAACATCGCAGCACTTGGCGGTGTCCAAATGGCGAATTACGTTATACCTTTGGTTACTGTGCCATATTTAACTCGTATTCTTGGTGTAGAAGCTTGGGGGGAAATTGCTTTAGCGCAGGTTGTCCTGCAGTATTTCATCCTTCTCGTGGATTATGGGTTTTCATGGTCTGCTGTGCGACAGATTTCTGAGGAGAGAGGTGATCGCGATGCGATATCAAGAATATTCAATGCTACATGGTGCGCACAGTGGTTACTACTCGGTGTATCGGTTTTTATTCTTTTCGCTATTGTTATCATTATTCCGATGTTACGGAATGTTTGGCAGCTGTATGTGGCTGGGTTCGCTGTAGTGTTAGGGCAGGTTCTTTTCCCTATCTGGTTAATGCAGGGGCTAGAGCGGCTTCGTGAGGTTGCAGCTATTCAGTTTTTTACGCGTTTGCTACTTATATTACCCATTTTTCTTCTTGTTAATTCCCCTGAAGACATACTTTTGGCTATGGTGATCCAATCTATTGGTGGGGTTATATCTGGGGTGCTTTGTTTATATCTCATTAATAGGGATCGGATTATTATCTGGCGCTGGCCTTCTTGGGTGGATGTATGGTGTGCATTCAAAAGCGGTGGAGAATTATTCCTTTCACGTGGATGGATTAGTCTATACACACATATGATTCCGTTAATTTTGGGTATAGTGGCTGGTACAACTGCTGTAGGGATCTATAGTTTAGCTGATCGAATTCGCAATATGGCCCAATCCCTGCTTCAGCCAATATCCCAGGCTGTTTTCCCTCGTATGAGTCATCTATATGCTCACGATGTAAAAGAAGCCCAATTACTTCTTGTGAAATCGCTGTCTGTCGTATTTGTTGTGGCTGCACCAGTCAGCTTAGGGCTTTTCGTTATAGCCGATTGGATTATTCTCGTGATAGGGGGCAGCAAATTTCATGAGGCAGCAGATGTACTGCGTTGGCTATCGATTGTGCCACTTGCTGTTGGTTTGTCTAACGTATTTGGAGTTCAAGTAATGATACCCAATGGTCGAGTAAAAGCTTTTAACCTTATTGTTGGCATTGCCGGTATATGCGCAATAGTTTCTATTTTTCCATTTAGTAGTCACTATGGTGCAGTGGGGGCAGCACGGGTTACTTTAATAGTTGAATTGATTGTGACTGGCATGATGGCATTCTACCTACAGCGTGCAGGATTTTTTCAAAAGATAGGTAATGTGCTACCGAAATTATAAATTGATACTTATTCTCCATTAATCGAAATCATTTTTATCACTTCTTACTGAATTATATAACGAGTTGCTTATTGAGGTTATTTATGCATCAAGCAGTTAAGGAGCCACGAAGAATATTGATAGTGGCACCAGATTTCTATCCTCTAAGTGGTGGATATTCTAATGCGATAACCAACTTGGTTAGGTGTTTTTTACTTAATTCCAACGAGACTAACGTCACCGTAGTTACATTAACTCCTTTAGGAGATAATGTTGAATTGGATATTGAAAATTTGACAATTAAACGTGTAATAGGGTTTCCAAGGTTTATTAGGTACAAAGCAATATTTGACCAGGTAAAATTAGGCCGTATTTTAAAGAAATACATTGTTTCAGATGATTTCTATTTTGTATTGTTTGAAACATTTGAAAACCCGCTTGCTATATGGCTTGCCACAAAGAGTTTGGATAAAGATAGCTTGAAGAAGCTGGCCGTTCGAATTCATGCGGCCACAGAAACCGAGGTATTCTTATATAGTGAACGCTTAGTGTATCGAGTCTACTGGTATATTGTGAAGCGCCTGGTTAAACGGTTGCCGAATATATTGAGTACAACGCAGTATTATATTGAATTTATAAAACGATATTGTTTAGATGATAATGTATTTCATGGCTTTAAAAATTATGGTGTTGTACCAAATATTGTAGATACTATTCCGGCACAAGATAAGACGGGTGCTTTTCCTGAAGGCAAACAGAGTTACACGTTTTTTGCTTTAGGACGAATGAATTGTCAAGGTTATAATCAAAAAAACTTTGAGCTTATCGCGCAAGCCATGTTTGTCATTAAAATGCAAAACGAGACGCTATATCGACAGATTAAAGTGATAATTATCGGTGATGGCGACTGGACTAACAAGTTTCAGGCTACCTTGTGTGATTTGGGAGTTCGTGAGCAATTTATTCTCGAACAGTCAAAATCGCACAAGGCCGTCAGGTCATTACAGGCAGCGGTGCAGGCAGTAATACTGGTTTCACGCTATGAAGGACAAAGTATGTTTGCGTTAGAGTCGTTGGCAGCCGGGGCTCCATTAATTGTTTCTGCAGGTACTGGAGTAAGTAATCTGGTAGAAAATGGTAAGAATGGGTTCTTAGTAAATCCGGATGATCCGTACTCTCTGGCAGCAGCTATGTCGGATCTTTGTGATGCAAATGTGGAGCTCTTTAGAGCAGAGTCAAGGAGGTTGTATGATAGTCACTACAAGCCTGACAAGGTAATCGAAAAGTTATTTTCATATATGGAACTTTGCAGAGGTAGCGCAAAAGTATATGCGAGCAATGAGTGAATTTACTAGACAAAAATAGGAACCACCCCCCAGCTCTGCTGGGGAGCATTAGCAGTTTTACAGTAAGGGCAATCTCATAGTAACTCCCGAGCGTGAGCCGCCAAGCACCGCGCTAAGGAGAAACCATGAGACAAGTTAAGTGAACAGTCTAAATCACACGCAATGGGAGTGTAAGAATCACATTGTGTTTATTCCGAAGTACCGTAAGAAGGTACTGTTCGGTCAGGTTAGAAAGGAATTTGGCGAGGTATTTCATCGAATGCACCGGAAGAAAGAGAGTTTGATAGAGGAAGGTCATCCCCCCTGTGTCAGGATAGATGTCCGATTTACTGAGACGAAGTGTAACCATAACCGGGGGCAGAAAGTGAGGGAGGAATGCGACGCTACAGTGACGAATTCAAAGAGCAAATGGTACGAAAGATGATGGCACTGAATGCAATGTTAGTGGCGCATGTTAGCCTGGATACGGTGGTCTCGGAACAGACCCTCTATAATTGTTGGAATCGATTTCGTAATGAGGCGAAGGCCTTGCACATGTGCGAAAAGGTGAAGTCATGAAGCAACAGCAATCGGAAGTGGCACAAGGTCAACGCTTCGAATTTGGCGCCAATTGGTTGCGTTTTCTTGATGTATTGAATAGTGATCGTGTCTGCCTTGCGGAAAACTCTCTGAAAGAGATGCTGGAGATGGAAGACCTACATGGCAAAACGTTTCTAGATGCAGGATCTGGTAGCGGCCTTTTCAGTCTTGCGGCACGAAGACTTGGCGCGAGGGTTCATTCGTTTGACTACGATCCGCAGTCTGTGGCCTGTACTGCGGAACTCAAGCAGCGGTATTTTGCAGATGATTCGCAATGGGTAGTGGAGCCGGGTTCTGTACTTAATCAGGGTTATCTGGACCGACTAGGAAAATTTGATATCGTTTATAGCTGGGGCGTTCTGCATCACACCGGATCCATGTGGAAAGCTCTGGAGAATATCGCCCCACTAGTTGCACGCAGAGGAGGTAAGCTCTTTATTGCTATATATAACGATCAAGATGGGTTGAGTCGCCGTTGGCGGTTACTTAAAAAGGTTTACAATAAGCTGCCACAGTTTTTAAAGACGTTATACGCTTTGTTAATAATGGGGCCGCGGGAATTGAAGTTTCTTGCGCTTCACTGCTTGAAAGGTGATCCGCGAGGGTATTTCAGCAATATTACTCATTACAGTGAAAGTAGTTTGAGAGGGATGAGCTATTGGCATGATTTGATTGATTGGATTGGAGGATACCCGTTCGAAGTGGCCAAGCCGGAAGAAATTTTTGATTATTATCGGAAACAAGGATTTAATCTTGAAAAGTTAAGAACTTCCGCGGGGGGTATTGCTTGTAATGAATTTGTTTTTAATGCACCGAAAGAAGAAGGCGAATGAAGCTTTTTATTTTTATTCACTCTCTCTCCGCGGGAGGTGCGGAGCGAGTAACAGTCAACCTGGCCAATTATTGGTCAAAGAAGGGCTGGGAAGTGACTATCATCACCATGATGAGCCGAGAGCGAGACTTCTATAAACTCCACCCAGGAGTCCACCGTATTGCTTTGCAAGTCGATGCGGACAGCACCAACGCACCTGCCGCGATCAGGCACAATCTCCGACGTGTGCGTGCTCTGCACACCGTACTTAGACAGGGGAAACCCGAAGTAGCGCTGGGCATGATGAGTACCGCCAACTGCTTGCTGTCTATGGCCGCCATTGGTACCGGTGTCCCCGCTGTTGGCTCGGAGCGCATTTACCCACCTAAAGCACCTATCGGACGGGTATGGTCATGGCTGAGAAGAAGGCTGTATCCACGCTTGGCAGCAGTGGTAGCACAAACCGAGGAAAGTGCGCAGTGGTTGCAGGTACAGGTTGTGGGCTGTCGAGTGTGTGTAATTTCAAACCCGGCTATTTATCCGTTGATTAGTCATGAACCTCAGGTAACGCCCGGACAAGTCCTGGGGACCGCCGATGATATGCATATGCTGCTTGCAGCCGGGCGTCTGGGTCTGCAAAAGGGGTTTGATCGCCTCCTGGTCGCTTTTGCCGAGTTGGCGCCACGCTTCCCTGACTGGTGTTTGGTTATTATCGGTGAGGGGGAGGAACGATGCGAACTGGAAAAGCAGATTTCTGATGTAGGCATAAAAAAGCATGTTTTCCTACCTGGTATAGTGGGTAATATCGGCGAGTGGTACGAAGCGGCCGATCTCTACGTTATGACCTCTCGCTTTGAAGGCTTTCCCAACGCCCTTGCCGAGGCGCTGGTTTACGGCCTGCCAGCGGTGAGTGTAGATTGTAAGACCGGACCGCACGACATCCTGCGCCATGAGATCGATGGTCTGCTAATACCGCAAAATAGTCATGAAGCACTGGTCGAGGCGTTGGCGACTTTGATGAGTGACGAAACACTGCGCCAGCAATATGCCGCCCGTGCCGTTGATGCCAGGAAGCGATTTGCCCTGGAAAGGATAGCGGGAATGTGGGAAGAGTTATTTGAGGAAGTGGTAAATGGCAGAACATAAGTCAGACGTTATGGCGGGGAATCGTTTCGAATTTGGTGCTAATTGGGCGCATTTTCTTTCTGTGCTGGATGACACGCGTATTTTGGCGGCAGAGGAGTCGCTTAAGCAAATGTTGGGAATCAAGACATTGAAAGGGCATCGCTTCCTCGATGCGGGTAGCGGATCAGGGCTTTTCAGTTTAGCTGCTCGGCGCCTGGGGGCACGAGTGCATTCATTTGACTTTGATCCTGAGTCGGTTGACTGCACAATGGAATTAAAACGTCGATATTTTCCAGATGATGAAGACTGGGTTATCGAAGAGGCTTCCGTGCTTGACAAGAACCATCTTGAGACACTGGGGCAATTTGATGTGGTATATAGCTGGGGTGTCCTTCACCACACCGGCGCCATGTGGGTTGGTATAGAAAGTGTAGTAAGCAGGGTGTCTAAAGGAGGTGAAATATACATTGCCATTTACAACGACCAAGGATGGAAATCCCACATTTGGTGGCTCATTAAGTTTATTTACAATAAGCTCCCTCGACCGTTGAATAAAGTGTACGGATATTCTCTTGGGTTGCTGAGTCAATTATTTGTCTTGGTTAAATACAGTCTTAAACTTCAACCAATGACAGTAATTCGTCCCTGGGTTCGTTACAAAAAAGAAAGCCGGGGTATGAGTATGTTGCACGACATGATCGACTGGATGGGCGGTTTTCCATATGAATTTGCAACTTACGATGTGCTCCAGGATTATTTTAGTGCAAGAGATTTTGAGTTAATCACCGGTAAGCAAGCCCCCAGCCTGGGTTGTCACGAAATGCTTTTCCGTAAAAAAAGAAGCAATAACTCTCGGCAACATTAATGTCAGTGTTGGAGGATAAGACATAATGAGAGGTTCTTGCCCTGGAAGGCGAATTCTTTTTCTCGTCAGTTCCATGCACGGCGGTGGTGCTGAACGGGTTGCCGCCCTGCTTTGCAATGCCTGGGCTGAAGAAGGCCATGAGGTTATGCTTATGCCAACTTTTTCCGGTCGGGGAGAATGCATCTATGAGCTTGATCCTGGTGTTCAGTTGAGATTCCTTTCCGATCTTACTGGTACTACCAGTAAAACGTTTTGGATAAGTTTCCGGCGTTTGTTGGTACTTCGCCAGACCATTAAGCGTTATGCTCCAGATGTAATAGTTTCATTCCTGACCAATGTCAATGTTGCTGCGATTGTTGCCGCAACGGGCACAGGTGTTCCGGTTATCGTATCGGAGCGGATTTATCCACCGTTGTGGCCACTCCCCTGGTTTCGATCAGTTATGCGACGTTTGACCTATCCGCGGGCCACGTGTCTAGTAGCACAGACAGAAATGGCTAAAGAATGGCTTGAGGAGCATTGCCAGGGTTCGCGCGTGAAAGTAATTCCCAATCCAGTTATGTGGCCTTTACCGATAAATAAGCCCGTTGTGGAACCACAGAATTGGGTGCCCCCGGGCCGGAAACTTCTCCTGGCCGCAGGAAGATTACATCGGCAGAAAGGTTTTGATCTTCTGCTGGTGGTGTTCTCGGATTTGGTCAAGGATTTTCCCGATTGGGATTTGGTGATCTTGGGCGAGGGTCACGAACGAGGAGCGTTGGAAGCAAAGCGGGCGGCCCTCGGTTTGGAACGTCACGTATTCATGCCAGGACTGGTCGGCAATGCCAGTTCATGGTATGAGTTGGCTGATCTATATGTAATGACTTCCCGCTATGAAGGGTTCCCGAACACGTTGTTGGAAGCGATGGCCCATGGTGTGCCTGCGGTGAGCTTCGATTGTGACACCGGACCAAGAGATTTGATTCGTCATGAAGTGAATGGGGTACTCGTGCCACTGGAAGATGGAGTCGAAGGGCTGGCCACTGCGACTGCATACTTAATGCGGAACGAGGCACTCCGGTGCCGCATGGGTGAAGCGGCATGCGAAGTTCGTGAGAAATTTTCGATGGGAACAGTAAAAGATTGTTGGGCGGAAGTGCTCAAGCTGGGGTCATAGATGTTAAACAAGACTATGAATCACACCGTTTCCAGCTTGGGAATCGGATATAGGGCAGTGCAAGAAAAACCCGGTGTTAGCTACCAGTTTTTGGTGCTGACACTTGCCTTAATTTACGGCGGGTTACTTGCCAGTATGCCGTTAGATGTATTCAGTGACCGGGTAAACTATCTCAATTATGCTGAAAACTCGTTGCATATTCTTGAGGGCTATTGGGCAATAAGTCCGTTGACCGGTCTGGTTAATGAACCGTTGTGGCTACTGATCAATGCTGGGTTGGCGATGCTGTTTTCGCCCGAGATGGTCCTGCGATTGATTATCTTTGTGCCTGCTTCGCTGGTTGCCTGGAATGTGTTGCGGCAGGATTCGCGCCAGTTTATCTGGTTACTGTTATTCCTTTTGCTTCCACAGGTGATCGATAATCATATTGTCCATTTGAGACAAGGAATGGCTGTTGCGGTATTTCTTACTGGCTGGTTTACGGCTAGTCGCTCATTGCGGTGGCTAATGCTGGTCGCCACGTCGTTCATTCATGCTGCCTTCTTTTTTATTTTGACACTACTCGTACTGGCCGGTATAGCACGGCGGCTGCGGTTAGCGGCAGATCTTCGTACGCTGCTGTTTATTGGATTTGGCCTTGGCGTGGGAGGTGTTCTGGGTTGGTTGGCATCATTCTTGAGTGCTCGTCAAGCTAATGAGTATGCTTTTTCAATAACTGGTGTCAGCGGCTTAGGATTTATTTTCTGGGGCATGGTACTAGGAGTGATGTGTTTACAAGGGCAGGCATTTATGCGTCGGCATGCCTTTGAACTAGGGGTTATTGCTTTTTACCTGACCACCTATTTCCTGATCGAAGTCACGGGACGTATCTTCGAAAGTGCACTTTTATTAGTGCTCCTGGCGGGGTTGCGTCTAACCGACTGGCGTCGTGTGGCTTTTCTTGCGCTTATTATTAGTTACGGTGTCCTGCAATATGCTTTCAAGATAAACGAACCCTGGATTGGGCTAGCTGCCCAATGAACGTGAACACTCCACGCATCCTACACATTATTACAGGACTTTCAACCGGCGGGGCTGAGCGAGCGCTGTATAACCTTTTGAATGGGGGGCTGATCACGAGGTTTGAGAATCATGTGGTCTCATTGAGTGATGAGGGAACAATAGGCCCACAGATACTGGCGCTAGGGGTGCCTGTCACTGTTCTGGGGATGCGTAGTGGGCTACCCTCGCTTTCCAGTTTGAGAAATCTGTATCAAGTGGTTAGAGAGTATCAGCCTGACGTCATTCAGGGCTGGATGTACCACGGTAATTTGATGGCAATTCTTGCACGAAGCTTTGTATCGGGCTGCACTAAGTTGGTTTGGAATGTCCGCCAAACTTTGTACGAGCTGGATTATGAAAAACCAATGACGCGGATAGTGATTCGTTTGAACAAGTGGTTTTCCACATCTCCTGGTATTCTCCTCTACAACAGCAAGCTTTCTCGGGAACAGCATGAATCCTTTGGGTTTTCTTCACACAAAGGGCAGGTTATCCCCAATGGGATTGATGTGCAGAGGTTTTCTTTCTCTTCTGCACTGCGCCATAGCGTGCGTTCTGAACTTCACATCCCGGCTAAGGCTAAAGTGATCGGCCATGTGGCACGTTGGCATCCCATGAAAGATCACCCGGCATTTCTGCATGCTGCGGTGGATATCGCCCTCAAATATTCAGAGACGCACTTTTTGCTTAGCGGATGGAATGTTTCACATAAAAACGAGGCCCTACAACTGCTGATACCTAAACGTGTGTGTAGTAAATTTCATTTTCTCGGTGAACGTGATGATGTATCCAATTTAATGAATGCGATGGATATTTTTTGTCTCAGCAGTGCTTGGGGTGAGGGCTTTCCAAATGTAATCGGTGAGGCGATGGCAACTGGGGTGCCTTGTGTGGTGACCGATGTAGGTGATAGCGCGATCGTCATTGGTGATACCGGTGTTGTTGTCCCGCCACAGGATGAGGAGGCACTTGCCGCTGGGATCGAGAGTCTTTTAATAATGCCCTTGGAGAAGCGCCGCACACTGGGTGCGAATGCACGGGACAGGATTGAAACGAACTACAGATTAGAAGCAATTGTGAGTCAATATGCTGCGTTGTATGAGTACTTGCTTAAAGAAAAAAGGGAAGGTTGATTAGAAGCGGTATAACCGATTTTTAGTCGATTAGATCTATAAAGACTAATGTGTATGAGGATTGAGAGGGTATCGAGGAAGTAGATGTGGCGAATAGACGTGATAAACAACAGTCGGAGGCGCGGTTCCGGTTTGGTGAAAACTGGAAACATTTTATTGAATTATTGGACGATAAGCGGATTGCAGCTGCTGAAGCTAGCTTGCAGGAGATGTTGGCTGTTAAAGATCTGAAGGGGATGCGTTTTCTTGATGTTGGCTCGGGGAGTGGGATTTTTTCACTGGCAGCACGTAATCTCGGCGCATCTGTGATTTCATTTGACTATGATAGTCAGTCTGTAGCCTGTACACAGGAGCTGAAAAGACGGTATTGTAGTGAAGACGAAGAATGGAGAGTTGAAGCTGGGGATGCGCTAGATTGTGATTATATGAAATCGCTCGGGGAGTTCGATGTTGTCTATTCCTGGGGCGTACTTCATCATACGGGGGATATGTGGTCTGCCCTGGGAAACGTGATTCCACTAGTTTCGCCGATGGGGAAGATTTTTATTGCTATTTACAATGATCAGCGTTGGTTATCAGAGTATTGGAAAAGAGTTAAGCGATTTTATAACAAGAATGTTATTGGTCGGTGGATCGTTGTAGGTGTCCATGCTCCGTATTTCTTGATGCGCCATACTGTGCGCAGTATCGTTACTGGATCAAGAAATCGTCCAAGGGGTATGGCGTCCTGGCGAGACATAGTTGATTGGTTGGGTGGTTACCCCTTTCAGGTTGCGAGACCAGAGGAAATCTTCGACTTCTTTAGAGAGCGAGGCTTCACTTTGGACAAGATGACGACCGTCGATGGTAGGCATGGCTGTAATCAATTTGTACTGCGCAAAACAGAAAATACGGAATAATTGAGATGTGCGGCATAGTCGGTTACTGGAATAAAAACGGTGCAGATGTATCAATCGTCGAGCGTATGGTGATGAAAATTAAGCACCGTGGTCCAGACGATACTGGCGTCTGGTTGAATGAAGATGGCGACTTAGCCTTAGCGCATCAGCGTCTTTCCATTATTGATCTTACACCGGCGGGCCACCAGCCCATGATCTCTCCGTGCGGTCGGTTCACATTGACCTACAACGGCGAAATCTACAATCATGAGGATTTGCGCGCTAAGTTGGAAGGTGAGGGCGGGCACTTTGATTGGCGTGGTCATTCAGATACAGAGACATTATTCGCCGCTCTGAGGCATTGGGGTGTGGAAGGCACTCTCCAGCGGGTGAACGGTATGTTCGCCTTTGCGTTTTGGGATAGTGAGGAACATAGCCTTTTTCTGGCTCGTGATCGAATGGGGGAAAAACCTTTGTATTACGGCCGCAACGGTGGCGCCTTTCTTTTTGGGTCAGAACTGAAGAGTTTGACCGCACATCCAGACTGGACGGGGTGCGTTGACCGCGATGCACTGACACTGTATATGCGACACAGCTATGTTCCCACACCCTGGAGTATCTACAAAGGTATTAACAAGCTTCCGCCAGCGCATTTTGTGATTGTTCGAGAAGGTGGGGCTACAGTCTCAGAACCACAGTGCTATTGGAATCTTGGTGAAATCGCCGCAAAGGGTGCTGCAGAAGCCGAGAGAACGCCTGAAGAACTCACCGATGAACTCAATACCCTGTTACTTGATGCGGTTGGCCGACGTATGGCGGCGGACGTGCCTTTGGGCGCCTTCCTCTCGGGTGGCTTTGATTCCACCATGGTGGCAGCGCTCATGCAGGCCCAGTCGGCACGACCGGTCAAAACTTTTACCATTGGTTTTCATGAAAAGGGATATAACGAGGCGGTTCATGCCAAGGCAGTGGCAAAGCAACTGGGTACAGATCACACCGAGCTATACGTAACGCCGGAACAAGCCATGGCGGTGATCCCGCGTTTGCCGACCCTCTGGGATGAGCCCTTCTCGGATTCTTCCCAGATTCCTACCCTGCTGGTGAGCGAGCTGGCGCG